>JACZCZ010039197.1_pt1 | contig 19234 bp, 16 predicted proteins | sample 8641811 | NCBI WGS metagenome assembly JACZCZ01 (sample SAMN15324610, study PRJNA640507) | soil metagenome | isolation source: intercropping peanut in the first line | place: China: Luxin town, Laibin City, Guangxi Province | collected 2019-07-25 | depth 10cm m | reverse complement strand
GGATGCGCACATGGGGTCTCGCAGCAATGGCCGCGGTGGCGCTGCTGCCGTGGTTGCAAATGCTGCCACTTCCACATTCGTGGTGGCTCTGGGCGTCAGCACGTCGGTCGCTGGCGCAAGATCTCGTTGCGGCGGGTGTTCCCTACATGGGGACAACCTGGTCGCTGACGCCGGCGGCCACGTTGCGTGGCGCGCTTTCGTTGTTGCCGGCCATTGCGGTTTTCCTCTGGATGCTGGGGAGTGATTCGATCACGCAACGACGCTTGCTGGTTCTATGCGTGGTACTCCCGGTCGCCAGTCTCGTACTGGGTTTCATGCAACTCGGGGCGTCCCAGGACAGCTTGCTCAACCCATATCCCCAATGGGCCCCAGCGATGGGAGGAACGTTCGCAAATCCCAACCATCAGGGCACCGCAATGCTGGTTGGCCTGGGAATCTGCATCGCGTTCTCCGTAGGCGCCATCGGCGGAAGTAATCGCGGATTCGAGAAGCGGCGAAATCCGTGGCCGGGGATCATTGCAGGTGCGACGCTATTGCTCGGACTGCCGTTAACGAATTCCCGCGCTGCAGTCGTGATCGGCGCACTTATGCTCGTCGTCGCTCCGTTCGGGATGTTCGCGTCGGCGTTGCGGCGATCGGGAAGGAGCGGCAAGAGCGCGCTAGCGCTAGTACTCGCCGCCGCGATCGCCCTGCTCGGGCTTTGGCTGGCGATGGGTTGGATGGCCGTGGACGAAGTCGAAGGACTTCGTTGGATAATGCGCCAAACTACCCTTTCGCTTGCGGGTGCGCATCTCCCGTGGGGCAGCGGTGTCGGCAGCTTCGTGCCCGTGTTCGAAGCGTCGCTTCCGCAATCGCTGCTACGCCCGGAATATATCAATGCGGCGCACGATGATTTCGCGCAGGTCCTGCTCGAAGGGGGATTTGCAGGTCTCATGGTTTCGGGGGGGTGTCTGGTGGTTCTCGCACTGGATGTCCTAGTTGGTCTGCGAGGAGGCTATGGTGATCGACGGATTGTCTGGGGAGGGCTACTTGGCCTTTCCGCGATAATCGCGCATGCGGGCGTCGACTATGCGCTCCGCACTCCTGCATTGATGACGATCGCCGGCCTGCTGGCGGCTGCTTTGGTGTCGCAAGCAGCGCTTTCGGCAAATCGAATGGCCGATATTTCGCGCGCACCGAGCAAATGAATACATTGGTGACAGGATCCGCGGGCTTTATTGGTTCGCAGGTTGCAAAGCGGTTGCTTGAACTCGGCGAAAACGTCGTCGGCATCGACAACGTCAACGACTACTACGACCCGAGTCTCAAGCGCGATCGCCTCGCTTGCCTCGATGCCTTCACCGGTTACTCGCATGTGCATGGCAATCTTGCCGACAGGCGCCTGGTCGAGGAGGTGTTCGCTCGGTACAAGCCGCGCCGGGTCGTGCACCTCGCTGCCCAACCTGGCGTCCGATACGCTGCAGTCAATCCACATGCCTACGTCGAAAGCAATATCACCGGGTTTCTGCACGTTCTCGAAGGGTGCAGGCACCATCAGGTAGGTCATCTGGTTTTCGCTTCGACCAGTTCGGTTTACGGCGCGAATCGACTTATGCCGTATTCGGAGCACGAGTCGACCGAACATCCCCTCACGCTGTACGCGGCCACCAAGAAGGCCGACGAGATGATGGCGCACAGTTATGCCCATCTCTACGGGATACCATGTACCGGATTGCGGTTCTTTACCGTCTACGGACCTTGGGGGCGCCCGGACATGGCGCCAATGCTCTTCGCGCGCGCGATCCGCTCGGGAGAAGCAATCAAGGTATTCAACCAGGGGAGGCATAGCCGCAGCTTCACCTTTATCGACGACATCGTCGAAGGCCTGATTCGTTGCCTGGATCGCCCCGCGCAAGCTAACGGGAAGTGGGACGGGACTCACCCCGATCCCGCTAGCAGCACAGCGCCGTATCGGATTTACAACATCGGCCACCAGCGGCCCGTCGAACTGCTGCATTTCATCCGGTTGCTCGAAGATGCGTTCGGGCGCGAGGCGAGCATGGAAATGCTTCCCATGCAGCCAGGGGATGTCCCCGATACGGAAGCCGACACGTCGGAATTGATCGCGGCAACCGGCTATGCGCCGCAGACTTCCATCGAGGAAGGCGTTGGTCGATTCGCGCGCTGGCACCTCGAATACTACCCAGACACTCAAAGCATCCCAAGGCACGCATGACGACAGCCATTCCCGACATCGGTTCACCTCGCCTGGCCATCGTTGGCCTTGGCTACGTGGGCCTCCCGCTGGCAGTTGAATTTGGAAAGCACTTCAGGACGATTGGATTTGACATCAATGAGGCGCGCGTCGAAGAGCTTCGCCGCGGGAACGACAATACGCTTGAGATCTCCCCGGAAGAGCTGGCTTCCGCCCGCAACCTGGCCTACGCATCTGTGGTGTCGGAGATCGCGGATTGCAACGTTTATATCGTCACGGTGCCGACCCCTGTCGACGAGCACAAGCGCCCCGACTTCACCCCGCTCGTCAAGGCCAGCGAGACCATCGGGGCTGTGCTCAAAAAAGGTGACCTGGTCATCTACGAATCCACCGTCTACCCCGGAGCGACGGAAGAGATATGCGTACCCGTGCTGGAGAACGCGTCCAAGCTGACGTTCAATCGCGACTTCACCGTCGGGTATAGCCCCGAACGGATCAATCCGGGCGACAAGGAGCGTCGCTTGCCCAGGATTCCCAAGGTGACAAGCGGTTCGACAGCGGAGGCGGCGGATTTCGTGGATGCGCTATACCGCCGCATCGTCACCGCAGGTACGCACAAGGCCCCGAGCATCAAGGTCGCCGAGGCGTCGAAGGTCATCGAGAATACCCAGCGCGACGCCAACATTGCCTTGGTGAACGAATTCGCGATGATCTTTCACCACATCGGAATCGACACGAACGATGTGCTGGAGGCCGCTGCCACGAAGTGGAACTTCCTCCCGTTCAAGCCCGGGCTAGTGGGGGGGCATTGCATCGGCGTGGATCCTTATTACCTGATCCAGAAGGCCCAGAGTGTCGGGTACTACCCGGATATCCTGATGGCATGTCGCCGTATCAACGATGCAATGGGGCGGCATGTCGCCGCTGAGGTGATCAAGTTGATGGTCAGGAAGGGATCGGTGGTGGCCGGTGCACGCGTGCTCGTGCTGGGTTTCACCTTCAAGGAAAATTGCCCGGATCTGCGCAATACGCGGGTCATCGACCTGGTTCGCGAATTCGAAAGCTTCGGGGCGGTAGTGGATGTGCATGACCCCTGGGCCGACGCCGACGCGGCCTGCCATGAATATGGGGTCGAACTCCTCATGGATCCGCCCGAGGACGGCAAGTACGACGCAGTCGTCGTCGCGGTAGCGCACGACCGGTTCACTCGAAAGGGTGTCGAAGCGCTGCGTGCGCTCGCGAAGCCCGATGGAATCCTGTACGACATCAAAGGCATTTTGCCGAAGGCGGCCGTCGACGGCCGTCTGTAGCAGACAATCAGATCCGGAGTTGCATGGTAATGAAGAATTTCGCTCTTATCGGCGCAGCGGGATACATCGCCCCTCGCCACATGCAGGCAATCAAGCAGACGGGCAACGCGCTCGTTGCAGCCTACGACCCCAACGATTCGGTCGGCGTCATCGACAGCCATTTTCCCGAAGCGGACTTCTTTACCGAATTCGAGCGCTTCGATCGCCATGTGGACAAGCTGCGCCGCTCAAATCATGGCAATCGCGTCGAATATGTCTCGATTTGCTCGCCGAACTACCTGCATGATTCGCATATGCGATTCGCACTGCGCTCGAATGCAGATGCGATATGCGAAAAGCCGCTCGTGTTGAACCCCTGGAATATCGATGGCCTTCTGGAGGTCGAACGGGACTCCGGGCGAAAGGTCAACACGATCCTCCAGTTGCGGGTGCACCCCGCGATAATCGAATTGAAGAAGAAGGTCCTGGCCCAAGCCAAGGATCGCAAGCATGAAGTGGACCTAACCTACATAACGTCCAGAGGGCACTGGTACCTGCAAAGCTGGAAGGGCGATGTCCGGAAATCCGGCGGGATCGCTACCAACATCGGCGTGCATTTTTTCGACATGCTGCATTACATCTTCGGGGGGCTTCAGGAGAACGTCGTTCATTTGAACGGCGAGACGAAGGCGGCCGGTTACCTGGAGTACGAACATGCGCGCGTTCGCTGGTTCCTTTCGGTCGATGTCGCGGACGTGCCATCTGAGGCCAGGGATGCCGGCCAGCGCACCTACCGATCGATCACCGTCGATGGCGAAGAGATAGAGTTCTCCGGCGGCTTCACCGACCTGCATACGCGCAGCTACGAGGAAATCCTCGCGGGCCGTGGGTTCGGGTTGGTGGAGAACCGGACAGCGATAGCCACCGTGGCTGCCATCCGGGGGGTCGCCAATCCGGTGCCAACTGGCGACTTCCACCCCTTCATCAAGAAGTAAGGGCATGACCTACTACCAACATCCGAGCGCGATCGTCGACGACGGCGCGCAAATTGGCGAAGACTCGCGCGTCTGGCACTTCGTGCACGTTTGCAGCGGCGCGCGCATAGGTCGTGGCGTGTCTCTGGGTCAGAACGTATTCGTCGGTAACAGGGTCGTCATCGGTGATCACTGCAAGATCCAGAACAACGTCTCCGTTTACGACAACGTGACCCTGGAAGACGGCGTCTTCTGCGGGCCGAGCATGGTCTTCACCAATGTCTACAACCCCCGTTCCTTGATCGAGCGGAAGGACGAGTATCGCGACACCTTGGTCAAGAAGGGCGCAACGCTCGGTGCGAACTGCACCATCGTCTGTGGTTCGACGATAGCCGAGTACGCATTCGTCGGGGCTGGTGCCGTTGTGAATCGGGATGTGTCTGCATACGCGCTCGTGGTTGGCGTACCGGCGCGCCAAGTCGGCTGGATGAGCAGGTTCGGCGAGCAGTTGCCCTTGCCGGTCGAGGGTGATGGCGAGGCGATCTGCGCTCATACCGGGGCGATTTACCGCCTGAAGGGGCGGCGCGTGACTTGCGTGGAGGCGAAGTAATGGAGTTCATCGACCTCAAATCGCAGCAAGCGCGGATCAAGAAGAGCATCGACGCCCGCTTGGCCCGCGTCCTGGATCATGGCCAGTACATCCTCGGCCCCGAGGTGGCCGAACTCGAATCAGGGCTCGCAAGCTATACGGGTGCAAATCATTGCATCGCCGTCGCGAACGGCACGGATGCCCTTCAGATTGCATTGATGGCATTGGGCGTCGGCCCAGGCGACGAGGTCATCACGCCGGGATTCACGTACATCGCCACGGCGGAGGCGGCTGCGGTATTGGGGGCGAGGCCCGTTTACGTGGATATCGACCCACGCACTTTCAACTTGGCGCCGGAGTTGCTGGAAGCGGCGATAACGCCCAGGACGAAGGCGATAATCCCCGTGTCGCTCTATGGGCAGTGTGCCGACTACGACGCCATCAACGCCATCGCCGCCAGGCATGGGATCACCGTCATCGAGGACGCGGCGCAGAGCTTCGGCGCCACCTACAAGGGACGGAAGAGCTGCAACCTGACCACGATCGCGACCACCAGTTTCTTCCCGAGCAAGCCGCTCGGCTGCTACGGCGACGGCGGCGCGATTTTCACGAGCGACGAGGCATTGGCTCTGGTGATGCGCCAGATCGCCAGGCACGGGCAGTCGAAGCGGTATCACCACGTGCGAATCGGTATGAATAGCCGACTTGATACGATACAAGCCGCGATTTTGCTCGCAAAATTGGAGGTGCTCGATAGCGAGCTGGCGGCTCGGCAGGCGGTCGCAGAGAAGTACGCCTCTCTCTTGGCTGGTACCAATATCGAAACACCTTTCGTTGAATCGTTCTGTGCGAGCGCATGGGCGCAATACACGATCCGAGTCAAAGATCGCGCACTGATGCAGGATGCCATGAAGGAGCGTGGCGTCCCGACCATGGTTCATTACCCTTTGCCATTGAACAAACAACCTGCGGTTGGCAATACATCGAATTTCCTGCCTGAGGGGGATCGAGCAGCCGAGGAGGTTGTGAGTCTGCCCATGCATCCGTACCTGAACGCAGGCGACCAAGAATCCGTTGTCAATGCGCTATCCGCATTCGGTTAGGCATGGTGGCCGCTGCGTTCCAATGGCGGGACTTCTTGGGCCTATTCCGGGCCAAGGCAGGCGTGTTCGCGTCAATGGTCACGCTAATGCGCGGCGTCGCGTTTGGGCAAATTGCGGCGTTACTTGCGGCGCCGTTGTTGACCAGGGTATTTGGCCCAGAAATATTTGGCGAATACTCTCTCTTCGTTAGCCTTGTGGCGACGGTGGGTGTGGTGTCGGCGCTCAGGTACGACGCTGCGGTTCCGCTTCCAGAGCGGAACCGGTCTGCGGCAGCGGTGTTGAGCGTAGCCTTGTTGGCAGCGGCCAGCATTTCGATTGCTGCCTTCTGCGTAATCGTTCTCGGTCGTTACTTGGGGTTGGACGACCTTAAAGGACGATTTGCATTCGATCATCCGTCACTACTTTCTCTGGGGATATTCGTCGTTGGAGTCTTGGCGGCATTCACGAGCTGGGCAATCCGCGATAGCGATTTTGCACGCATATCGAAATCGCAAGCTGTTCAGAGTGGCGCGGTCGGAATTGTCCAGGTATGCGTGGGAGCCCTACTGGGACCTTCGGTTGCGGCGCTGGTTGCGGTCTACATCCTGGTTCAGGCGATCGCCATCTCAATTCTCACACCCCGGGGCTGGTCGGTAGGTATACGAAAGATCGATCGCGAAATGCTTGGATCGGCGTTGGTGAGATACCGGCACTTCCCAAAATACGACGCGCCAGCTGTCGCTATTAACACGTTAGCGGCACATGCCCCAATTATCCTGTTCGCGATCTGGTATTCGGGCATCTTGGCTGGATACTACGCCGTCGCCGTTCGTATCCTCTCGATGCCGATTACCTTGATCGGAAGAACACTGTCGCAGTCGGTCATGCCTCGCCTCATTGCCTTGAAGGAGACAGACAGCTTCACGCCCGCGGTCGAAGCTATTTTCCGTGCGCTGCTGTCGTTTTCTATTGTGCCGTTCCTGATCGTTGGCGCGCTCTCGAAAAGTTACTTCGGGGTGGTCTTTGGAGACAACTGGGCAGGTGCAGGCATCGTCGTATTTTGGACGAGCATATGGGTTGCCTTCCAATTCATATATTCACCGCTATCAATAGTCCTGGTTGTCTTGGAACGGCAAAAGTTGAATTTAGGCATCCAGGTTGCTTCATTCGTTGTTCGCATTCTTCCGGTGCTGTTTTTCGCTGGCGGCGCCGTTGGCTCCTGGGCCGTAGCTGGTTTTAGCCTGGCGAGCATGGTCGTGTATCAAGCTACCTGCCTCGTGGTCTTGGGCGTGTCCGGGGTTCCGCTTGCCAAGGGCGCAAGGACATTGTTCGTCGAAGCGTCTATATCGCTTTTAATCGCCCTGCCAGCTGTTGCGGCCATTGAAATGCATTCGATATGGATGCTGCTAGTGACTGCTCCGGTAGCCATCTATTTGTGGATAAGGCGCACATATGCTCAAGTCAAGAGCGTGGTCATTTAGCTCCAGGGCGATCGCGCTCGGGCTTTATTTTTTTTGGGCGCTATCGCTTTCACTCGCTTTCTCCATTTGGGGTGGAGAAATAGATCAACTCGGAGCTCGAATTCGAGCGCTGGTGCTGACAGGAAAGCAGGACATCAGGACCTTTCGTTCGGATGGAATTCCCCTGTCCCATATACCTAGCACCGGAGAAACGATAGTTTCGCCGTTCTATGTCGTTCACTACGGGCTAGCCTATTCCAGGCAGTACGAGAATCTCGGTAGTGACGACGCTGCTTGGCGCAAAGATGACTCCCTTGTGTACTGGGACATTCCTGCTGGGAGCCCGACGCTGGAAAAATTCAAGGCCTGCGCCGACTGGGTCGTTTTAGCGACGACGACGGAGAAGGGGCAGGCGCACATCCTTTACAACTTCGATTGGGCATATCCGAAATACCCCGGCGGCATGCTCCGGGCGCCGTGGTGGTCTGGCCTCACGGACGGCTACGCGATACTGCTGTTGCTGCGAGCAAGTGACGTGTTCCACGATCCTCGTTATCTGGAAACTGCGGACAAGCTATATCGATCGACCACAGCTCCGTTTTCGGAGGGCGGCAGCATCGTGGATTTCAACGGATCACCTTGGGTCGAAGAGTATGTTGACCCTCGCGTCCGTCCTGAGCAGATGTCGCACGTATTCAATGGGATGGTGTATGCGACAAAAGGAATAGAGGCATACGAAGCGCGATACCCATCGCTTCGACCAAGATGGTCAGAGAAGTTGTTGGCCTCCGCCAGGTCGAATGCGAAAGCCTTTGGTACCGGATATTGGAGCTATTACGACGCGGTAGGGACCCCGGCTAACATCAAGTACCACAACATCAACACTGCATTGCTAAAGGGCCTCACGGATGCCGAGGCGCCTGATGAGCTGCGTTTCATCGCGCGGAAGTGGGAAACCGGGGCCCGCTGGCCGGGCTATTTTTGGGTATTTAGCGATGGCGTTAGCTACGCGAAGGCGCAGTTTCTTGCGATTTTCATGACGCTGTTGATTGCTCCAGTGGTTGCCGTGAAATTGTGGTCGCTAAGAAGGCGTGTGATGAGGGTAATGCCATGACGAGAGCATCGCTGCGAATGCGGGTTGGCATAATTCTGATGGCAGCCATCTACGCCGTCTTCGTTGGTCGTTACTACGCCTACGTTGCCGACGTCTTTCATTCGGTTAAAGGATTCACGTTCCGCGCCCCGCCGCTTTTGGTTTCGGCGGTTGGTGTGATTGTCGCGGCCGCCCCGGCGCTCTTCCTGCCGACAAGTAGCGAACGCACATCGTCCGCGCCCTTATGGTTTTTGTATCTTCTTTCCTACGTCCCTGGGGTTGTGGTGGCGCCTCGCGCGCTTTTCATCGATTACGACACTTTGGTCGGATGGCAATGCTTACTGCTGTCTGGCTTCTTCTGCACTATTGCGTGGAACTATTTTCCAAGGCGAAAATTTCGCGTCAGGACGCTTTCTCTGCGTCAATTTACGTTGATGCTAGCCGCGGTATGGGTGGCCTTCGTGGCTAGCATCTACTACGCCTTTGGGGCAAATATCGAATTTGCCTCCCTATACGATGTGTACGGGCGGCGCAGCGAATACGCATCCGTAATCCAGTCCGGGTATGGGCTTGTGGGTTACATCGTGATCTGGAGCGGCTATTGGCTCGCGCCAATTCTGCTTCTTTGTGGTGTGCGTATCTGGAGCGAAAAGAAGCTGCTGGGGATCGCGCTAGTTGGCATGGGCTTGATGCTGTCGGCATACGTCTATCTCGTTGCCGCTTTCAAAAGTATTGCGCTCGGATTCGTTGTTGTACTGACGTTCTGGTGGATCTATCGCCGTAGAAGGTTCTCCGCGCAAAAGCTGTTCTTCGCATTGTTCGGGTTGATAGTCTTCGCCTACCTGTTGCACCGTTTTACTGATTTCGACTTCTTGGCCGACCACTTGTTGCGCAGGCTGGTCATTTCGCCCGGGATGAATTCAAGCTTCTATTTCGACTATTTCAGGGTTAACCCCGGTTCTCCTGGCGTGTCTCCCGCGAACTTGATAGCTTCGATCTACTACGGCACGAATGGGTCGGCGAATGCCGACTATCTTGCCGCAGGGTTTCAGGTTCTCGGGGTGGCGGGCCCGATTGCAGCCGGGTTGCTTTGCGGTTTCGTATTCTGGCTGTGTGATTGCACGAGTCGGGATATCGACTTCCCGTTTGCGTCGTCAATGCTCATTCTGCAGAGCTATGCGCTGGCAAATACAGCACTACCGACCGTCATGGTTTCCTACGGGATGCTGGCCAGCATTCTGACCCTGGCCATCTTGCCGCGGAAGTTCCGTCTCGCCGAAGCGCGGTCGAAGCCCTTGCTGGCCCGCATCGGTCAAGGCATGAGTGAAGGGGGGAGTGTATGAAGATAGTTCACGTCACGACGGTGCACTCTAGGAACGATATACGCATATTCCACAAGGAGTGCATGACGCTATTCTCGGGCGGACATAATGTGTCACTCGTTGTGGCAGATGGAGAGGGGGACCGAGTCGAGGCGGGAATAGATATTCGAGACATCGGTCGCCGATCCCGTTACCGGTTGACCAGGATGTTGCGGGAACCAAGGGCCGCCGCTGCTGCGATCCGCCGGCTTGGCCCAGACGTAGTGCATGCGCACGATCCTGAGTTGCTACCGGTATTGCTTCGTTTGGCTCGAGAAGGCGTACATGCCATTTACGATGCGCATGAAGACGTGCCAAGACAAATCCTCAGCAAGCATTGGGTACCCAGCTTACTTCGCGGTACGACTTCCAGAGCGTTCGAGTGGTACGAGGACTGGGTCACCAGACGATTGGATGTTGTCGTCGCAGCCACGCAGGCGATAGCAAACCGCTTTCAACGAAACGGCGTGCGGTCCGTGGCAATAAACAACTATCCGCTTTTGGCCGAATATGGCCCCGGTAGCACGGGCGAAGCTGGCCTGCAGAAGCGCAGGCAAGTTTGTTACGTCGGCGGCATAACACGGATTCGTGGCGTGAAACAGCTTATCGATGCATTGCCGTTGGTCCCTGGCGTTCGGCTTGCACTATGTGGTGCATTTGGCGAGCCCGGTCTGGAATCCGCGTGCAGGAGTTCCGCGGGTTGGGAGCAGGTTGATTACCACGGACACGTCGATCGTGAGGTTGCTAAGTCCATCATGCACGCGTCCGTTGCAGGGGTCGTGACTTTTGAGCCTGTGCCGAACCACTTGGATGCTCAGCCGAACAAGCTGTTCGAGTATATGGCGGCCGGATTGCCAGTCATCGCGTCCAACTTCCCTCTCTGGGTTGACTTGATTGAGGTTGGTGGATTTGGGCTATGCGTGGATCCGATGGATCCACGTTCCATCGCCATGGCGATCGAAAGACTGGCCTCCGATCCGGACTATGCCGCATCCTTGGGAGAAGCCGGGTTGCGCGCGGTACAGCATCGTTTCAATTGGGAAGCGGAGGGCGGGAAGCTGCTTGATGTTTATGGAGAACTGAAATGAAGGTGCTTACCGTCTTGGGTGCGCGTCCGCAATTCATCAAGGCGAGTGTCGTGTCGGCCGAATTTGCGAGACGGAGTATTCCAGAGGTCGTAGTTCACACGGGACAGCATTACGACGCGAACATGTCGGAGGTATTTTTCGAGGACTTGGGGATGTCATCGCCGGCGTACCACCTCGGCATTGGCGGTGGGTCGCATGCAAAGATGACTGGTCGCATGCTTGAGGAGATTGAAAAGGTTTTGCTGCAAGAGTGTCCGGACGTAGTATTGGTGTACGGCGATACCAATTCGACGTTGGCTGGTGCGTTGGCCTCCGTGAAGATGCATATCCCTGTAGCGCATGTGGAAGCAGGCCTGCGGTCTTTCAATATGCGTATGCCGGAAGAAGTAAATCGTATTCTGTCGGACCGAATTTCAAATTGGCTGTTTACGCCAACTAGCAGCGCCGCCGACCATCTCCGGCAAGAAGGAGTGGAGGAAAGCAAGATCGTGCCTGTCGGTGATGTCATGTACGACGTTGCGATCAGTCATGGGTTGCGCGCAGCTTCCCGCTCCGGATTGCTCGATCGGTTAAACATGACGCGCCATGGTTATGTACTTGTTACGGTGCACAGGGCGGAAAACACAGACGACGTAGCGCGCCTTGGGGCAATCATCGACGGGCTTCTGCGCGTTGCCAAGCGTGTCCCTGTTTTATGGCCACTACATCCCCGCACGAGGCGAGCGCTCGAGGCCTCCGACAATTATGAGCGTTTGGCGAATCATGTGGCACTGATCGACCCTGTCGGCTATCTCGACATGGTTCAGCTCGAGATGAACGCTGCCTTGATCGCGACTGATTCTGGGGGAGTGCAAAAGGAGGCGTTTTTTCATCGAATCCCGTGCGTGACCCTTCGAGATGAAACCGAATGGGTGGAGTTGGTGAGCGCTGGCTGGAATCAATTGGTCCCACCGGTAAGCGGGGAGGCGATCGATGAAGCCATTGATGGCATGGTCGGAAAAAAGGGTGCCGATATAGAGCCATATGGTCGCGGCGACGCGGCACGGCGTATCGTGGACAGGCTAGTTTGCGACCGGTCCAAATGAACATCCTTTTGATCAATCACTATGCGGGATCCGTGCATCACGGCATGGAGTTTCGTCCGTACTACATGGCACGGGAATGGACTAAATGCGGAGAATCTGTGCAGGTAGTTGCGGCTTCATACTCGCACGTTCGAGCAAAGCAGCCAGATCTCGGCGACAAGCCTAATCTTGATGAAAGCATCGACGGTATAAACTATCGCTGGTATCGAACGCCGTCATATCTCACTAACGGTTTCGGTCGCATTCGGAATATGCTCGCATTTCTATGGGCAGCTTGGCGCGACGCTCCCAGGCTCGCCAGAGAGTTCCGGCCGAATGTCGTGATCGCATCAAGCACATACCCCATGGATATGTGGCCGGCTCGCAGGGTTGCCCGCCTGGCTGGCGCGCGACTCGTTTATGAGGTCCATGATTTATGGCCGTTGTCTCCCATGGAGCTTGGTGGCATGTCCAGATGGCACCCATTTATCATTTGGGTGCAAATTGCCGAGGACTACGCATATCGCGTTGCCGATGTTGTGGTTTCAATGCTCCCCAAAACACGCGATTACATGGTCTCGCGGGGGATGTCGCCGTTGAAATGGCATTATGTTCCCAATGGGGTTGAAGAAAGCGAGTGGGAGGCCCCAGCGTCATTGCCGGCGGAGGTCCTGGGCGCGCTACAACGCGTACGCAAGCTCGGACTTCCGGTTGTTGGTTATGCGGGCACGCATGGGCTCGCGAACAGCCTCGACACATTGCTCGATGCGGCAAAGCTGCTGGAAGGGGAAATTTCAATAGTCCTGGTGGGAACAGGCCCTGAACGCGAGCGATTGCTGCGGCGGGTTGATGCTGAAAGCATCTCGAATGTGACAATGCTGCCATCAGTCCAGAAAGTATGCATCCCAAAGCTGCTTGAACTATTCGACATTGCCTATATCGGTTTGCTCCCGGAGAAGCTTTTCAGGTTTGGAATTTCACCGAATAAACTCATCGACTACATGATGGCCAGGAAGCCTGTGGTGATGTCGATTGCTGCGGGTAATGATCCGGTCACCGAGTCTGGTTGTGGGATCACCGTAGCCCCGAGCGATCCCGAGGCGGTTAGCGAAGCTATTCTCAAGATCGCGCAATTACCCATCATGGAGCGCGTTCGCATGGGGGAACGAGGCCGGTCATTCGTCATGAAGGAACACATCTACCCCGTGTTGGCGCAACGATTCATGGGGGCGGTCGCAAATGGCTGAAAAGTCTCACGAAGCGGAACAAGTCGCGGCTAGGTACGCGCGCCGTCAAGGCAAGCATGTCGATGCACGTTACAGCATGTTGAATGCATCGGTTTGGCAGGCAGTTCAGGAACGTCAACGGGCGCTCATCTCGCTGCTGAAACGTCATGCGCCTGGTCCGTTAGATGACATGCGTGTGCTCGAGATTGGTTGTGGCGGCGGAGGTAATCTTTTGGAGCTGTTGCGGCTTGGGTGTGACCCCAGGAACTTGCAGGCGAACGAACTATTGCCTGAGCGGGTGACATTGGCGCGGCGGAATTTGCCTGAAGCGATAGTTGTGCATTCCGGCGATGCGCTGAAGTTGCAATTGCCTTCAGCTAGCTTCGATGTGGTCTATCAATCTACTGTGTTCACTTCTCTGCTGGACGACAAATTCCAGGAAGATCTGGCGCGCCAGATGTGGGAGTGGGTGAGCCCTGGAGGCGGAGTGCTTTGGTACGACTTTATCTACGATAATCCAGGTAATCAGGACGTGCGGGGAGTCCCGTTGCGTCGCATACGAAATTTGTTCCCACACGCCAGTATCGATGCGAGACGCGTGACGCTCGCTCCTCCGATTAGCCGGCGGGTCTGCAAGCTGCATCCTGCGATGTATTCCGCCGCCAACCTGATATCGTTTCTGCGAACTCACGTGATCTGCTGGATAGGAAAGCCCGCATGAATTGGAAAGTTCAGCTCTTCAAGCTCAATTTCGATCAGCGCGAAGAAGAGGCCGTCGCGGAGGTGATCCGCAGCGGCTGGCTCACGATGGGCGAAAAGACCGTATCGTTCGAGCGCGAATTCGCGTCCTATCTTGGTGGGGAGGTCGGCGCGGTAGCGGTTTCGAATGGCACGGCTGCCCTGCATCTCGCCCTGCTCGCGTTGGGAGTCGGAATCGGGGACGAGGTCATCGTTCCGGCCCAGACTTTCGTGGCGGACGTGAATTCCGTGATGCTGACCGGTGCCCGCCCCATATTGGCCGACTGCGTTTCCTACGACGACTGGAACCCGGATCCGGCGGATATCGAAAAGAAGGTCACGGATCGCACCAAGGCAGTCATGATCGTGCACTACGCGGGCGTGCCTTGCGACATGGACGCCATCGTGGAACTCTGCGAGCGCCGTGGCCTGAAGCTCATCGAGGATTGTGCCCATGCGCCAGGCGCGAGCTACAAAGGGCGTGCCGTGGGGACGTTCGGCGACGCCGGTTGCTGGAGTTTCTTCACCAACAAAAACCTTTCGGTTGGTGAAGGCGGAATGGTTACGGTGCGGTCGCCGGAGCTGGAGCAGCAGTTGCGTTACCTGCGGTCGCATGGGATGACAACGCTCACCCTGGATCGGCACAAGGGGAGAGCTGTCACCTACGATGTGGTTACCCCGGGGCTGAATTACCGGATCGACGAGATGCGCGCAGCACTGGGATTGGTTCAGCTTTCAAAGCTGGATGACGCCAATCACGCGAGACGTCGCATCGTCGAGGAGTATCGCGTCGCGTTGTCGGGAATCGATTGGATCACCGTTCCGTTCCCGGACCGGGATGATCGGGTATCGTCGTGCCACATCTTCCCAATCCTGCTGAAGCCCGGCATTGATCGCCTGCGCGTCATCGAGGCTCTCAAAGGGGCCGGGGTCCAGTCGAGCATCCATTACCCTGCGATCCACCAATTCACCGCGTACGCCGCTTCTGACATGGGTGCCACGCCGATCGCGGATGCGATTTCGCAACGCGAACTGACGCTTCCCCTGTACCCCGGGATGAGCCTTGCCGACGTGGCGTTAGTGGCCGATTCGTTGCGCGCCGCCGTCGCCTTGGCCGCGTGAGCAGCACCGAATGAACGTGTTGGAGTTGATAGGCAGGAGCAGGCCGCTTTTCGAAGCGGACTTGCTCGAGCGCGAGCAGGAACTCTCCGATCTCGTCAAGGCGAGCCGCTTCCTCGTGATCGGCGGCGCTGGCTCCATCGGCCAGGCAGTGACCCGGGAGATATTCAAGCGCGACCCGCTGGCGCTGCATGTCGTGGACATCAGCGAGAACAACATGGTCGAGCTGGTGCGCGATCTGCGCAGCACGATCGGGTACGCCAGCGGCGACTTCCGCACCTTCGCGATCGACTGCGGCAGCAGGGAATTCGGCGCCATGCTGCTGGCGGGCCAGGGATACGATTTCGTATTGAATCTCTCTGCACTCAAGCATGTCCGGAGTGAGAAGGATCCTTTTACCTTGATGCGGATGATCGAGGTGAACGTCCTGAACACGATCGCGACGATCGAGCAGGCAAAGGCGAGCGGCGCGAAGAAGTATTTTTGCGTTTCGACGGACAAGGCTGCAAACCCCGTCAACATGATGGGTGCAAGCAAGCGGATCATGGAGATGTTTTTGTTGCGTGCGGGTGAGACGCTTCCGATTTCAACCGCGCGTTTTGCGAATGTTGCTTTCTCCGACGGGTCCTTGCTCCATGGGTTCAACCAGAGGTTTGCCAAGCGCCAGCCGATCTCCGCGCCTAACGACGTGCGCCGATATTTCGTCACGCCCCAGGAGTCGGGGGAGCTGTGCCTGATGTCCTGTCTTCTCGGGAAGAACCGGGATGTGTTTTTCCCCAAGTTGAGCGACGCGCTCCATCTCACCGTTTTTTCCGACATCGCCAACCGTTACCTCAAAGGATTGGGGTACGAACCTTTCGAGTGTGGCAGCGAGGACGAAGCGCGCGCGCGCGCGCGCGAGCTGATTTCTCGGGGGCGCTGGCCGGTCTATTATTTTTCCAGCGACACGACGGGCGAAAAGGATTTCGAGGAATTTTTCATGGACTCGGAAGTCCTGGACATGGATCGCTTTTCGGGTATCGGAATCGTCAAGAACGCTCCTGGCTATGACGGGGAGAAGCTGGAGCATTTCCTGTCGGAGATCGGGCGGATCAGGGCGAAGCCCTCCTGGGACAAGCCTGAGCTGGTGGACTTATTCAATTTCATGATTCCGGAATTCCGGCACAAGGAAACCGGCAAGTACCTGGACGGGCGGATGTAGGCATGCAGCGGTTACTCGACGTATTCCTGTCCGGCGTCGCGCTCGTCGTGATGTTTCCGGTATTGTTGTTGGTGGCTGTCGCGCTGCGCCTGACTGGCGAGGGTGAAGTGTTCTTCCGCCAGCAGCGGATAGGCCTCGACGGCAAGCCATTCGATTTGTTGAAGTTCGCGACGATGCTCAAGGACAGCCCGAACATCGGCACCGGCACGGTGACGATCAAGGACGATCCACGCGTCCTGCCGCTCGGGCGGCTTTTGCGGAAAACCAAGATCAACGAGCTTCCTCAGTTAATCAACATTTTCCTCGGCGACATGAGCCTCGTTGGCCCTCGCCCCCAAACGCGGCGATGTTTCGACGCATTTCCGCTATCGACAAGGGAGGCCATCATTCGGGTGCGGCCGGGCTTGTCCGGTATCGGCTCGATACTGTTCAGGGACGAAGAGAGCATGTTGCACGGGCGTGCGGACCCCATGCGGTTCTACGACGACGTGATCGCCCCGTACAAGGGCGCGCTCGAAGAGTGGTACGTCCTGCACCAAGGGCCCGGCATCTATTTGCTCAGCATTGCCATGACTGCGTGGGTGGTCATGTTTCCCAGTTCTGGATTGGCCTGGCGCGCTTTCCCGCGACTGCCCAAGCCGCCAGCGGAACTAGCGCCTATGCTCGGATACCCACGAGGTGCGACGGCATGAGCTGGAGCCCGGCACAACTGGTCACCGAACCAACCGAACTCCTGCACTATGGTCGCGACTGGACCACCCAATATTCCCCTGCGCCGTCGGCGATCGCGTTTCCGGAATCATTGGATGAAGTGCAATCCATTGTCCGCTGGGCGAACGCCAACCTGGTTGCACTCGTTCCCTCGGGCGGGCGCACGGGCCTGAGCGGCGGAGCCGTGGCGACGAATGGCGAAGTCGTCGTGTCGATGGAAAGGATGCGGTCCATCCTGGAATTTGATGGCGATGGCCGGACGTTGAAGGTGCAGGCTGGAGTTACGACGCAGCAAGTCCAGGAGGCCGCCAGCCAGCGCGGCCTCTACTACCCGGTGGATTTTGCCAGCCGCGGCTCGTCGCAGATCGGAGGCAACATCGCCACCAATGCGGGCGGCATCAAGGTCTTGCGTTATGGGCTCACCCGCGATTGGGTTGCGGGATTGAAAGTGGTGAGCGGTGCTGGGGATCTGCTGGAGTTCAATCGCGGCTTGGTCAAGAACGCCACCGGGTACGACCTGAGGCATCTGTTCATCGGATCAGAGGGCACGTTGGGCATTGTCGCGGAAGCGACCTTGCGTTTGAGCGATCCGCCACGACGGCAGCAGGTGATTCTCATGGCGCTGCCGTCGCCCGGTGAAATCATGCCCGTGTTTGGTCGCGCACGACGCCGGCTCGATCTGAGCGCATTCGAGTTCTTTACCGATCGCGCGTTGGCCCATGTGTTGTCTATGGGTGCTCGTCGGCCGTTCGACAGCTGCGCAGCCTGTTATGTGTTGGCGGAGTTCGACGAAGATGAAGTCGCGGCGTTGGAACTGTTTCAGGAGCTCGTTGGCGCAGGATTGATCGAGGACGCGGTGCTGGCGCAAAGCGAAGGACAGGCACGGGAACTTTGGCGTTTACGCGAAGGCATCACCGAAAGCATTGCAGCGCGTCGGCCCTATAAGAACGATATTTCGGTGCGTATCGACCAAGTGCCAGGGTTCCTGCGTCGCGCACAAAGGCTGTTCGTAGCCCAATATCGGAACTTCGAAGTGATCTGGTTCGGACACGTCGGCGACGGCAACCTTCATATCAGTATCCTGCCGCCCACGGATCGTTCATTCGAGGCGTTCGTCGCCGAATGCGAGCGCGTGACCCACAAGCTCGGTCAATTGCTGCAGGAATTCGGCGGTAGCGTCTCCGCCGAGCATGGAATCGGTTTGCTGAAGCGCCCGTACCTGCAGTATTCGCGGACCCCTTCGGAAATCGAGTTGATGAAGCAGCTGAAACGGGTGTTCGACCCCGCCGGGATCATGAATCCGGGAAAGCTGTTCCTGCCCTGAACAATGGGCGGATGGCCGGATTCATCTACGACTTCCGTCACATTCCAGGAATTAAGATCAAGCAGCACGTTTGACCTTCAGGAAAGGCAGGAACGTTCAGGATGATCGAAGAAGCGGCAATCCAGGGCGCCCTGCTGGCCGCAGCCTCCACATGGCTGTTCATCTGGCTCCTCAAGCCGGCCGCCCTGCGCCTGAACCTCCTCGACCACCCCAAGGGCCGCAAGGCCCACGAGGCCTCGACCCCCGTCACCGGCGGCCTGGCCATGACCCTGGGGGTGACCTTCGGCGGCTTGGCGGCCTGGTCCAGCCTCTCGCCGGCGCGCCAGTCCCTGTACCTCGGCATGACCCTGCTGCTGGCCATCGGCCTGCTCGACGACCTCTACGACATCCGCTGGTGGTGGCGCATCCTGGCCCAGGCCGCCGCGGCCCTGATCCTGTACTACGTCGGCGGCGTCCGGGTCGAGCAGATCGGCGATGCACTGGGCATGCCGCATCACACCCTCGGGCCGCTGTCGCTGCCGCTGACGATCTTCGCCACGGTCGGCGTGATCAACGCCATCAACCTGATCGACGGCGTGGACGGCCTGGCCGGCACGCTGGTCCTGTGCGCGCTGGCGATGTTCTGCTGCGCGGCGCTCTATGCCGGCAACGCGGCGCTGGCCGGCCGCGTGCTCGTGCTCGGCGGCGCGGTCACCGGCTTCCTGGCCTGGAACTTCCGGGT
>JACZCZ010165478.1_pt1 | contig 19264 bp, 17 predicted proteins | sample 8641811 | NCBI WGS metagenome assembly JACZCZ01 (sample SAMN15324610, study PRJNA640507) | soil metagenome | isolation source: intercropping peanut in the first line | place: China: Luxin town, Laibin City, Guangxi Province | collected 2019-07-25 | depth 10cm m | reverse complement strand
TGCCTCAGCACGACCAAGCAGACGACCTACAAAGTGTCCGCGGAGCACTCGGCCGGCAATCTCTCGAACTCGTTCGGCTACAGCAACATCGACGTCGTGCGCGACGACTTTGCCGCGGGTGCGAGAGCGTTCGGCTCGGATGGCCAGCTCAGCCGCTTCGAGTACACGGGCAGCTACAAGCCCTCGAGCGCCGTCGCGCTCGTCTACGGTCTCGATTTCCAGGAAGAGGAGCTCGTCGACGACGACGGCCCGCGCAGTCGCGACCAAAACGGTTACTACTTCGAGTACCAGGGCGCGGCGGACGATAAGTTCTTTTGGACGCTCGGTGCGCGCTACGACGACAGCGACGATTTCGGCTCGCACACGAGCACGCGGATGAGCGTCGCGTACGTGCAAGACCTCGACGCGAGCCGCTCGTTGAAATACCGCACGAGCATAGGCACCGGCTTCCGCGCGCCGAGCCTCTACGAGATGGCGTACAACAACGGGCCGTTCGCGTCTCCGCCGGCGCTGGGACTTACGCTCAGCGAGGAGAGCAGCGAGGGTTTCGACGTCGGCATCGAGTACGACGGCCCGGGCGGCCTGCATCTCGAGGCGACGTACTTCGACCAACAGATCGAGGACGAAATCTTCTTCGATCTCGTCGCCTTCTCGGGCTACTTGCAGTCGACGGGAACCAGCAAGTCGACGGGTATCGAGCTCGGTGCCACTGTGCCGCTCGGCGAGCGCTGGGAGCTGCTCGTCAATTGGACCAACAACGACGCGGAAAGCATGTCGGACGAGCCGCGGCTGCGCCGGCCGAAGAATCTCGGCAACGTCGGCATCGCCTACCACGCGATGAACGAGCGACTCAGCTTCCTGGCGAACTTTCGCGCGGCGCGCGACGCCGTCGACAGTGTGTTCGGAGCGGTCGAGCCGCTACCCGATTACGAGGTGATCGACCTGTCGCTGAGCTATGACGCGTCGGACTCCTTGTCGATTTTCGGGCGCATTCAGAATGCGACCGACGAGACGTATCAGGAAGTCGTCGGCTACCACGCGGCCGAGCGGTCGATCTACGGCGGTGTCCGCTTCCGGTTCTGAAAGCTTGATAAAGCTCCAGCGCCCGAGCGGCGCGCGTCGGCGATAATCGTCTCCGACTACGTTCGAGAGAGCTTGCCCGTGGAGCTGCACGCTGCAGGAATTTTGACCGCGTTGGCCGCGACGGTGTGGTCGGCCCAGAGCGCCGCGAATGCGGCGCGGCTCGCGGTGTTGATTGCGACGTTCGCGACCATCGCTGCGCTACTCGCATGGGCACCCATCTTCGATCTCGAGGCGTTGGCATTCGGCATCGCGGGGGCGAACGCCGCCGCGTTCCTGCGGCCGCGTTGGTCGTGGTTGCCGCCCGTGGCGGGCGGTGCGGCCGCGGCCGGCTGGATTTCGGTCCTGCAAGCGCAGGGCTTACCATGGCTGCCGGCCGCGCTGGCCGCAGCCGCGTTGCTGGCCGTGACCGTAGCGGTGGCGAAGCGGCGGGCAGGATTTCTGCCGGACGAGATGCGCGACGAGGCGTTGCTCGTCGTCGGCGTCTTCGCGCTGCTGCTGGCGACTTATCCCGACGTCGTCGAGGGTTGGCGCTCCGGCTTGGCCCTGATGGCCGAGCCGTTGGGTGCGGCGCCGGGCTCGGGCGTCGGGCCCTGGTTGGTTGCTGTCGTATTGGCTTGCGTGCTGCTCGGCGGCGCGTACACGGCATGGAAACGTCGATGAACTTGCTCGGAACGCTCGAAAACGGTTTGTTCGCCTTGGGCCAAGTGCTGCGCTTCCCCGTCATGGCGTTGCTGTGGGCCTGCGTGATTGCAGTGCTCTTCATGACCGGCAGCGCCGTCGTCGAAGCGCTCGCTCGCCGCAAGGAACGCAAAGGCTTCGACGTCGAAGCGTGGCTCAAGCAAGGCGCCGTGCTCGGCGTCGAGCAAGCGCGGCGCACGCAGTTGCCGGCGACGCTCTCGCATCTCTTGGCCGACGTCGAGCGCGGCAAGGCCGAAGGCCGGTTGGCGAACGGCGGGCTCGAGCACCTCGTGCTCGCCAACGAGGAACGCGCGCGCAAGAGCTTGAGCGGCTCGCGCTTGCTCGTGAAAGTCGGCCCGAGCTTGGGACTGCTCGGCACGTTGATCCCGATGGGCACGGCGCTCGCGGCACTCGCCACAGGCAACCTCGATGCGATGGCGGGCCAGATGGTGGTCGCGTTCACGACGACGATCATCGGCCTCGCCTGCGGCACCGCGGCCTACGTGATTCTCACGGTGCGTCAGCATTGGGTGACGGAAGCCGTGCGCGAGCAACGCTTCCTCGCGGAACGCATCGCGGCAGAGTTGGCCGGGGAGCGATGACAGTGGCGCGCTTTCTGAAGATCGCGGACCCGCACGAGGAAGACGAAGATCCGCTCGCCGGCATCGCGAATCTCTTCGACGTGTCCGTCGTATTCATCGTCGGCTTGATGATCAGCTTGTTCTCGATCTATCGCATGGGCGACCTCATGGATCCCGACACGGAGGTCACGATGGTGAAGACCAATGCGCAGGGCGAGAGCGAGGTCGTCATCAAGAAGGGCACCGAGATCGAGGCGTACAAGGTGACCGGCGAGCAGCTCGCCGGCGACGGTGAGCGCCTCGGCACGGCCTATCGGTTGGCGAACGGCCAGATCATCTACGTGCCCGACGGCGGCGCGCCGCCGCGGGAGTGACGATGGTGCGGCGCGCCTGGCAGTTCGTCGCGGCGCTGCTCATCGCGGCCTCCGCGAGCGCGCAACCCGTGCGCGTCACTTACGTCTTCTCCGACGGGCAGATGCCCGTGACGCTCGCGGCGTACAAGGAGCTGCTCGCCGAGCACCCCGAGCTGCGCAATCGCGTCGAGCTCGGTTTCCTGACCGAATCCGTGTTCGACGACGTCGATGCGGCCGCCGCCGAGCGCTCCGACGTGCTCGTGCTCGACGTCATGAATCAGCAAATGGTCGACCGGTTCAACACCGAGCACGACACCAATCTCATCGAGCGCATCAACGAGCACGGCCGCGTGATCGGCGTCGGCGAGGGTTTGATGCCGAAGGAGAGCTACCTCGCGCAGGGCGTCGAATGGGACGATCGCGCACGCGCGCTGTGGGCACACTCGGGGCCCGCGAATCAGCTCGGCTTGCTGAAGTACGCGCTCGCCGCGGCCGGTGTGCCGAACCTCGACGTGCCGGCGGCCGAGCCAAGCCTCGATTTCGGCTTTTACTATCCGACGCCCGACGGCGGCCGGCTATTCGCCACGTGGGCGGAGTTCGATGCTTGGCGTCGCGCCAACGGCAAGTTCCGCGACGGCGCGCCGCGTGTCGCCATCGGGTTCTACAAGCCGACGTACTACACCGGTGACACGGAAACGCTCGACGCCGTCGTCGCCGAGGTCGAGAAGAACGGCGCTAACGCGATCCCGCTGTTCGGTTACCCGGGCGGTGTGACCTACGAGCAGTTGCTGCTCGACGAGAGCGGCGTATCGCGCGCCGACGTGGGCCTCGCGTTTTTGTTCCGCTTCTCGGGCCCCGAGGCCGCCGAGTCGCTCGCGAAGCTCGACATCCCCGTCGTCAACCTCGTGACGCTGTACGGCCGCAGCGAGAAGGAATGGCGCGGCTCGACGACGGGCCTGTCGATGTTCGAAGGCACGTTCCAAATCGCGGTGCCGGAGCTCGGCGGGCTCATCGCGCCGACGGTCGTCGGCAGCCGCGAGAAGATCCTCGATCTCGAGACGGGCTTGTCGATCGTCACGAACAAGCCCATCGCGTCGCGCGTCGCAATGGCCGTGCAGCGCGGGTTGCGCTACGCGGCGCTGCGCGCCAAGCCGAACTCAGCAAAGCATCTCGCGCTGATGTACTACAACTATCCGCCCGGCAAGGCGAACATCGGTGCGAGCTATCTGAACGTCGCGGAGTCGATTGCCAACATACTCGTGCGGCTACGCGACGAGGGTTACGACGTCGGCACGGACGACCTGTCCGCCGACGCCGTGCTCGCGGACCTGACTACGAAAGCCTACAACGTCGGCGGCTACGCGCCGGGCGAGCTCGACGAGCTCGTCGCCGCGGGCAACGCGGTGCGCATTCCCGTCGCGCGCTACCGGGAGTGGCTCGGCGAGCTCGCGCCGTCGCTGCGCGACAAAATCCTCGCCGATTGGGGCCGGCCCGAAGCGTCGAACTTGATGACGACGGACGGCGCGAGCTTGATCGTGCCGCTCGTGCGCTATGGCAACGTCGTGCTGTTGCCGCAGCCGTCGCGCGGCTGGGGCGAGGATCAGGACAAGCTGTATCACGCGAAGGATCTCTCGCCTCACCACCAGTACGTCGCCGCGTACGCGTGGTTGCGCAAGGAGTTCGGTGCCGACGCCGTCGTGCATCTCGGCACGCACGGCACGCTCGAGTGGCTCGACGGCCGCGACGTGGGCCAGAACGAAGAGGATGCGTCTGACGCGCTCCTGGCCGACCTGCCGGATCTCTACGTGTACAACGTCGACGTCGTCGGCGAAGGGCTCGTCGCGCGGCGCAGGGGATTGGCGACGCTCGTCGATCACATGGTGCCGCCGTGCGTAGGCGGCGGCCTTTCCCCCGAGCTCGCGGAGCCCGGCGAGCGCATCAACGACTTCGACGTGAATCTGCACAAGAACCCCGACCTCGCGGCCGCCGTGGCGGGGCAAATTCGCGACAAGGTAATCGAGCTCGGCATCGCGAAAGATCTCAGCCTCGACCTGCCCGATGCTGCCAGCATCGACGACGCGACCGTGCACAAGATTCAGGACTACATCGTCGAGCTCAAGGGCCAGAACATTCCGTACGGCCTGCATGCGTTCGGCCGCGTGCCCGACGATGCGGCGCGCGCCAGCACCGTCGATGCTATCGTCGCAGTCGATCGCAGCTTGCTGCCGAACGACGCCAAGATCCTCGCGGCCGACATGGACGCGCGCATCGTCGCCTCGGGACCGCGCGAGCTCGACAGCCTCGTACGAGGGTTGAACGGCGGCTTCGTGCCCGTCGGCGGCGGCGGCGAGCCCATCCGCAACCCGGATTCGTACGCGACGGGCAAGAACTTCTACGGCATCGATCCCGAGAAGGTGCCCAAGCGCGCCTCGTGGGAGCTCGGCGTCAAGCTCGCCGACGAGATGCTGGCCAAGCATCTCGCGGAGCACGGCAAGTATCCCGAGAAAGTCTCGTTCGTCATCTGGGGCGACGAGACGATGCGGCATGAAGGCGTGCTCGAATCGCAGATCTTTTGGCTGCTCGGCACGCGGCCCGTATGGAACGACCGCGACAAGGTCGTCGACGTCGAAGTGGTCCCCAGCAGCGAGCTCAAGCGGCCGCGCGTCGACATCGTCATCGCGAGCGCGGCCGAGGGCATGTTCAACAACGTCACGCTGCTCATGGACAAAGCCGTGCAGCAGGACACGACGATCGAGGCAGCCGAGAACTTCGTGCGCCGCCACTTCCTCGCGACGAAGGCGACTCTGACCGCGGCAGGCTACTCCGAGGAAGACGCCGACCGGCGCGCCGGCGTGCGGATCTTCGACGAGCCGCCCGGCACGTTCAACTTGAACACGTCGAAGATCGCCGAAGCGAGCGGCACGTGGGACTCGGACAGCGGCCTCGGCGACGAGTACCTGCGGAAGATGGGCCACGGCTTCGGCAACGGCTTCTGGGGCGAGCCCATGGAAGACGTGTTCCGGCTCGCGTTGTCGGGTACGGAGAAAGTAGTCCACTCGAGCTCGACGATGCTGTACGGCGCGCTCGATAACGACGACTTCTACATGTACATGGGCGGCCTCGCGAGCGCCGTGCGCAACTTGGACGGCGCGTCACCGGAGCTCGTCGTCACGAACACGCGCGACCCAGGCAAGCCCGGAATGTCGTCGATCGATGAGTTCATCGGCAGCGAGTTTCGCTCGCGCTACGTCAACCCGACGTGGATCGAGGGCATGAAGAAAGAGGGCTACGCGGGCGCCGGCGCCATCGCTGAGTTCGTCGAGTACCTGTGGGGTTGGGACGCCACCGTCAGCGAAACCGTCGACGACGCGATGTGGCAGGAGACCTTCGACGTCTACGTGCGCGACAAGCACGGACTCGACATGAAGCAGTTTTTCGACGAGAAGTCGCCGTTCGCTTACCAGGACATGGCCGCGCGCATGCTCGAGACGACGCGCAAAGGGTATTGGCAAGCGAACGACGACACGCGTGCGACGCTCGCGCGCGAGTTGTTGGAGAGCGTCGCCAAGCACGGCATCGGCTGCTCCGATAACACGTGCGGCAACCCACGGCTCATGGAGTACGTCGTCGAGCAAGCGCGTGCGGCCAACGTGCCGGCCGCGCAGATCGAATCGTTCGTCGACGCGGTCGAGCAGGCGACGGGCGCGCCGCTCGAGACTCTCGCCGCGGCCGCACGCGAGTTCGTGGCCGCCAACGAAGCGAAGCTCGCGAATCGCGTCGTGCCTGGGCCCGCGGACGTACCGAGCACCGAGAGCGTCGACGCGGCCGAGCTGCGCGGCTACGTGCTGCAGAGCACGGCGCAACCGAAAGCCGACGAGGGCGGCGAGGCGCAAGCCGACGCGCCGCCGCCTTCGCCGACGCCGCGCAGCCTCGAGCTGCTCGGTCTCGCGTTCGTCGTGCTCAGCGTACTGTTCTTCTGGCGCTACCGGCGCAGGGTAGCCTGAGATGCGTCGCGCACTCTCCACGGTTGCCGCGCTATGTCTGCTGGTGACTGCGTGCGAGCCCTCGCGTCAGGTCAGCGAGAGCGGTTTCGGCGCATACGAGGTGAGTCTCGCGACTTGGAACGACGGCTTGGCGCTCGCGTGGTACGACACGCGCGACGGCAACGCCGAAGTCTACGTGCGCCCGCTCGATGCGCAGGGCCGCGACGCCGGGCCAGAGCTCCGTATCACGACGAGTACCGCGCAATCCTACGAAGCCGACATCGTCGCGGCGCTCGCCAATTCGTTCGCCGTCGCGTGGTACGAGAAGGCGGCCGACGACGCGCTGCGCGCGCACCTTGGCGTGTGGTTGCGCGACGGCACGCCCGTATGGAGCACGGCAATCGGCGCTGCGACCGGTAACAGTCGCAACGCCGTCGTGCGTGCGCACGGCGACGCGCTGTTCTGCGCGTGGATTCAGGCCGACGCCGACGGCAACGAAGCCGTGTGGGGCGGCTGGTGGGGATTCGACGGCCGCGTGCGCTTAGCACCCGTGCTGCTCGGCGCCGCAAGCGAGACCACGTGGAATCTCAACGCGGCCGTCGACGATTCCGGCACGGCGCTCGTCGTGTTCGACGCGCAAGCCGGCACGCAAGCCGAGGAGCTGTTCCTCGCCACGCTCGAAGATGCCAGCACGACGTTGGCGCAGCTCAGCACGGATGAGCGCATCCCCTCGAAGTACCCCGACCTCGCGCTAGCGGGGGGCGACGCGGCGTTGTCCTGGTACGACGAGCGCGACGGCAACAAGGAGGTTTACTTGGCCGTCGCGCCTCTGCGCGCCCTGTCGCCGATCGAGCCGCACGCGCGGCGTGTCACGAACACGCCCGGCGAATCGATTGGCGCGTACGTGGCGTGGAACGGGCAGCGCATCGGGCTCGTCTGGTCCGACGACAGCGACGGCAACTACGAGGTCTACTTTCAGTCGTTCGACGCCGGCAACTACCCACAAGGGGCGCCGCGCCGACTGAGCGAGACGCCGACGAATTCGCTGATTCCCGCGATCAAACCTTGGGCCGCCGGGTTCGCGCTAGCCTGGGACGAGGTGGCGCCGGCTGCGGCGGGCGTGCACGACGAAGCGACGCGCGCCGAGGTCGTATTTAGTCTCGTGCCCTGAGACCGTACGGGCCGGTCTGCGCCGGTCGCTGTGCCGGGTTGTGCGCGCGCTCCGTTTCGGCCATCGTCGCGTTCTGAACCATTCGGAGAAACGGTCACGTGTTGTGCGTCCAACGTGCGGCTCTCGCCGCGCTGATCTGTCTACCTGGGTCGATTGCGCTCGGCCAGAGAATTCCGGACATCGGCTTCGAGAGCGTGGGCCGCGGTAAGCAGCTCGCGATGCAGATCGAAGACTCGCCCCTCGTCGGGCCCGTGCTCGGCAACGCGCCTCCCGGCGGCGAGCGGCCGTTCATCGGCTCTGCGCGCGACGGCGCCGTGCCGAAAGGCATCGAGCCTCTGGAGCGTGACCTGTTCACGACCAAAGATTTCTATTTGGATCGCGAGTTCTGGCTCGACAAGCGTTACTTCCGCTGCAACGCGCCGACGAACATCGAAGATCTGTGGACCGGCCGGGGCGGCGTGGCGCTGATCGGACCCAATCCGCCGGGCTCCGCCGCGTGGGGCAATTGCGACGCCGATTATCCGCGCGAGGCGATCGTCAGCCCCTATCGATTCCAGACCGCGCGGGAGCATTACGAAGCGCTGCTCGCGGAGACCCGCGGCCGCGGCGGTCCGACGGAGCACACCTACGCGACGATCCCCGGCGAATGGACCGGCGTCTACAAGCGTCTGCAGTCGGAGCCCGTGGACGAATCTTGGATTTGGATGCAGCGCACACAGCTCTCGACGCTGATGTCGTTGCTGACGCCCGAGTACCAGCAACGCAAGGTGCAGGAGGCGTTTCACGAAGGGCGCACCAACGCACCGCAGTGGCCGTCGATCTATTGCTGGCCCGAGGGGTTCCTGCGGCGCTGGGGTCAGTTCGCGGTGTGGGAGCACTACGTGCTCATGAACCCCGACATGGTTCAGATCCTGGCAGGCGTCGCTCGCAACTTCATCACGCAGGTGCACATTGGCCGCGAGTTCAACTTGGAGGGCGCGGTGCCGCGGTTGGATGCCGATGTCCCGCGCTGGTACGGCGAGACGATCGGGTTTTGGGATCGCGACGTGCTCATCACCTGGACGTCGAACGTGCAGGCTTGGCGAGGCCACGGCCAGTTCGAGTTCTCGAACCAGATGCAATCGATCGAGATCTACACGCCGAACAAAGATGCGGCGGGCAATTTCCTTGGCCTGAACCACGAAGCGATCCTCTACGATCCCGAGGCGCTCGTGGAGCCGATCCGTATCGTGCGCAACTTCCAGAAGTCGGGCTCGCTGCGCGATCAGACGCCGTACGTCTACATCGATTGCGTGCAGACGATCTTCAACGTCGAGGGCCGGTCGACGCCGCTCACGCCCGGCGACACCTTCGAGTTCGAAGTGCCGGACATGTACGGCCGCCCGTGGGCCAAGACCTGGGAGAAATACTTCGAGGAAGGCATGAGCCGGCCCGACGAGAACGAGGACAACTTCGTTTTCGACTAGGCGCGCGGCGACCCCGGATGCGTGGCCGCTAGTTCGCGGCGGTCGGCTTCTTGAAGCGCAGCACGAAGCGATCCGTGCGGCCGACGACCTTATCGTCGAACACGCTAAGCGAGTAGTCGTCGTCCGACGCTCGCAGCGCGCCGCTCTCGCCGGCGAGCTCGAACCCGGCTTCCAGGAAGTCGCGCTCGACGATGGCGCGGTCGATGCGATGGGTCGCCATCACGGTCGCAGCGGGGTCAGACCCCGCCGCCGCATAGTGATCCACGACGCCGACGATGCCGTCGGGCTGCAACGCGTCGCGCAAGCTCGTCAGCAGCGCGTGGCGATCGATCGGCCCCCAGTCGACCGCGTCGCTGTGCCAATACGTGTCGTGGTAAACCATGGACATCAGCACGACGTCGATGCTCGACGGCGGCAAGTGCAGGCCGTTGTGCGGCACGAACACTTGCTCGACGTTCGGCAGCCGATCGTGGCCGTAGCGCGCCTCGAAGTCTTCTGCGGGCAGAGCGCGTGCTCCGGGATGGTTGTGCGCGATGACGTGGCCCGTCGGCCCGACGACGCGCGCGAGGATCTCCGTGTACCAACCCGTTGCGGCGTTCAGGTCGAGCACGCGCATACCGCGCCCCACGCCTAAGAATGCGAGCACCTCGGCAGGCTTGCTCGTCGCGTCGCGCGAGCGATCGGCCGCGGGGCGAGCGGGGTCCGCGAGCGCCGCGGCGATGTTCGCCTCGAGGCTCACGCGGTCGGCGGGAGGCGAGGCGGCGCAGCCGGCGATGGCGAGAACGCTCGCCAGCACCGCCGGCCGAAGGCCACGCACCGCTTAGATGACGCCGTCGGGGCCCTGGCCGAGCTGCTTGCCGTCGGGCAACGTGATCGAGCGGTATTGGCCGCCCTTCTCGTCGTTACGCAGCGGGTAGACGACGACCGTGATCTTGTCGCCCGGCTTCACCAGCGTCGACTTCCAGCCGTTACGCGCGAGGTGGCTCGCAGGATCCATCTCGATCGCCCAATTGGCGACTTTGCCGTCGGTGTCCGCAACGTCGACGTGAATCCAGGAATGCGGGTTGCCCCAGCGGAACTCCGTGACCGTGCCCGTCAACGTGACGGTCCGCGTGCGATCGAACACGATCGGCGAGTGATGCGCGAGCGCGGCGCTCGCGGCGAGCAGTAGAGCGGCGACGATGCCGGTGGATGCGAATTTCATGGGCGTCTCCCCGTGAGCCAATCAGTTGACGAGCGACTCGGACGAAGTCGCGGGTAGATTCTCGTTCAAGTCCGGCGTGCACTCGACCTCGTATATGTCGACGTCGTGGAGGCGGTTGTAGCGCTTCGTCGTCTTCCACTCGCCCTTGAAGCTGCCGGGGTCGGTCATCGTGGTCTCGATCTGCAGCGTCTCGCCGTTGTCGATCATGCGAATGCGCTCGACGATGTGGAGCTGGCTGCTCGCCGGGATGCTGGCGCCGCCTTGGTCGAGCCAGTGGTGATGCCCCGGGAAGTACTTCGTGTCGACGACGAGCGCATCGCCTTCCCAACGGCCGATCGACTCGCCGTTCCAGCTCGGCACCACGACGTCGGGGTCGGTGTGCTGGCGGCCGTCCGTGTAGATGATGCGCAGGCTGTTCATGAAGTTCTGGATCATGAAGACTGCCGTGGGCTGTTGGATGACGACCCAGGGGTGCACGCGCGTCATGATCAGCGGCATGCCGGCCGGCCAGCATTGGCCGATGTCGTCGCGGTAGACCTTGTTCTCGGCGGCGGCTTTGCGGCCGGCGTCGTAGTGGACCTGCGCCTCGGGCGTGAGCTCGAAGGTCTCCGGGATGAACTTCCACGACGTCGGGCCGCGCAGCTCGTGCTGCCAGGTCCCCGTCATGTCGAATGGCGGCTTCGGCCGCGGCTTGGCCAAATTGGCCGGCGAGAGCGCACCCGGCTGGGCGGCTTGTCCGTGCGCGGCGCTCGTGGCCAGGAAAGCCACTCCGCATGCGGCCAAGAGACTCAAGAGCTTGGGCGCGGTCATAAGATTCCCCCAGAGAAGACGCGTCTAGCCTACCCGGGGAACCTGCCCCTGTGAACCGTAGCAGCGGCGCGGGCTGCAGCGGCTATGCGTTAACGGTTAGCTAACCGTTGCCGACTTTCAGTGGGCATTAAGTCTCGGCGAGAATAATGACGCCTGGGACTGCTCACTCGTCGAAGGACCCAAATGAACAAGCGAACGATGGCTCTCGGGGCGATTCCGTTGATCGCCATGGGTATGGCCGCCCACGCGCACAATGCCATTTGCGACTGCTTCGACAACGGCGACGACACGATCACGTGCGAAGGCGGCTTCAGCGATGGCGGTAAGGCCGTCGGCGTGCCGGTCCGCGTGCTCGACGGCGCCGGCAAGGTGCTGATCGACGGCAAGATGAGCGACAAGAGCGACTACACCTTCGCCAAGCCGAAAGTCGACTTCCGGGTCGAGTTCGATGCCGGTCAGGGCCACGTCGTCACGATCGATGGCCGCGACATTGAGGAGTAGGCCGCGCGCGGCGGCACTGCTGCTCGGGACGGCCGTTACGGGTCTCGCGACGACGGCGGCCGACGCGCACTTCCAGCTGCTCTATACGCCCGAGGCGGCATTGAACGAGTCCGCGGCGCTCGAGTTGGCGCTCGTGTTCTCGCACCCGTTCGACAACGGCTACACGATGAGCATGGGCGAGCCCGAGGAGCTTTACGTCGTGAGCCAACGCGGCGAGGGTGAGCCGCGCACGACGGATTTGAAGCAGTACCTCGAGTCGATCGAATGGGCCGGCGGCGAGGGCACCAAAGCCGCCGCTTACCTGGCGCGGCCGCCGCGCAGCGTCACGCGCTCGCTCGGCGATTACACGTTCGTGCTGAAACCTGCGCCGTACTACGAGGAGCAGGAGGACAAGTACATCCAGCAGATCACGAAGACCGTCGTGAACGTCGGCGGATTGCCGGGTGCGTGGGACGAGCCGCTCGGGCTGCCCGTCGAGATCGTGCCGCTCGACAAGCCGTACGCGAATTGGGTCGGCGGCGTCTTCCGCGCCGTCGTGCTGTCGGACGGCAAGCCTGTTCCGCATGCCGAGGTCGAGGTCGAGTTCCTGAACCACGAGCCGCAGATTGCGGAGCGGCGGTTCGATCCCGAGGCGAAAGTCACCGCGCCTCAAGATTCCTTCAAGACGCTGAGCATCCGCGCCGACGCCGCCGGTCAAATCATCATCGGTTTGCCGAAGGCGGGATGGTGGGGCATATGCGCGCTCAATCTCGACGACGATCTCGAGCACGACGGCAAGGAGCTCTCGCTCGATGCCGTGCTCTGGATCAAAGCGGCGGACATGACGAAGTGACGCCGTGAGTGCCGCCGTGAATGCAATCGCGCAGGAAATTCGTCCCGCCGGCTCTAGGTTGGAAGCATGGGTGCTGGCCGCGGCGACGGTGCTCGTGATCGGCATCCTCGGCTGGTACGTGCAGACGTTCGGCCGCGAAGAGGGAAGCCCCAAGCTCTACGACTGGCAGATCAGTGCGTTCGAAGGGCTCACGGGCGCGGACCAGGCAATTTTCAACTCGCTGTACACGGTCAAGGACGAGATTCCGCTCATCTACGACGACATCAACCGCTTCAACGAGCCCGGCGTGAAGTTCCGCTGGCCGAACCTGCAGGACTTCGAAGACTTCGCGTTGCCGCCGTTCGTCAAAGACACGAGCTGGCAGCAGCAGGGCTCGTTGACGTGGACGTTGCACGAGCCCCTCGCCGAAGGCGAGATGCAGGGCTCGACGATGTACTTGGGCACCGACGGCAAGCTGCCGAACCAAGGCTCCTTTCTGCTCATCATCGGCCACGTGCACGCCGGCTTCACCAACAACAACGCGATCGTGATCTGGTGGAACGCGAGGAATCACGTCGAGATGCCGGAGAGCGGTTTCCAAGATCAGCTGATCTTGCAAGGTTGGCGCCAGGTCGTCGTGTACAGCGGCGACCTCGAGGTGAAGCGGCTGTTCGGCGATCCGGCCGACGCCGGCGGCGAGCAAAGCACGGAAGACGTCGAAAGCGTGCTCGAGGGCGTGTTCGGAGGTCAATGATGGTGGGCGCACGACGAACGTTTCTGCAGTTGCTCGTTGTCGCGTTGGCCGCGCTCGGTGCGCAGTCGGCCGCGGCGAAGACGCTGAAGGTCGGGATCACGCTGCATCCGTACTACAGCTTCGTTGCGAACATCGTCGGCGACCGCGCGGAGATCGTGCCGCTGATCGATGCCGACGCCAACCCGCACGGCTACGCGCCGCAGCCGGCCGACATGATTCGCATGACGTCGATGGACGTGCTCGTCGTCAACGGCATTGGCCACGACACGTGGGCGTTCGAGATTCTGGACGCGGCCGGTATGCGTGACAAGCTGGCGCTGATCTACGCGAACGACGGCGTATCGTTGATTCCCGTGGCCGGCGACCCTAGCGGCGAGAAGGTCGTCAACCCGCACACGTTCATCTCGACGACGGCGGCGATTCAGCAGGTCTACACGATCGCCCGCAAGCTCGGCGAGCTCGACCCCGAGAACGCGACGTTCTTCCGCGACAACGCGCGGCGTTACGCGCTCGACATCCGCAAGCTGCGTGGGGAGTTCGACGCGCAGATCGCGGGTGCCAACTTGTCGAAGTTCCGCTGCGCGACGATGCACAGCGGCTACGACTACATCCTGCAGGAGCTGGGGCTGCAAGTGACTGCCGTCATCGAGCCGCGCCACGGCGTCGAGCCGACGGCGCGCCAGCTCGCCGAGACGATCGATCGCATCAAGGGCGCGAATGTCAACGTGCTATTCGCCGAGAAATATTTCGCGAGCAAGCTTTCGGACACGATTCGCGACGCGACGGGTGTTGAGATGTACTCGATCTCGCACATCAGCAGCGGCCCGTACACGCCCGAGAAGTTCATCGACGAGATGCGTGAAAACCTCGCGACGCTCGCCAAAGCCATCAAGGACGCCGGCGGCGCCTAAAGAAGCAGTCATGCAAGGCCCCTCGATCGAGTTCGACCGCGTCAATTTGACGCTCGGTGCCACGGCGATACTTGAGGACATCAGCTTCAAAGTGCGCGCGGGCACGATCCATTGCATCGTCGGCGCGAACGGCGGCGGCAAGACGTCGCTCGTGCGGTCGCTGCTCGGGCAGATGCCGCACTCGGGACGCATCAAGGTCGAGTGGCATGGCTCGCAGGTCATCGGCTACGTCCCGCAATCGCTCGACTTCGACAAGAGCCTGCCGATCACGGTCACCGATTTTCTAGCGATGACGACGCAGCGGCGCCCCGTGTTTCTCGGCGTGTCGCGTGCGCGTCGCGAGGAGATCCGGCGCGTCCTCGAAAGGCTCGGCCTATCGGGCAAGCTGAGCGCGAAGCTCGGCAGCTTGTCGGGCGGCGAGCGGCAGCGCGTGCTGCTCGCTCAGGCGCTGATCCCGGAGCCGGCGCTGCTCGTGCTCGACGAGCCGACTACCGGCCTCGACGTGGCGGGCAAGAGCATCCTGGAGCGCACGGTCATCGAGTTCGTGAAAGCCGGCGGCACCGCCGTCTGGATCAACCATGACATCGCTCAGGTCAACGAGATTGCCGACGCGTTGACCTACATCGATCGCAAAGTGCTTCTCGACGGCGTGCCGCGCGAGGTTCTCGCGACCGGCGCTGCCGGGCATTTGTTCCCGACGCTGGCGCTGCAAGTCCGCGAGGCCGTGTCATGAGCTGGCTGTTCGACATCCCGCGCCAGTTCATCATGGACTTGGCGAACGACAACGTCATTCACTACACGTTCTCGTATGCGTTCGTCGTCAACGGCTTCTTGTGCGCGCTCGTCATCGGGCCGCTGCTCGGCGGCATCGGCACGATGGTCGTCGCGAAGCGCATGGCATTCTTCTCCCAGGCCGTCGGAAATGCCGCGCTGACCGGCGTCGCGATAGGCGTCATCATCGGCGAGTCGTACACGGCGCCGTACGTGTCGATGTTCAGCTTCTGTCTGCTGTTCGGCTTGGTGCTGAACTTCGCACGCAATCGCACGAAGATGTCGGCCGACACGTTAATCGGCGTGTTCCTGTCGATCTCGCTCGCGATTGGCGCCACGGCGCTGTTGTGGGTGTCGGCCAAGGTCAACACTCACATCCTGGACACCGTGATGTTCGGCTCGATCCTGACCGTCGACGATACCGACATGACGGTCTTGCTCGTTACGACGGTGCTGCTTGCCGTGACGGCTCTACCGCTGTTCAACCAGATGCTGCTTGCGAGCTTGAACCCGAGCCTCGCGCACGTGCGCGGCGTGCGCGTGCATCTGCTCGAGTACGTGTTCGTGCTGCTGCTCACGATCCTGACGGTCGCGTGCGTGAAGATCGTCGGCGCGGTGCTCGTCGAAGCGTTGCTGCTGATCCCGGCCGCGGCCGCGCGCAACCTGAACAAGTCGATTCGCGGCTTCGTCTGGTGGAGCATCGCATTCTCGACGGTTGCATGCCTCGCCGGCATCTACGTGCCGATGCGCTTCGATCTGCCGCTGCCGTCGGGCGGCGCGATCATTCTCGCGGCAGCTCTGATTTTCGTGGTGACGGTGATCATCCGTATGGCTCTGCCACGCTATCGCGAGGCCACCCTATGAGCGCACGGCGACGTACGAGCTTCTGGATCGCCGCCGCGGCCGCAGTGTTGCTGTGCACCGCCGCAGAAGCGCAAGACACGTCGGGGCCTTTAGTGCTCACCGGAACCCAGGCGACCTATTCGCTGACCGTGGCGCTGACGAAGGGTACGCCGATTACGGTACAGAACGTGCCGGCCGATGGCAGGCAATTTGGCTTGTTGAAGGACTACATCCAGCGGCGCACGGACACGCTGGCGCCGACGTTCGAGCGTGCGACGGCCGTCGTGTCGCTAACGAACGCGCTGCCCGGCGACCCGCTATACCGCTTCGCGCGCGACGCCAACATCAAGATCGTCGACATCGAGGCGGCCGTGCCGTGGTCGTTCGATGCTCCCGGTGTCGCTTTGGCCGACACGCCGGCCTCGAACGTTGCGTGGGGCGGCGAGGACACCGACCCTGCCGGCACGGCCGTTGCGCCGTATTTCTGGCTCAGCGTCTCGAACGTGATCCGCATGGGCGACCTCATCGCGCGCGATCTCGAGGCGCTGTTTCCGGAGTCTGCGGCGGCGATTGGCGCCAATCTCGAGACGTTGAAGCGCTCGCTGCTCGAGCTGCGCGGCAGCTACCAGGATCGCATCGTCGAAGCGGGCGCCGACGTCGTCTTCGCCCTGACGAGCGACTTCGTGTACCTCACGAACGACATGGGTTTGTTCGTCGACGGCTACTTCGTCAAGCAGGACGTGCGCTGGACGGACGAGGACCTTGCCGCGCTGACGAAGCACCTCGAGGACAACGGCATCGAGATCGTGCTGCACAAATGGCAGCCTAGCGAAGCGATCCAAAAGGCCGTGAGCGCGGCGGGCGCAACGCTCGTCGTGCTCGACGCGGGCGATCCTGGCGTCGTCGTCGATCGCGCCCTCGCAGCCGACGGGCTGCAGCAGGTTCTGCGGAAGAATCTCGAAGCGATCGTCGCCGCCGCGGCCAAGTAGTAGCGGCACTGCTGCCAATGGCGGCACTCTCGTCATTCGAATCCGCGTCGACTACGATGCGCGGCGACGTTAATAACCGTTCGGAAACGTTCGGGCTAACGTTACTCGACCGCCGCGCCAGTGGCGGCGCGGGTTCGAGGGCCGACGAGCCACGGCATCGCTAACCGTTGTGAACTCGTGACCCTGTTCGCTTGTCTGTAGGCTTTTCGGGCGCGGTGCGGCATGGCTCCGCGTCCTGAGTTCGACCAAATCACTGGGTCGGGCGTCGCGACTTCACACCCCCCCCTCTCTCGTGTTGGAGTGACGCTCGGCCCCGTGTCTCGAGGCTCGAGCCCCGATCGAGCGTGCTTTCCCGGAGGCCTGTCGGTCATTGACGACATAGGCTCCGCGGGCACCTTCGATGTATGGTTCGGCCTAGATGAGCAAGACAGCTCTCGTCGTCGACGATTCGCAGGTGGCGCGGCACGTGCTGAGCAACCTGCTGGTCGCGAACGGCATCGTCGCGGACTCGGCCGAGTCGGGCGAGCGTGCTCTCGAGTACCTCAAGCACAATCGACCCGACGTGATCTTCATGGATCACATGATGCCTGGCATCGATGGCTTTCAGGCCCTCGAAGCCATCAAGGCCAATCCGGCAACGGCGACGATCCCCGTGATGATGTACACCTCGCAAGAGGGCGAGCTGTACGTGAGCCAGGCACGCGCCCTCGGTGCGTTCGGCGTGCTGCCGAAAAGTCTGAAGCCGATCGAGCTCAACGGCGTGCTGAAGGCGCTGCACCTGATTCCTGCGGAGAGCGGCGAGAGGGCTGCACGGCAGCCGGGACCGCCGCCAGCGAGGCAGCGAGCTGAGGCGTCCGGCGTCGCGGAGCTGCTCGAAGACTTGTTCCGGCAGCAACGCTTGGCGCTGGGCGCGGAGATTCGCGAGAGCTACGAACGAGTCGTGGCGTCCACTCGCGAGCAGCCGGCTCTCGTCTTGCCGCCGCCTCGCTGGCGCACGATTGCGGGGCGGCCGGCCGTCATCGCGGCAGTCGTGCTCGGCGGGCTCGCGGCGCTCTTCGCGTACATGTACGCCGGCACCGCGCGCTTGTTGCAGGAAACGACGCAGCGCTCGTCGAGTCTCGCTGCGAGCGCGGCGCAGCTTGCCAATGCGAATGCCGGCGCGAGCGGTCAGTCGAAGGTTGCCTTCGACGTCGGAGAAGCGTCGGTCGAAGCTCGGCTCGCGGAAGTGCTCGAGTGGGCGTTGAACGAGGGCAACACCTACGACTTCGACGAGATCGCTCTCAGCGAGCCGCGCGCCGAGAAACTACGGCGCGCGATCGAGTACGCGGCCGACGCCGGGTTGGGCGGGCGCTTGTCGCTGCGCGTGCACGTCGGCCGGTTTTGCATGACGTACGGCCTCGACGGTGCGGCCGAGCTCGCTCAGCCGGCGTCGCTCGTGACGCAGTGCGAGCAGCTCGGCTGGTTGCCGAGCGATGCGTTCGCGCTCGGGCGCCGGCAGACGCTCGCCTTCGCGAGCATCGTGATGGGGGCACAGAGCGGAACGAATATTCGCGTCGAAACCGCTTCGGCGGGCGATGAGGAGCCGGTAGTGCCGTACCCGGCAGTGACGGCAGAGCTGACGGCGGGGGAGTGGAACCGCGTCGCGGCGGCGAATCACCGCATCGACGTGCGCTTCGTGCTGGAACCGACCGCCGCGCAGCGTTAGCCGCGCGGCGGCGGTAAACGTTACTTTCTGCCCTTCTTCTTCGACGACGTCTTCGCAGCGGACTTGGCCGTCTTCGGCTTACCGCTCTTCTTGACGGGCGCCGCGGCTTCCGCCGTGCGCTTGACGTCGAGCAACGTGAGGTTCGGATCGGCGGCGAGGACTTCGGCTTCCTTGATGCCGAGCTCCTTGCGGACGATGTTCGTGCCCTTCACGAGCGAGATCATCTTGTAGAGCGCGTGCCGGCGCGCCATGCCCTCGCGGCCCATGCCGCAGTCGGACGACAGCACGAGACGCTCGGCGGGGATGTGCTTCAGCGCGAGGCGGATGTGGTCCGCGACTTCCGTCGGGCTCTCGACCTGCAGCGTGTGATGGTCGATGACGCCGATCGCGACTTTCATATCCGTGATCTCGCGGCCGATCGCCTCGAGGTCCATGCCCTGATTGCTGCACGACTCGAACGTGATGACGTCGGCGTCGACCTTGTTCAGGATCTTGAGCGCGGGCTTGTAAGTCTGCGCTTGCGCGAACATGCGCTGCTGCGACGGGTTGCCCCAGCAGGTGTGGCACCAGACTTCCGTCTTGGCGCGCAAGCCGCGCACGGTGTTGTTGAACACCTCGAGCATGAACTCGGGGTTGATGACCTTGTCGAC
>JACZCZ010030007.1_pt1 | contig 19276 bp, 19 predicted proteins | sample 8641811 | NCBI WGS metagenome assembly JACZCZ01 (sample SAMN15324610, study PRJNA640507) | soil metagenome | isolation source: intercropping peanut in the first line | place: China: Luxin town, Laibin City, Guangxi Province | collected 2019-07-25 | depth 10cm m | reverse complement strand
GACTTGTACGAGCAGTGCTCGGAGTACATCACGCTGAAGACGCCGATCTCGGGGTACGTGGGTGTCCGGCCGAGGATCTTGAGGATCCCGTTCCACTCGTCTTCGGACACACCGAACGATCGAGCGAGCTCCAGCGTTACTGTCGGTTGGGCGCTCATGCTTCACCTGCTGCGCGTCCGTCGAGCGATGCGCCGGAAAGGTGGCTGCGCAACGAAGCGAACAATTTGAATCCGTCGCTGCTGCCAAGAATGTCTTCGCTCGCGCGTTCGGGGTGCGGCATGAGGCCGAGCACGTTGCGCTGCTTGTTGTAGATGCCGGCGATGTCGCTCACCGATCCGTTGACGGTCGGCACGTCGTTGCGATTGCCGTTCTCGTCGCAGTAGCGGAACGCGATCTGTTGGTTGCGCTCGAGCTCGGCCAAGACGTCGGCGTCACATTGATAGCGCCCGTCGCCGTGGGCGATCGGAAGGCGGAGCACGGTGCCTTCGGGGATCGCGTTCGTGAATGGACCGCGGCCTTCGGTGCGCACGTAGATGTCGCGGCACTCGAAGCGAAGGTGTGCGTTACGCGTCAACGCGCCAGGCAAGAGACCGAGCTCGGTCAGGATCTGGAAGCCGTTGCAGATGCCGATGATCGGGCCACCGCGTTCGGCGAAGCGACGTAGGTCCGCGACGATCGGGCTGAAGCAGGCGATCGCGCCGCAGCGCAGGTAATCACCGAAGGAGAAGCCGCCGGGAATGATCAACGCCTCTGCGTCACCGACGGAAGTCTCTTTGTGAAACACGTAGCGGGCGTCGGCCTTGAGCACGTCGCGCGCCGCATGCAACGCGTCCCAGTCGGCGTTCGAACCGGGGAACTGAACCACCGCAATTTTCACGGAAACCTCCGCAGCGAGACGGACAAGGAGCGCGAACGACCGGTGCGCACGCACGATAAGGCGGGGGGCACGCAGCGGGCGCGAGCATACGGAAAGCCGGGTCGCGCGCAATGCGGAATGCGCTCGTGATTGCGCCTCTAACGGACGATTTGAAGCCAGCCGTGCTCGATGTCATCGCGCGGTGGGTGGGCTGGTTGCAGGCGGAAGAAGACTTGTCCCAAGCAAGTGGACGGGCTGATCTCACCGAATGACCTGGAATCCGCGCCGTAGAACGAACGGTTGTCGCTGAGCAGGTACACGCCGGTGCGAACGGTCGTGGATGGAATGCGAATGCGCTCGCGCGGCCGCGTCATCCAGAGGTGCTCGTGACCGGCGTAGCTGATCGTGCCCCACATCATCGGCATCCGGTGGCCGCTGCGCTGATCGATGAAATCGATCGTGCCTTTGGAGTCGAGGTCAGGCGTGGAGCCGTTCACGGTGTACGTGCCATAGCGATCGGTGACGATCGTCTGCCCCGCGGTCGCGACCACACGTCCAATCACGTATTCCTCGCGCGCCGGGTGTTTGCACACCGCGATGTCGCTCAGGGTCAGCTCGGCGTCGCGCCACAACACCACGCGTTCTCCCGCGAGCAAGGTCGGCGCCATGTTGTCGTCGCTGATCACCGCGAGGCGCACGAAGAAGAAGTACAGAATCGTGCACACGATCGCGGCGAAGCCCGCGAGCCACAGGAACAAGCGAAAGAACATCCCCGATAGCGAATCCATCCCCCGGCAGGCTCCATGGGGTGAACATGCTTGTCAATCAATCGCTGGTGACGGCGCGCGCCCGATCGATCGTCAGCAGGGCGTCATGCAGCCAGCGCGCAGGATCTTTGGCGAGATGGAGCTGTCGAATCACCGCTACACCGTGTGCGCCGTGCGCGATTGCCTGCGGGATCTCGCGCAAGCCAATGCCTCCAAGCGCATAGACAGCGATCGAAGCTGCACGCGTCAGGCTGCCGAAACGGTCCGCGCCCAACGCCGTGGCTTTGCCGGGCACGTTGCCCCACGGGCTGAGCAGCGCGAAGTCGGCGCGGTGTTCGGCTGCATGCGTGAGTCGCGTGGCGTCGTGGCACGAGACGCCGATCCATCGGTCGGCCCCGATCTGCGCGCGAACGGACGCGATGCTCGGACCGTCCTCCGGCAACTGCACACCATCCGCTGCGACCGCTGCACACAACGCTGGATCGCCATTGATCAGCAGAGCGCTTGCACTGCTCTGCGTGATCTCGCGCAGGGCGCGCGCCGCGTCTAGACGTTCGTCGTCGGCCCATGCCTTCGCGCGCAACTGGATCGCCACCCGTGCTCCATCTTCGGCACCCTCCAGCGCCGCGCGTACGAGCGTCACGGGGTCGGCCAGCGCTGGCTCCGTGATCACGATCAGATCGAAGCGCGGGGGGGATGACCGTGCCACTGGGACCGGCGCCGGCGATCGCGTCATCGATCGACTCAGATCTGACGGGAGCCGATCACGCCGGTGAGCGGGCTCGACGCAGTGGCGTAGAGCTTGCGCGGGATGCGACCTGCCAAGAAGGCTTCACGACCGGCTTCGACGCCGAGCTTCATCGCACGCGCCATCCGAACCGGGTCCTGCGCGCCCGCGATCGCGGTGTTCATCAGCACGCCGTCGACGCCGAGCTCCATCGCGATCGCCGCATCCGATGCGGTTCCGACGCCCGCATCCACGATGACAGGAACCTTCACCGTGTCCTTGATGATCTCGATGTTGTACGGGTTGCGCACGCCGAGGCCGCTGCCGATCGGTGCCGCCAGCGGCATCACCGCGGCGCATCCGATGTCTTCGAGCTTCTTCGCGGTGATCGGATCATCGTTGGTGTAAGGAAGAACGGTGAAGCCCTCTTTCACGAGGATGCGCGAGGCTTCCAGGGTTTGAACGACATCGGGGAAGAGCGTCCTTTCGTCGCCGAGCACTTCTACCTTCACGACGCCCGACATGCCGAGCTCCCGTGCCAAGCGACAGACCCGAACCGCGTCATCGACGTTGTAGCAACCGGCGGTGTTGGGCAGCAGCGTGTAGCTCTTCTCGCGCAAGTAACCGAGCAGGGTGTCGCCGCCGCCAGAACCGCCAGCGGCTTTGAGATCCAAGCGTCGCACCGCAACCGTGACCATGTCGGCGCCGGAGGCTTCAAGCGCTGCACGTGTCTCGTCGAGGTTTTTGTACTTACCCGTGCCGACGATCAGGCGCGAGCGCAGTGTCAGGTTTCCGATCTGAAGCGAGTCGCCCATGGTTATCCGCCGCCTACGAACTGAACGACTTCGAGCTGGTCGTTCTCGGTGATCAGGGTGGTTGCATGCTCTGCGCGCGGCACGATCACCGCGTTGCGTTCGACCGCGATCGGACCCGTCCCCAGGTTCAAGCTGTCGAGCAACGCGCGCACCGTCATGCCGTCGGCAATGTCGCGCGCCTCTCCATTGAGTTGGATGCGCATGCGGCGCTCATACTGCCCAGTTTCGGCTTCAAGGCAAACCGGCTCGCACGGCTGGGACGCGCTGCTTGACGGCTGCGCACGCGACGGATAGCCCGTGCCCCCGAGTGGAGCACATCAAGACACCGCCGCCGATGTCATCACGGCCGCCAGGCTATCAACCGACGCGACCGACGCGCGCCGAAGTCAGCTTGGACGCGATCGCGCACAACTTGCAGTGCGTGCGCAGCGTTGCGCGTGATGCCGCGGTGTACGCTGTGGTGAAGGCCGATGCTTACGGACACGGTCTGATTCCGGTCGGCCAGCGCTTGGCGCAAGCGGGAGTGGACGGCATCTGCGTGGCGTTGGCGGAAGAGGGGTTCGCGCTGCGTCGTGCCGGGATTCAAGTGCCGATCCTGGTGCTCAACGGCGTGTACGGACGCGATCACATTCATCTGCTGAAAGCGCGCCTGACGCCGGTGATCTTCGATCGGGATCACGTCACAGCGTTTGCGGCGGTCGCCGGCGGTCAACCGTTCGCGGTGCATCTCAAGGTGGACACCGGCATGTCACGTCTTGGCGTGCCATTCGCGGAGCTGAGCGCGTTGCTCGATGTGATCGACGCGCATCCGCAGATCCGCATCGATGGCCTGATGACGCACTTGTCATCGGCCGACAGCGACGCGGCCTTCACCGAACGTCAGCTCAGCCTGTTCGACGAAGCCTCGCGCATCGTCCAAGCCCGGGGTCACGCGCCGCGGCTGTTTCATGTAGCGAACACCGCGGGCACGTTTGCGTTCGATCGCGCGCGCTTGAACATGGTGCGCGCTGGCATTGCCCTCTACGGATACTCACCGGTGCCCGGGCTCGGTCTGGACCTGCGACCGGCGATGCGGATCCGTACCGAGGTCGCCACCGTGCGGGGACTGCCGATCGGCGCTTCGGTTGGCTACAGCGGCACGTTCGTCACCACGCGTCCGACCAAGATCGCGACCGTGCCACTTGGTTACGGCGACGGTCTGATGCGCGCCGCGTCCAATCGCGGTCAGATGTTGGTGCGCGGAACGCGCTGTCCGATCGTCGGCAATGTGTCGATGGATCTGACCACGCTCGATGTGACCCACCTGCCGGTGTGCGAAGCCGGGGACGAAGTGGTGCTGATCGGCGAGCAAGGCCACGAGCGCCTCACTGCAGAAGACCTCGCCACTGCATCGGGCACGATCATGTACGAGGTGTTGACGAACATCTCGCCCCGCGTCCCCCGTTTCTACGTCTAGGGCATTGTCGGGGCGGGGTTGTCGTCCGCCCAGTGAGCGCTCCAAGTCCCTTCACCGCCGATGTTCGCGCCTGCCGGCCAGGGCGCACCCATCACCGGGTCTTCCTGCACGTCCCACATGCCGTTGACGAACGAAGAGGTTGGGCTGTCGTAGTTGGCGGTGATGTCTCCGGCGAACGTATACGTCGCGATCCCGAACACCACGTACGAACCGTTGGTGAGCTGACCACGGAACTCGCCGGTGCGGCAGTCGAGGTCGCCCGTGAGGTCAATCTCGAACGGAACCGCCAAGCCGAACGCATTCGCGTTGCCGCGCATCTTGCCGCCGTTGATCGTGAAGCCGCCGCAGAACTCTTCGCCTGGCGCACATTCCACACCGGTAGCTTCCAGCCAGAACTCCAACCCGACCGTCATCGCGATCGGATCGTCGATCGACGCAACCATCAAGGCGTTCACGTCTTCGCCGTTGCCCCACGCCGCCGAACGGTACGTGCCCATGAACTCGCCGAGGTAGTGACCGGCTTTGCAGTCGCCGCCAATCGATCCACCGACACCGCCGGCGCCTGCACCGCTCACGCCACCGAAGCCACCGACGCCTCCGTAACCCGCCGCGCCAGCCGTGCCCGCGGTGCCACCCGTGCCCGCCGCGCCAGCCGCACCCGCAGTACCGGCCGATCCACCCATGCCTGAGGCCCCGCCAGCGCCCCCGGTTTGGGACTCGGGGCTGCACGCGATCAGCGCCACACCGAACGCCGCACCGACCCAAAGCTTGCGATTCATGGCGCTCACCTCCGACCCTGCCGCCTAATGCAGTTAGGCTCAAACCTACTGTGCAGGTTCTGGACGGTCAACCGCGCGGTCCTGTTTTCCAGGCGTTTGGAGCCTTGGCTCAGGTGTAGTTGCGCACGACCACTTCGGTGACCTTGCCGCGGCTCTTGGCGTTGCAGTTGATGGCGCGCGGGGCGGCCACGATGTCGATGTTGAACTCGGCATAGATGTCGCGAATGAACGGCACGTCGCTGTTGGACAGCATCAAGCGGCAGCCCCGACGGTCGAGCGCACGGTAGACATCGCGCAGGCGCACCTGGTCGTCGCGGTTGAAGCCGGTGAGCGCGTAGCTGGTGAAGTTCGCGGTCGTCGAGACCGGCTCGTAGGGTGGATCGAAGTAGACGAAGTCCCCGGGGCGCGCGCTCTCCAGCAATGACTCGAACCCCTGTACGCGCAGGTCAGCGCGTTGGAGCTGACGGCTGCATGCGCGCAGACCGTCTTCGTCGAGGATGCGCGGATCGGTGTAGCGGCCGGCCGGCACGTTGAAGTCGCCCTTGCGATTGACGCGATGCAGGCCGTTGAAGCAGGTCTTGTTCAAGTAGATGAACATCGCAGCGCGCAGCGATGCCTGGCGCCGATCGCGTTCGTTGTAGCGATCACGCACCTCGTAATAGTGCTCTTCGCTGTGTGTCTTGGAGAGCTGTCGAAGCGCGCGGATCACGCCGTCCACGTCGTCACGCACCGCGGCGTAGGTGCCGATCAGATCCGGATTGATGTCGCACAACAGCGCGCGCTCCGGTCGCCGCGAGAAGAACAACGCGCCGCCACCGATGAACGGCTCCACGTGACGCATCAGGTGTGCGCCTGGTGGCAGCAACGGTGAGAGCTGAGTGAGTAACTTGCCCTTGCCACCCACCCACTTGATGAAGGGCGCGGCGGGAAGCGCAGCATGGAGGTCGACGGCGGGTACAGCGCGGATCGAACGGGCAAGTGATGTGCTCACATGTCCTACATTAGACCACTCGATCCTACCGGAGAAAAAACCGGCAAGACCCGCAAGGCCACGGATCGGCCGCAATCATGCGTGATCCGGCCGCAAGCGGCGGGAGGGCGCGTGTTATGGACGGAGCCCATGCCCGACCGCCCGACGCAGCCGCCACCGCCGTCTGACACCCCGACCCAGCCTCCGCCGCCCGCGCGCATCAGCGTCGCCCCGATGGCGCCCAAGCGCGTCTCGGAGTCACGCACGACGCTGCAGCAATTAATGATGCCGGAGCACGCCAACATCGTCGGCACGGTTCACGGCGGACTGATCATGCGCCTGTGCGACGAGGCCGGCGCCCTGTGCGCGATGCGTCACGCGCAGAGGACCTGCGTCACGGTGTGGATGGACTCCATGACGTTCGAGTCGCCGGTCCACGTGGGCGAAGTGATGCAGCTCAACGCCAGCATCAACTACGTGGGTCGCACCAGCATGGAGGTCGGCGTGAAGGTGCTCGCCGAGGATCCGATTCGCGGTGTCGTCACCCACACCAACTCTGCGTACCTGGTGTTCGTGGCGCTCGATGATCAGCAGCGTCCAACCGCGGTGCCGCAACTGATGATCGAGACTGAAGAAGAGCAACGTCGCTTCGCCGAAGGCAAGGCGCGACACGAACGCCGGATGGCACACAAGAACAGGTAGCGTCCGCTCGACCGAGCCCGCCGCAATCGACCCAGCCACACCAATCAGGAGAGCGCGATGAAAGTCGGGATCATTCCAATCAACGTGGGCGTCAGCGAGCCCGAACAGATGGTGACGTTGGCGCAGCACGCCGAGCGCGTGGGCCTGGAGTCGGTGTGGACGTTCGAGCACGCGGTGGTGCCGGTCGAATACGCGTCGCGCTACCCGTACAGCCCCAACGGCAAGATGCCGGCTTCGCCGGAGACCAACTTCGTCGATCCGCTGATCGCGCTGTCGTTTCTCGCCGCGCACACCAAGAGCCTGCGCTTGGGCACCGGCATCAACATTTTGCCGCAGGCCAACCCGCTGATGGCAGCGAAGCAGGTGGCGAGCCTCGACTTCGTGTCGGGTGGTCGCTTCATGTACGGCGTCGGCGCGGGTTGGCTGGAGGAAGAGTTCAACGCGCTCGGCGTACCGTTCGAGAAGCGTGGCGCGCGCTTCGACGACTACCTGGTTGCGATCAAGAAGGTCTGGGCCGGCGAGGTGGTCGAGCACCAGAGCGGGCACATTCAATGGAGCGGTTGGAAGAGCTATCCGCTTCCGGTTCAGAAGCCCCATCCGCCGATCGTGATCGGTGGGACCGGTGACGCGGCGCTGCAACGCGTGGTGACCCACGGCGACGGTTGGTTCGCTCCGACTGCCGGGACCAAGCAGCTGGGCAGCCTGATCGCCAAGTTGCGCGAGCAAGCCGGGCGCGCCGGCCGCGACCCCGGCACGATCGAGATCACGGCGATGTGGTTCTACGGCGGCGAAGGGATCGAGTCGGTATCGGCTTATCGTGACCTTGGTGTGTCGCGCTTGATCACGCCGGTCTACGCGTTGGGCGGCGGCAACTTCGTGGAAGGCTTGGAGAAACTCGGCAACGACCTGGCGCGTTTGGCCTAGTCACGAATGTTTCATCGCAGTGCGCGGGTTGTCAGCGATCGGTGCCGCGGCTAGCCTGTCGGGCACGCAGAAAGTCCAAGCTTCGGGACGGTGGGATGTCGACGCAAGCACAGTTGCCGCAACCCGGTGAGATCGTCGACGGCAAGTACCGGGTCGAAAGCTTGCTTGGCAAAGGTGGCATGGGCGCCGTGTTCGTGGTGCGCCACGTTCAGACGCAACGTCCGTTCGCGCTCAAGTCGATGTTGGGCTCGTTGATCGGCGACTACGAAGCGGAGCAACGTTTCATTCGCGAAGCGAAGCTGTCGGGCAACGTGGATCATCCGGGCGCGGTGGCCACCTACGACATCGGCCGCCACCATGGCTGCCTGTACATGGTGATGGAGCTCTTGTCGGGCGAATCCCTAAGCGCACGGATCGCACGTGGAGCGCTGGCGGTCGGTGACGCTGCCCATGTGATGACGGCGGTTCTCGATGCGGTGGCTGCGGCGCACCACAAAGGCATCGTTCACCGCGACCTGAAGCCAGACAACATCTTCATGCATCGCGCACCCGACGGCCGCGGTCACGAGCCGAAGATCCTCGACTTCGGTATCTCGAAGGCGCTGAGCTCCGATGGCCAACCGACGGTGGGTCTCACCAAGACCGGGATGATGCTCGGCACCCCGCTGTACATGTCGCCGGAGCAAGTGCGTGGCGCCAAGACGATCGATGGTCGCACCGACATCTACGCGCTCGGCGTGATCCTTTACGAGATGCTCACCGGCGTTGTGCCCTACAACGGCAACAGCTTCGCCGACCTGGTGTTGAAGATCGTGACCGGTGACACGGTTCCACCCAGCGCGCGTGTGTCGACGATTCCGCCCGCGCTCGACGCGATCGTGATGCGCGCGATGAGCCCTGAGCAGGAAGCTCGCTTCCCGGACGCACAATCGTTCGCGCGCGCGCTCGCCCCGTATGTCACGGTGCCCGTGTACGGCAGCCAGCGTCCCCGCGCCGCGAGCTCTGCACCACCGCCTTCGCGCGCGCCGGCACCACAACCGTCACCGCAGGCTTTGACTCCGTTCGCCTCCGAGTCGCGCTTGGACGCACCGCCGGTCAAGCCCTTGCCGTGGCCAGCGTTCCTGGGTGTCGCTGCGGCGATCGGTTTGGTGTTGTGGCTCTGGCTCGGTGGCGACGAAACGCCGGTTGCCGCAGAACCGCCCGCACCAGACACCTCGGCTGCCGCTGCCGTGGCGCAACCAACTGCTGCGCCGATGATCGCGCCGACGCAACCGATCATCGGTGCACAGGACGCACTGCCCATCGGCGTCGCGCCGGAGGCGGTACCGATCGCGCCGATGCCAAGCTCCGCCGATCATCGAGCACACCACGCGCAACATTCGAGTCACGCGGAAGCGCCAGCGGCGGCCGCGCCCACAACCGCACCGGTGGTCGAGCCGGTCGTGGAGCCTGAGCCTAGATGGCAACCGGCGGCGCCACCGTCAGAACAGATCATCGATCCGTTCGCGGAGTGATCGTCTTCAGTTGGGCAAGAGCGGCGAGCCGTCGTTGACCGGATCGTCGGTGATCTCGACCGCCGCCGCGACGTAGCGCGCGCGCACGTGAAACGCGTTGCAAGCTGGCAAGCCGACGTCGAGGGCGATCGGATCGCAGCACAATGGACGCGGGTCGCTGGTATTCGTCGGATCTAAGCGGCACTGCGCGTTGTCGGGGCGGGGTGTTCCGTCGTAGCAAATGCCGTCGACGCACATCGCGGTCGGTTGCTCAGCCCAGAATGGACGTGTGGTGAGTTCGCAGGTGCCCGCGTTGAGGCGGTAGCCAAACGCAAGGCTCGTGCAGAGCGACCATCCGGTGCTCGAGATCTCCCGCGACGCCTCTTCCACCGGCACGAACGATTCGATCTCGTCGTGGCTCAACCAACGTGTCTCGTCGCCGCGCTCGCCGATGCAGTTGAGGTCGTCGCTCAGTGTCATCGACAAGACGCGCGGTGAGTACTGAGGCAGCTCGTAGTCCAAGCGACCATCCGGCAGCCACTCCGGCGTCAACACCAACTGACGGACCACGTCTGGATCGGTTGGCACGAAGCGCTGACCCTCGGGCGCGTCGGGGTCGTAATAGGCGTTGGCCGTGATGCTGTCCCACCGACTTGGGTCGTCGTGTGTGTCGGTGATCGGCGCGGCATCCTTCAAGAAGCTGTAGGTGCCGTTTTCGTTGAAGCGTCCGGGGCCGGTTTCGATCACCACATTGCCCGGAGGCTCGGCGGGGAACTGACGGATGCGAATCAAAGACACCGAGCGGTTGAAGTCGTAACCGCGCTGCACATAGTCCAGGAATGCGATCGAGCCGATCGTCAGAGGCTGCGTCACGACCTGGCTTGCCATGATGCGGAACTCGAGCTCGGCGCCTTCGGGGTTCTGCTTGAGCTTCTCCTGGTTGGAGGCGCGGTAGCAGCAGTCGCCCTTCATGGCGTAGGGGCCTGTCAGCGGCTCGATCTCCGGACACAGGGCACCAGGCGGATCCACCATCGCTGCGTCCGGCAGCTCCGGATCCACGTCACACGCCAGCGAGGTAACGCCGAGCAGGAGCGCGCCACACGTGCGCAACCACGACCCAAGTCGCCCCTGTGCTGACGCTGACGATTCCCCCATGAGCGCGTACATCCTACTTCGTTGAACCCCGTTTCAGTGGCTGATTTCTCGTCCACCACCTCGGTGTGCACAGGTTGACCTCGGGTCCGATCCGTGTCCAGTTGCGCCCCGTGAGCAGTCGTCGCGCGGGCAATTTGGCGGTCGTCTTGTGGGGAGTCGGCGGCGTGACGCTGCTGTTGGGGCAAGCGCTCGTTCGTCTCACACCCATCGCGCTCGAGCCTCTGATCACCGGCACGCTCAGCGCAACGCAGTGGGCGATCTACATCGGCTGGGTCCTGTTCAGCGCATACACCGAGGGTTATCGCGCGTTCCAGTTGGGCTTTGCACCGCGCGTCGTCAGGCGCGCGTTCGAGCTGGCTGCGTCGCCGCGTCCGTTGTTCGTGTTGCTGGCACCCGCCTACTGCATGACGTTGTTCTCGGCACCGCGGCTGCGGATGGCCATCTCATGGACGGTGACGATCATGGTGATCATCGCTGTGGTCGTAGTGCGCCAGCTCGATCAACCATGGCGCGGGATCATCGACGGTGGTGTGGTGGTGGGCCTGGGTTGGGGCGTCGTGTGCCTGATGCGTGAGCTCGTGCGTCACTACGGCACCTGGTCAGCCGAACGCGCCGCGGAATAGCCCCGACGAACGCGATCACTACGGCAGGGGGCGCGGACCTTTGCGCGGGCGCGGCAGGTCGAGCAGACCAAGGCGTGTCACGAGGGTTCGGCGCGAGATACCCAGCACCTCCGCGGCTTGCGTTTGATTGCCACCGCACTGGGCGAGCGCATCGATCACGCGCTGGCGCTCCACCTGCTCCATCTCTTGCAGCAACCGGCTGCGCGGGTCGACGCCCCGGCTCGCGGGTGGCGGCAGGCTCGACAGCTTCTGCGGGAGATGTACCGGCAGCAGCTGATCGCCCTCGCACAGCAGCACCGCGCGTTCGACCACGTTGCGCAGCTCGCGGATGTTACCGGGCCAGCCGTAACGCAGCAGGATCGTCAGTGCTTCCGCGGACACGCGCGGCGATGGGGTGCGATGCACCGCGCGACAGCTTGCAGCGACGAAGCGATCCACCAAGGGTGGAATGTCCTGCGGCCGCGCGCGCAGCGGAGGCACGCTCATCGTGATTCCGCTGAGACGAAAGTAGAGATCCTGGCGAAAGGCGCCGCGTTCCACTTCGTGCTCGATGTCGCGATGGGTTGCAGAGACGAAGCGGACATCGATTGCACGCGCGGTTCGCCCGCCGACGCGCATCACTTTCTTATCTTCGAGCACGCGCAGCAGCTTCACCTGAGTCGACAAGGGCAGCTCGCCGATCTCGTCGAGGAAGAGCGTGCCGCCTTCAGCTGCTTCGAACAGACCTTCCTGAGCGCGCACGGCGCCGGTGAACGCGCCTTTCTCGTGACCGAAGAGCTCGCTCTCCAGCAGCGTCTCGGTCAGCGCGGCGCAGTTCACTGGAACGAAGCGCCCTTTGCGCGCGGAGCGCACGTGGATCTCCTCTGCGATCACTTCTTTGCCGACGCCGGTCTCGCCCAAGACAAGCACGGCCATGGGGCTGCGCGCGAACCTGTCGACCTGTGCGAGCACCTCGACCATTTGCGGATCCACCACCACGATCCGCTGCTGCTCGGGCGGGGGCGGCCGGTCGCTCTGGCCGGATCGTCGCTCGCCGAGACCTTGTCCGCTCTTGGTCTCCACCCGGCGTCGCTTCAAGCGCACGACGATCGCGTCCAGCAAGTCGGTACGCGTGAATGGCTTGGTCAGGTAGTCGTCCGCGCCGAGCGCCATGCCGCGCCGGATGTCCTCACGCTCCGCGCGCGCCGACAGAAACACGAACGGGATCGCTGCGGTTGTCGGCTGTGTGCTGAGGACCTCAAAGACCTCGTAGCCGTCGATGCCCGGCATACCGACGTCGCAGATCACCAGGTCCGGCAATTGCTGCACCGCCAGCCGCAGCCCAACCTCACCATTCTCCGCGCCGATGCCTTCGAAGCCCTCGGCCTCGAGCAAGTCGAGGATGTTGGCGCGGATCACGGCATCGTCTTCGATCACCAAAATCTTGTTCATGCGTCGAGCCTCGGGCAGGGCAGTTGCACGCTGAAGGTGGTTCCTAGTCCAGGCGCGCTCTGGAGCGACAGCGTGCCGCCCTGCAGTTGAACCGCGCGCTTCACCACCGCGAGGCCCAAGCCACTGCCGGAGATGCTGCCGACGTTGGACCCGCGGCGGAATGTCTCAAACAGGAACTCCTGATCGTCGACCGGGATGCCGATGCCTTGATCGCGCACGTCGATCAACACACGGTCGCCCTCACGCACCAGCTTCAGCGTGACCGGCCCGCCCTGCGGCGAATACTTCACGGCATTGGAGAGCAGGTTGTCCAAGACGTTTCGCAAGAGCGATTCGTCCGCCAACACCGGCTCGCTGCTGGCCGGCCCCTCGTAGATGATCTCGTGCTCGGCGCGGCTCATGCTGGACGCGGCTTCGATCGCGCGCGCGCAGATTCGAACCAGATCCGTGTTTCCAGGCTTGAACTCGAGCACGCCCGCATCGCTGCGGCCGATCATCAGGATCCCGTCCAACATGCGTGTCATGCCGGCCACCGCGTTGCGGATCCGATCGAAGTGCTCCTGCTTCTTGTCCGCCGACCACCGCTCTGCGTACGCGGCCAGCAAGTCGCTCGACGACATGATCGTGCTGAGTGGTGTGCGGAACTCATGTGACGTCATCGACACGAAACGCGATTTGAGCTCGTTGATCTCTTGCTGCCGCGCTTGCTCCACCTGAAGTGCGGCGTTGGCGCGGGCGAGCTGATCGCCGGTCTGTCTCAGCTCTCGCGCCGACCGTGCCAGGCGCGCGATCACAGCAGCCGCTGCCAGCGCCACCGTGACCAATGCCACAGCAAACGTCAGCGTGTTGCGCTGCTCGGCTTGAAGCAGGGCCTGGCGGTGGAAGCGGGCGAACGTCGTCATGATCGTCTGGGCAGTTTCGATGGCCGGTTGTTCGACGATCGATCGGGTCAGCGCGTTGACTGCCGCCGTTCGCTCACGAACCAGGCGGACGTGGGTCACCGCCACCGCCAACTGATCGCGATCGACGTGGGTCGTTTCCGCCACTGCGGCCGTGAGCTGATCGACCTCGGTGGTGACGCGCGCCAGAATGCTCTGGTCGTGCCAGCCCTGAAGCAAGAGCTCATCGCGCACCAACGTATCCAGCGCGTCGTGCAGTGATGCCTGGGTGCTCGGTGTCTTTGGATGGCTGATCTGGCTGGCGAGCACGGCCAGATACCGCAGTGAGTTGCGCAGCACGGCGTTCTCTTGCTTGAAGCGCTCGACCAAGCCGCGGGTTTGCTCGAACAACTGTTTCGAGCGGAGCGCGGCGGCTGCGACGGCGTCGGACTCGTGGCCGCGCAAGAACGACGGCAGCACGCGTAGGCGATCGTGGATGCGCAGCAACGCCGCTTCCGTCTGCACGATCCCATCGTAGTGTCCGATGCTGCCCGACCGTGCTTTGAGCACTTCCGCCTTCAAGCGAAAGTTCAGCGCGAGCAGCGTTTGCAAGTCGTTGCCGTAGCGCTCGCTCGAGTCAGCATCGACACGGCTCAGGTAGTTCCACGTCCCAACCGCGATCAAAGAGAGGAACGAGAACACCGCCGCCGACAACAGCGCCTTCATAGCGGCTTGCCTTCGAGCTGACCGGTGAGGGTGCGCAGGAAGCTCACGATCGCTTGCACGTCGGGCTCAGGCAGCTCACGGCCCAGTTGATACTTGGCCATTGTGGTGACCGCTGCTTCGAGGGTCGCGACCGAACCGTCGTGAAAGTAGGGCGCCGTCAGCGCGACGTTGCGCAGACTCGGGACACGAAACACGAAGCGGTCGGCCTCCACGCGGGTGGCATTGAACAGGCCGTTGTCGACCTCGCGCGGGCCGCCGCGGTCGGCGAAGTAGTCGCGCACGATGCCGAGCTTCTGAAACATGTTTCCGCCAACGTTGATGCCTTGATGGCAGCTCACACAGCCGTACTCACGGAACATTTCCCAGCCGTGCGCTTCGTCGTCGGACAGCTGGACTTCGCCGCGCAGGTACTGATCGAAGCGCGCGTTCGGCGTGACAAGCGACAACGTGTAGATCGAGACCGCTTCGCGCATCGTGAGATCGGTAAGGCCCTCTGGATAGACTTCAGCGAAGGCCTTGGCGTACGTGGCGTCGCGTTTGAACACTTCTGCGGCGGCGGGCCAGCTACTGTTCATCGCAGTGGGTAGCGCCATCGCGGTGTCGATTTGTTCGGAGATGTCCTTGAAGCGTCCGCTCCACGCAAAGCGGAAATTGAACGCAGCGTTGAACACGGTCGGAACGTTCACGCCGACCGGCGCGCGATTGGGCAGCTTGGATTTCTCCATGCCATTGGAGCCGCCGCGCTTGGGGTCGTGGCAGTCGTCGCAGCTGCAGAGGCCGTCTCCTGACAAGCGCTTGTCGAAGTAGAGACGCCTACCGAGCGCGACCTTGCGCGCGTCCAGGTCTACTCGTGTCGGCAGCGGTGCGATCGGACTGCCTTCCGACGCTGGCGCCTCTGCGGTGCTGAATGGCGTAGGAAACACGCGCACTGCAGACGATTCCTCCACGCGGTCCGTGCAGCCAAGCACACCGATCAACAGCCACGCTCCAGCGGAAATGCGCGTTCCCAAAGCGCGCCGATACTAAGTGCGTGTTCACCCTCGATCCAGCGTCGTAGAGCCGCGGTGCGAGGCTTTTCGTGCTTGAGAAGACGATTGCGCAATACGCGCAGTGACCTTCCCGAAGTCGCGAAGCAACCATCGTTCCCCGCGACAAAGGCGTTGAAGTCGCAGTGGCACGGCGGTTGCTCTGCCTCATCGGGAGGGTCGAAGGAGCGCGTCCAAGCGACGCGCGAGGGGGAGCTATGACTTCACGTGACGCATTGGCGACGATGGTGCTGTGTCTGCTAGCGGCCGGCGGTTGCTCTGCAGGCGCGCAGCTGGTGCGGCAGGACCGAGAGGGCGGCGCGGTCGCGGTGTGGGGTCCCGTCGTTCCGGCGACGCAGCAGGCTCGTCACGTCATGGTGGAGCACTGCGCCGGTCGGTACACCGTGCACGACGCCGACGATTTCGGTCTCGGCCACCTGCAAGCCGCCACGGCTCACGTCGACGAATCGGAGACGAGCGGCGTCCCGGCCGATGCGCGAGTCGTGTCGTACCGCTGCGTGCGTCCAACTCACGCGCGTTCGCGCAACACGATGGCGTTTCTACGAGGAGGCTTCGAGCGATGAGAATTCCAATCCTAAGGTGTGCGCTGGTGGGCGCGTTGATGTGTACCGCGTGCGACGACGATGCAGAGCCATCGCCGATGGCAGACGCATGCGTGATCGTCGAAGCGGACGCGACGATCGATGCGGGTGCGGACGCCGATGAGCCCACGGTCGACGCGGGTCGCGATGCGGATGCGGTGGACGCGAGCGTGGAGGACGCAGCGATGACTGATGCCGCAGCCGACGGCGCAACTGGTGGCGATGGCGGCGTCGATGCGGCGCCCACCTGTGATGATGATGGAGGCGTGGAAGTGCCTCCATTCGAGTTTACGGACATGGAGCTGGCGATGCTCGATACGCTTTCGCCGCTGCCTGCAGTGCCGTCGGACCCGACGAACATGTACGCCGACGACGAGGACGCCGCGGCGCTCGGTCAAGCGTTCTTCTTCGACGAGCGCTTCTCCGGTCCGATCACCACCGTCAGCGGCAATGACCTCGGCGCGACTGGCGAAACCGACAGGATCTCCTGCGCGTCCTGTCACAACGGCGCGTACATGGACGATCAACGCACGCCTTTGCCGCGCCGGGTGTCCTTGGGCGCGAATTTCCACAGCCGCAACGCACCCACCGTCATCAACAGCGTCTTCTACAAGTGGACCAACTGGGGCGGTCGCTTCTCGGCGCCCTGGGAGCTGCCGATCGCGGTGGTTGAGAGCCCGGTGATCATGAATGGGTCACGGCTCGAAGTCGCGCACATCATCTACGACCACTACCGCTCCGAGTACGAAGCGGTGTTCGGTCCGTTGGATGACGTGATCGCCACGTTGCCCGCGAGCGGAAAACCGAACGCAATGACGCCCGGCGCTTGGGAGATGGTGCTGACTGACAACGATCGCGCGATCGTGAACCGCGTGCTGATCAATTTCGGCAAGGCGATCGAAGCCTATGAACGCCTGATCGTGAGCCGCAATGCGCCGTTCGATCAGCTGGTGGCGGGTGACGACGATGCTGTCGAGGACGCGGCCAAGCGCGGGGCGCGTCTGTTCTTGGGCAAGGCGCGCTGCGTCAACTGCCACAACGGGCCCCTCTTGTCCGACAACAAGTTTCACAACCTCGGCGTGCCGCAAGGTGTGATGGGCAGCCAGCTGGCCATGGAGCACGTCCCCGCGGTCGACAACGGTCGCTTCAACGACGTGCCACTTCTCTACAACAGCCCGTTCAGCACCAACACCACCGCCAGTGACAACACGATGACCGGACGCTTCGCTGGTCTCACGAACCCTGCGTCGGAGGAGGATCGCGGCGCGTTCCGCACACCGGGGTTGCGCGGCGTGACGTTGACTGCGCCGTACATGCACTCAGGCCAGCTCGACACATTGGAAGAGGTCATCGACTTTTACGACGAAGGTGGCATCGGCTTCGGCGGCGGCGCTTCAGGCGTGCGCGATCCGTTGCTTGTGCCACTGCACCTGACGGACGAAGAGAAGGCCGACTTGCTTGCCTTCCTCAGCACGCTCAACGGTGACGACCTTCCAGCGAACCTGCTGGTCGATCCATCCCCGTGAACGGGCGTCGCATCTTGCGTTCTGTTTGGGTCGCGATCCTGTGCATGCACGGAGTCGCGGCCCACGCGCAGTCCACCCAAGCTGAGGTCGATGCGCCAGCGGCAACGGACGCGAGCACACCAGGCTTGGACACCGAGCCGATTGAAACCGCACCGCCCGCGCCGCCGGTTGTCATGGCGCCGATCGAGTCGGCTGCGCAACGTGACGCGGGCGTTCGCATCGACGTGCGCGTGCGCGGACCGAACGACGTGCAGGTCCAAGTGTTGCCGGTCGATCCAAGTCCGGCGGTGATCGCCGCCCCAATCGCTGCGCCCGCGCCTGCAACGCCACCATCGACGACGCCTGCGACGACATCGCAGGTCGTCACGCCTCCAGGCGGTGTCACGCCAACGCCAGACACACCGGTTGCAGCGATCGCGCCACCGGCTTGGCTCGAAGGCCTCACGCTGACGCCCGAGTTACAGCTGCGAGCGCGGCAGGAGCTCGTCCTTCATCCCTATGCCGGCACGGTAGCCAGCCACGCATGGGCGACGCGCTATCGAGCACGTGGCGGTTTGATCCTTGAGCGCGACATCGTGCTTGTCCGTCTTCAGATCCAAGCGGTGGGCGTGTTCGGCGAAGGCTTGGGGCCGGCGAGCGCGGAGTCGAGCCTAGGGTTGCACCAGGGCTACGGTCAGGTCGGGCGAGGCCGATATTGGCTAAGGCTAGGGCGCCAAGAAATCTCGCTCGGGGATCAGCGCTTGATCGGTGCGCTCGATTGGAACATGACGGCGCGATCGATGGATGCGCTGCGGCTTCACGCGGAGACCGGACGCTGGACTGTCGACGGGTTCGGTGCGGTCACGCGTGCGCAAGACGATCACGCAGATTCTGAGTGTCGCGCCGCCAACGATGGCGATCCGACCGGCTGCGATGTGATGCGCGGCAGTGGTGACTACGTCGGTGGCGTCTACTCCACGTGGAAGCGTAGCGATGTGTTCGCCGCGGATTTGTACCTGCTGATTCGACACGACGGCGCGAACCCCGACGACTGGCGACGCGAGCGCGATGTGCTCTCCCCCGGCGCACGCGCCTTCGGTGAGGTGGGCGGTTACCTCCGGTACAAGGCCGAAGCGATCTATCAAGCCGGTCGAGCCAGCGGCGCGACTGTGTCCCGGCGTTCGCACCGTGCCGCGGCGGTGCTCGGTGAGCTCGGCTTCGAAGTCGACGAAGAGGCGACCACGGTGATGGCGGTCGGTGGTGCGTACGCGACGGGCCAAAGCGCGACGTCGTCGTGGACCGAATTCGAGAATTTCTTCCCGTCCAATCATCGCATCTACGGCGTCGCGGATCTGATCGGCCTGCGCAATCTTCAGCAGGCATATGCCTCGCTCAATTGGTCGGCGCCCCGCCATCAACTGCAGGGCTTCGCTGCGCTGCACTTCTTGTCGCTCGCCAACGCCGAAGGTCGCTGGACCAACGCGTTGGGCAATCCGATCAACAGCATGCCTGCGCCGGGCGACAGTCGCTTCCTCGGCACCAATTGGGACGCGGTGATTCGCTACACGCCTTCTCCGCAACTGTTTCTCGAGGGCGGCTACTCGCTATTTCTTCCCGATGCAGCCGCGGAGCGCTTCGGCAAGACCGACGCGCAGCATCTCTTCTACGTGTGGACAGAGGCCAAGCTGCCGTGAGCGCGAGCGATCGGCTGCGTCGCTTGTCGTCGATCTGACCGCTCGGATCTGCCGGTGCCGCCCGAGGCGTCGACGGTGCCGTGTACGCGTCGCGCGGGGATCGAGCGCGGTGGCTAAAGACTGGCTGCAACGGGCCGTTGAACGGGGG
>JACZCZ010239280.1_pt1 | contig 19423 bp, 13 predicted proteins | sample 8641811 | NCBI WGS metagenome assembly JACZCZ01 (sample SAMN15324610, study PRJNA640507) | soil metagenome | isolation source: intercropping peanut in the first line | place: China: Luxin town, Laibin City, Guangxi Province | collected 2019-07-25 | depth 10cm m | reverse complement strand
CGCGGCCGGCACAACGCCGGCAGCGGCGCCCGTCCAGAGCAGAGCCGCGACGTCGGCAAGCGTGCTCGTACGCGCGAGCACGCTCGCGTCCTTGCCGCGGTAATAGACGCGTTCGTCCGCAATCAACGTGATCGCCGATTCCAGGATCGGCAGCCCCCAATGCAACGCCTGCTCGGCGGCTTTCGCGGGATTCCGGCGCTCGCGCGAACGCGCAAGCACTCGCTCGATGTCGTCGCGCGCGTAGCGCGAGCGCCGCTGACCGTCGGCAGCTTGCTCCGAGCGGATGCGGCCGCGGCTCACGTAGGCATACAAAGTCGCGCGGCTCACGCCGAGCAACGCGATGGCTTCTTTCGCATCGACCCAGGCGGCTTTGGGATTTGTCATGTTGATTGTTCGATCAATATTGACTGCGATTGGTATGCACCATACGGTCGCGCCCATGAACGCGCAATCCCAAGCTCGAGCGAACCCCGGCCTCGAAGGCGTCGTTGCCGCCGAGACTGCCCTCTCACTCGTCGATGGCGAGCGCGGCGAGCTCGTCGTCGCCGGCCATGCGCTCGAGCAACTCGTGCAGCGCGATTACGAGGACGTCGTAAGCCTGCTGTGGAGTGCTGCAGGCTTCCAAGAAGGCGGGCGTATAGCGGCGCAGCCTTTGCCAACGGCCACGCTCGCGTTGCTGCGCGACGCTGCCGGGCTGAGGCTCGCGCCCATGGATGCGCTGCGCATGGCAGGTGGAACGCTGACCGCGCCCGACGACGCCGCGGCCGCATGCCTGCTCGTGGGGTCCTTTCCCACGATCGTCGCGAGCTATGCGCGCCTCCTGGCCGGTGCGGAACCGATCGCTCCGCGCGCCGACTTGGGGCTCGCCGCGAACTATTTGTACATGTCGACGGGCAACGAGCCCCACCGCGAGCTCGTGCGCGGCCTCGACGTCTATCTCGCCACGGTCGCCGACCATGGGCTCAACGCTTCGACGTTCACGGCGCGTGTGATCACGTCGACAGGGTCCGATTTCGTCTCCGCGGTCGTGGGTGCGCTCGGCGCGCTCAAAGGGCCGTTACATGGGGGCGCTCCGGGCCCCGCGCTCGACATGGTGTTCGAGATCGGCACGGCTGCGCGTGCAGAGGCCGTGCTGCGCGCGAAGATCGCGCGCGGCGAGCGGCTCATGGGTTTCGGCCATCGCGTGTACAAGGTGCGCGACCCGCGCGCCGACGTGCTCGAAGCCGCGGCCGCGCGCATGTACTCGCGCGCCGGCGACTCGCAGCTTTACGAGCTTGCCCGTGCCGTCGAAGCAACGGCGCAGAAGCTCCTGGCGGAGCACAAGCCCGGCCGGCGCCTCAACACCAACGTCGAGTTCTACACGGCGTTGCTGCTCCACGGGCTCGGGCTCCACACGGATTTCTTCACGCCCACGTTTGCGATCGGGCGCGTCGCGGGCTGGACGGCGCACTGCTTCGAGCAGCGCGCGCTCGGACGTTTGATTCGACCGCAGAGCATCTACGTCGGGCGCATGCCGTCCTAGCCGATGCTGTGGGTCTTGGTCACGCTCGTCGCTGCCGCGGTGCAGACGGGGCGCAATGCCATGCAGAGCCGGCTCACGGCGGCGCTCGGCACGCTCGGCGCGACACAGGTACGGTTCCTATACGGTTGGCCGTTCGCGGTGCTGTTCCTCGTCGTCGTCGCAGCCACGACCGGCGCCGCCGTCCCCACACCCAATCCGAAGTTTCTTGCTTTCACCGCCGGCGGCGCCGTTGCGCAGATCGTCGGCACCGCGCTGCTGCTCGCGGCCATGCATGCGCGCTCGTTCGCGGTGGCGACGGTGTTGAGCAAGACGGAGGCCGTGCAGGTCGCCCTGTTCGGCATCGTGATCCTCGGCGAGCACCTGACGTTCGCCACTGCTGCGGCGTGCGCGATTGCGACGAGCGGAGTCGTCCTCGCAGCAGTGCGCCGCGACGCAAAGTGGGACGCGGCGAGCGTGCGGCCCGCACTATTCGGCATCGCGTCGGGCGGCTTCTTCGCGCTCGCCTCGATTGGCTTTCGCGGCGGCATCGTCGCGCTCGGCGAGGACGCGTATTACCTGCGCGCCACAACGACGCTGGCGTGGGCTTTGACCTTGCAGACGCTGTTGCTCGGCGCCTGGCTGGCAGCGTTCGCACGGCCAGCGCTCGTCGACAGCTTCAAGTTGTGGAAGCAATCGCTGCTGGCAGGCCTACTCGGCGCCTGCGCATCGCAATTCTGGTTTCTCGGCTTCGCGCTGACGACGGCCGCCAACGTGCGCACGCTGGCGCTGGTCGAGGTGCTGTTCGCGCAGGGCGTCGCGCGGCGCGCTTTCGGCCAACAGCCGACGCGGCGCGAAGCGCTCGGGATGGCGCTCGTCGTCGCCGGCGTCGCGCTCTTGCTGACAGCGGCCGCCTAGGCCTCGAGGCTTACGACCGTTAGACAGCTGCGCGCGCGAGCACGCGCGCCTGCCCCGCGGCGTCGATCGTCTCGAGCTTGATCGGCCGCCGCCAGACTCTCTGTAAATAATCGAGGACGCGCTCCGCGCGCTCGAGGTCGAGCCCTCGACCGTCGGTCTCATGCTCGTGCACGAGCGTCAGCGACCCATCGTTGGCGATGTGCTTCGCGAGAACGGCCGGCGCGCCGAAGTTGTACTTGGGCGCCAGCACCGTTTCGCGCAGCGCGTGGATGTCGTGGTCGAGCACATTTACGCTGCCGTCGGCATTGCGCTCGTAGCGGAACAGCTTCAGCTCGTCGGCCAGCTCCTGCGTCAGATTGTTACGGATGAAGCTGAAGTCGTCGTCCTCGGTGCGAATCTGAAACGCACGCTCGAGGCCGTGCTGCTCGACGATCGATTCCCAGATGGAGAAGCCCAAGTGATAGGGGTTCGTCGCGAGCGACGCCTGTAGCTCGGCCGCGTGCGGTCGCACGACATCCGAATGCGTCTTCAGGGCGTCGAGGTACTCGTTGTGTGGCAGAAAGTCCGCCTCGCGCAGCAGCCGCGCGTGCCAATACGACGCCCAGCCCTCGTTCATGATCTGACACGCGAACACCGGGTAGAAGTAGAACGATTCTTCGCGCACGGCGCGGAAGATGTCGCGCTCCCACTCCTCGAGCTCCGGCGCGTACTCGGCAATCAGCCACAGCAAATCGCGCTCCGGCGCCGGCGGTAGCGGCGTGCGCGAGCGCTCGAGCGGGTTGTCGACGGCCGGCTCACCGCCCGGCAGATTGTCGAAGCGTTTCTGGAAGCCGCTTTCGCGCGGCGCGCGCGGAGCCTCCACGTATTGCGGATAACGATCGCGGCGCAACACCTGGAACGGATCGATGTGCGCCTCGAGCGCCAGCGCGGCGTCCAGCACCTGCTCGACGCGCGTCTGGCCGAACTGCTCGACCGCGCTGCCGATCTCGCGGGCGTGGGCGGCCGCTTGCTCGACGATGCGATAGCCAACCTGCTCCTGGCTTCGTTTGAACAACGCGTTGTTCTTGGCGAAATCGGCGTGCCCGAGGACGTGTGCCGTGACGAGCGTGTTCTCTTGCAGCGAGTTGTTGCCGGCGAGATAGGCGCGCCCCGGATTGCCGGGGAATACGACCTCGAACAGCCGCGAATGGCCCATGCGGTGCTGCACGAGCTGGTAGATGTAGCGCACGCCGAACGACCAGTGCGGCATGCGGACCGGCAGGCCGTAAACGGCTACCTCCATCATGAAGCTCGACGGCACTTCCTCGAACTGCACAGGGTAGTAATCGAGGCCGCTTGCGCGAGCGAGCGTCTCGAGCCGGCCGGCGTAACCTTGCAGTGTGCCGTTCACGCTACACCTCGGCCTCGGCGCGGCGCGTGAAGAAGGCTCGAATTGCGTCCCATACCGACTCCGGGGACGACAGCGCGTGGCGGCCGGCCAGGCCCGTCTCCGCTTCAAGCTGCTCGAACAAGAGCGCCGTCTCCGACTGCAGCGCGTGCTGTGCAAACGATGTCGTCTCCACGTAGCCGACGTAGTTCGCCAAGCGGCCGAGCTCGCTGAGCGCCGCCTGCGCCGCATCGCGGTCGTTGTGGAAGTTCGCGCCGTCGGACGCGTAAAACACGTAGGTGTTGAAGCGGCTCGGATCGTAGCGATGCGTCGCGATCTCGAGCACCTTACGGAACGCCGTCGACGCCACGGTGCCACCGCTGCCGCTCACCTGAAAGAACTCTTGCTCGGGGAACTCCCAGGCCTCGACGGTGTGCGCGACGAACACGGCCTCGAGATGCGTGTATTGCCGCCGCAAGCCTTGCACCACCCAGAAGAAGAACGACTTCGCGAGCTTGCGGTCGGCCTCGGTCATGCTCGACGACACGTCCATCGCGAAATACACCACGGCCTCCGTCGCGGGCCGGCGGCGCAACGCGAGCTGACGGTAGCGCAAATCGTCGTTGGTGAACGGCGGTGCCTCCTCTTGCACCGCCCGGCGCTTCAGGGCTTCCTTCAGCGAGCGGCGGCGATCGAGCCGCGAACGTACGCCGCGCCGGCTCCACCCTTCGCGCGCGTAGTCGTCGTACTGCACCGCGCCGGACTTGACCTTGAGGTTCGGGAGCTTCAGCTCTTCCCAGAGCCAATCGACGATGTCGTCGATCTTGAGCTCTAGAACGAATTGGTAGCCGCCGTCCTCGTTACCGCCCGCGCCCTTGGCGAGCTCGCCCTCGCTCGGCGGCAGGAGCTGGTCGCCGGGCTTGCCGGCGCCCTGCCCGACGCCTTCGGCTTGCTCGCTGTCGCGAAGCCGAAGCCGCGCGTGCTCGAGGAAATGCACCGGCACCTGGACCGTGCGGTCCGCGCTCGGTAAGAGATCGCTGCCGGCGATCAGCTCGGGCAGCTTGTCACGCACGGCCGCACGCACCTTGTCGTTGTGCCGCAGCCAGTCTCGCGCGCCGCGCGAGAACAGGTCGTACCACTGCCGCCCGGTACCCGAAGGATCTACGAACCCGGACGAGCCTGCTGGCATGTTGTCGCCTCCTTGTCTCGAACCCTGTCCTCTACTCCTGAGACAACAACGTCGTGACGTAGTTGAGCGCTTCCTTCGCGCTGTGCTCGTCGTAGCCGTACTCGCGAATCAAGCGCTCCTGCACGGCGGAGATCTTGTGCTCGGCCTCGTCGTCGGGCCGCGATTTCGAGGTGACGAGGCGCAGCACGTCACGCCGCTCCTCGAACAGATACTGCTCGATCGCCTCGTGCAACCGCGAGTGGTTGTCGAGCGTGAACTTCTCGCCGGCCTTGAACGCCACCATCGCCTTGCGGACGACTTCCTGCCGGAACGACAGCTTGCCGGACTCGGAAATCTTGATCTTCTCCTCGACCGAGCGCAGGAAGCGCTCGTCGGGCGGCCGCGAATCGCCCGTGATTGGGTCCTCGACTTCGCGTTTGTCGAGCGACGCCTCGATTTCGTCCAGATACTTCTCGAGCAACTGTTGCGCCTCCTCCTGGAACGACGCGAACAGCGCGCGATGGACGTCCTCCTTGACCCAGCGGTTGTAGAAGTCCTTGCGCGCGAGCACGAGGAACTCGATCCACTGCTTCTTGCGCCCGGCGTCCATGCGCGCGTCGGTCTCGATCGCGTCTTTGAGCGCGAGCAGCATCTCCATGCTCGTCAAGCTCGCCATGTTGTTGCGCGTGATCGCGTTGCTGATGGCGTTGATGACGAACCGCGGGCTGACCCCAGTCAGGCCTTCATCAGTCGACTCCGCATGGATGCGCGGCAGGTCGGACGCGGAGAACCCTTCGACGTCCTCGTTGGAATACAGCTTCAGCTTCTTCGTGAGGTCCAGGCCTTCGCGTTGGGGCTTCTGCAATCGCGTAAGAATCGAGAACACGGCCGCGAGGTCGAGCACGTGGGGATCGAAGTGGACCTTGCGGAACGCCGGCGCGCTCGATACGAGCTTGCGGTAGATCCGAGCCTCGTCGCGGTACGACAGCGTGTACGGCACTTTGACGATCACCATGCGATCGAGCAGTGCCTCGTTCTCCTTTTCCTGCAGAAACTTGTTGAACTCCGCGAGGTTGGTGTGCGCGAGGATCGTCTCGTCCAAGTGAATCAGCGGGAAACGCGACACCTTGACGTTCTTCTCTTGCGTCAGCGTCAGCAAGAGATACAAGAACTCGCGCTTGACCTTCAGTATCTCGATCATCTCGAGCACGCCGCGACTCGCGGCGTACACGGCGCCCGACCACGACCACGCGCGAGGGTCGCCTTCGTCGCCGATATCGGCGACCTTCGACAGATCGACGGAGCCGACGAGATCCGCGATGTCCGCGGTCGTAGGGTCGTGCGGCGCATACGTGCCGACACCGACTCGAGCGGCCTCGGAAAGGAATATCCGCTCCACGGGGAAGCGCATGAAGTCGCCTTGAAACTCGTCGTCGAGCCGCGCGCGCGCGTACGGCGACAGCTCGCCGTGGATTTCGACCCCATACGTCTCGCGAAACCGCGGACGCATACTCGCGGGAATGAGATTTAGCGGCGATTCGTGGAGCGGTGAGCCCTGCAGCGCGTACAACGCCCCGTCGTCGGTATGGCTGTACTCTTCCAGCCCGCGCTTCAGCAAGATGACGAGCGACGACTTGCCGCCGGACGGCGGGCCCAGCAACAGCAGCAGGCGCCGCCCGACGTCGGAGCCGGCCGCCGCCGCCTTGAAATAGTCGATGACTCGCTCGAGAGCGCTATCGATGCCGAACAATTCGCCGGCGAACAATGCCGTGGTCGTCTTGCTGCCGACCTCGTCCTCCTCGCGACGCGGCGCATCGCGGTAGGCGCAGAGCATGTCGTAGATGTATTGATGCGAGGAGCGGGTCAGCTTCGCGGGGTCGCGCGGCAGAATGTCGCGCAGAAACTCGGCGAAAGTGCCACGCCAGTGCTGAGTTTGGTGCTGGGTGGCATAGGCACTGAGGTCATCGATGAACGAGCCGCGCGGGGCTGCTGCGCCGCGGGGAGCCACCGTTGCCCAGTGAGCTTGAGACTCGGATAGCGTTGTCATCAACACTCCCAATCTTGATGTTTGCGATGCGCTTGGCTCGTTGTAGTTGTTATTGGATGGTCAGGCGTTCCTCCACGAGTGCGTCGATTTAGACCGAGACACGGTAAGCCGCGTTCCGTTAAATGCCTTCGAGGCCAGCCTCGAACTTTCCGCGTGACGTTTCTGTGCGAATGTTCACAATAAACGGCGATGGTTCGACATAACCGTTGCGCGAAGCGTGCGACGAGCGAGCCCACGACTCAAGAGAAGCAATAGTCGGGCCACGCCGGCTCGGCGGCGTTTGAATCAAGAAATGCGAAGAGCCGGCGCAGCAGGCCGCGCCGGAGCGGATCAGCGGGTGTTACTTCTCGTTACCCTGCGCGGCGGTGCGTCGCGCTTCGAGCAACGATCTGCGCATATCGATTGCAATCGTTGCGTCGGTCTTGCCCGAGGCACTCTTCTCGATCTGCTCGATGACGCGCACGTCCGTGTCGCTCAACGAGGGAAGGTTGACCGACGTCGTAGCCGTGGGGCTATCGCCCTTGACCGCCTGATACTTGCGTTTCCACGTCTCGACGCTGCGGCGCAGCTCGGCGATGGTGTTCGAGTGACGATTGATCGACGCTTCGAGCTGCTCGATGACTTCGCGTTTCTCTTCGAGACTCGATTGCAACGCCGCGACGCGGTCTTGATCGGCGCGCAAGCTCTTGATCACCGTCTTGCGAGCCTCGAGCTCCGCGCGTAGGGCGTCGATCTCCGCTTCTTCCTCGCTCGCCTTAGTGGCCGCACTCTCGCGCAGCGCAGCGAGCTGCTCCGCCGCCTCGTTCGCCTTACTTTCGGCGCGCTGCAGCTTAGTCTTGAGCTCCTCGACCTCGCGCTCCTTCTGGCGCGCCTCCGTCTTCAAGCGCTCGGCGCCATCGCCGTCGCGCCGTAGCGCACGCACCAGCTCTTTCTTGCTTTCGAGCTCAGAGCTCACGCGTTCGAGCTCGAGATCCTTGCTGCGCACCTCGGCGCGCAACTTCGAGACTTCCTCGGCGTCGCCGCGTAATGCCTCGATCAAGGTATTTTGGCCGTCGATGCGCTGTTGCAGGGCCTCGAGCTCCCCGCTGCGCCCCGCGGCGGTGCCTTCCAGCTCGGCAACGCGCGCGCGTTTCTCCTCGAGCTCCTTGAGAACCAACGCGACCTCGGTGCCCCAATCGGCGAGCAAGCCGGTCAGGCGGTCACGCAGACCTTGGATCGTTGCAGTCGGTTCGCTCATGTCGGTCGCACCACGTGGAATGGCGCCTACGCTGCCGGTTTCCCCGACAGATTACGGTGAATCACGTCACAACTGCCCCGGGCAGGGCTTGTTCAGCGGAACCGCTGCTGTAGCGCTAGGAGCGCATCACGCCCCGGGCAGAGCTCCTCGTACGGGAGCCGGGCGAGGGGTATCGACACGGTGCCGTTCACGGCATGCAGGTCGGGCTCCCCTTCGTCGATATAGAGGAGCCCCGTGACGATCTCGCCGCGGCGCTGGCGGGCGCGGATGTACTCGATCGCCGCTCCGCGATTACGGGCATCGTAGTCTTCGGCGACCTTGCGCAGCAGTACGCGGCTGCCGTCGTGCATTTCGACCGGCATGACCTCGCCTTCGTCGTAGGCCGCTCGGATCTCCGCAGCGGGCGGCACGAAATCCGTGTGAATCGCCGGATGACTGAATTCCCGCGTGTAGGCGTAGCTCTTCGTCGAGTCTTCGTGATCGTTGAACGTGACGCACGGCGACACGACGTCGATCAACGCAAAGCCGCGGTGCCGGACGCCGGCCTTGATCAAGGGCACGAGCTGCTCTTTGTCGCCCGAGAAACTGCGCGCGACGAACGAGCCGCCGAGCGCCAGCGCCATTTGCACGGGGTCGATCGGCGGCTGCTTGTTGACCTCCCCGCGCTTCGCTTTCGACCCCACGTCCGCCGACGCAGAGAACTGGCCCTTCGTGAGCCCGTACACACCGTTGTTCTCGAGGATGTACACCATGTCGAGGTTGCGGCGTAGCGCGTGCATGAACTGGCCAAGCCCGATCGACAACGAATCGCCGTCGCCGGACACGCCGAGCAGATAAAGGTCGCGATTCGCAGCGGACGCCCCTGTCGCGATCGACGGCATGCGGCCGTGGACGGAATTGAAGCCGTGCGATGCGCTTAGAAAATAGGCCGGCGTCTTCGACGAACAGCCGATGCCGCTCATCTTGGCGACGCTGTGCGGAGCGATGTCGAGCTCGAAGAACGCTTGCACGATCGCGGCCGTGATCGAGTCGTGCCCGCAGCCGGCGCACAGCGTCGACATGCCGCCCTCGTAATCGCGAACCGTCAAGCCCAAGGCGTTGCGTTTGAGACCCTCGTGAACGATCTTCGGCTTCGGCGTCGAGGTCATGCGGCGACTCCACGCGTGGCGTGCTGCTCGAGCGCCTCGGTGACGCAGCGGTGGTCCATCGGCAGTCCCCCGTAGTGCAGGATCGATTGCAGGCGCGCCGCCGGGTGGTGCGTTTCCGCGAGCAACAGCGTCTTGAGCTGCGCATCCCGATTCTGCTCGACGACGAACACGTGCTCGTGCTGCTCCAAAAACTGGCGCACTTTCTTGCCGAACGGAAACGCGCGAATGCGGCAGTAGTCCGCGTAGATGTCTTTCGCGGCCAGCCGGTCGAGCGCTTCCTCGATCGCCGCGTCGCAGCTGCCGACCGCGACGACGCCGAGCGCCGCACCGTTGCGCGAGCGGCGGATCACGGGCTCGGGTACGAGCGTCGCGGCGGTTTGCCATTTCTTCGCGAGGCGATCGACGACTTGGGTGTACTCGGCAGCATCTTCCGTATAGCCGCCGTACTGGTTGTGGCCGGAGCCGCGCACGAAGTACGCGCCACGCGGATGCACCCCCGGCAGAGTGCGCTGCGGAATGCCGTCCCCATCGACGTCGACGTAGCGGTGAAATTTGGCGGCTGCCTCGAGCTCCGCGGCCGACAGCACTTTGCCGCGATCGGGCCGATACTCGGGCTTCCACTCGAGGTCGGCGCACAACCAGTCGTTCATGCCGATGTCGAGGTCCGACATGACGATGACCGGCGTTTGCAGCCGGTCGGCAAGATCGAACGCCGTCACCGCAAGCTCGAAGCACTCGCGCGGATCGCGCGGAAAAAGCAGCACGTGCTTCGTGTCGCCGTGGGAGGCATACGCCGCCGACAAGAGATCCGCTTGCTGCGTGCGCGTCGGCATGCCGGTCGACGGCCCCACGCGCTGCACGTCGAACAACACGGCCGGCAGCTCCGTGAAATAGGCGAAGCCCAAGAACTCGCTCATCAACGAGATGCCGGGGCCGCTCGTCGGCGTGAACGCCCGCGCACCGTTCCACGTCGCGCCGAGCACGATGCCTATTGCCGCGAGCTCGTCCTCGGCCTGCACGATGCAGTAGCGGCGCGCGCCGGTCTGCGGGTCTTTGCGGTAACGCTCGCAGAACGACTTGAACGCATCCATCAGCGACGTCGACGGAGTGATGGGGTACCAGGCTCCCACCGTCGCGCCGGCGTACACGCAACCGAGAGCGGCTGCTGTGTTGCCGTCGATCATGATGTGGCCGGCCGTCTTGTTCAGGCGTTTCACGCGGTACGGCAGCGGGCACTCGAGATTGGCGCGCGCGTACTCGAACCCGAGATCGATCGCTTGCTGGTTCGCTTCTATGAGCGCCGGCTTCTTGGCGAACGTCTCCTTGACGAGCTGCACGATGACCTCGCGGTCCAAGTCGAGGAGCGCAGCCAGCACGCCGACGTACGCCATGTTCTTCATGAGGATGCGTGTACGCGCATTGGCAAACCGCTCGTTGCACATGCGCGCGAGCGGCACTCCGACGACCTCGATGTCGGGGCGCGAGAGGAGACGATCGCGCGGCCAGGTCGAGTCGTAGAGCAAGACGCCCCCGGGCGCGACTTCCTGCAGATCGCGCGCGTAGGTCTGCGCGTTCATCGCGACCATGATGTCGACCTGGCCGGAGCGCGCGAGATAGCCGTCTTTGCTGACCCTAATTTCGTACCAGGTCGGCAGGCCCTGAATGTTCGACGGGAAGAAATTTTTGCCGCTGACCGGCACCCCCATGCGAAACACCGTCTTCATCAGCAGCGAGTTGGCGCTCGCGGAGCCGGTGCCGTTGACGTTCGCAATCTTGAGGACGAAGTCGTTTACCCGGCTTTTCTGTTTTTTTTCCACTCTTCCCCTTCGAGCCGCGCTTCATCGCGCGCGTACGGAACCGTCACGGTCGATTTCTGCATGTCCCACGCACCGGTCGGGCAGCGCTCCGCGCACAAACCGCAATGCACGCACAGGTTCTCGTCTTTCAGCATCACGCGCGCCGTTTGCTTGAGCGGTGCCGAGACGAACAGCAGCTGCTCCGGCTCGAGGCGCTTCGCTTTGAGCCGCGCCGCGAGCTCGGACTCGGTGCCGTTCGGGGCGATCGCCAAGCAATCGACGGGACAAATGTCGATGCACGCGTCGCATTCGATGCACAAATTCTCCTTGAACACCGTCTGCACGTCGCAGTTCAAACAACGCTCGACCTCGGTGGCAAACTGCTCGGCGCTGAAGCCGAGCTCGACTTCGATGTCGAGCTTCTTGAAGCGCTGCTTGAGATCGACGTGCGGCATGATGCGGCGCGCAGCGGGCTCATAACCGTTGCTGTAGCTCCATTCGTGGATTCCCATCTTGGCCGTGGTGAGCGTCACGCCGCGCGGCAGCCGCTCCGTCAAGCTCGTGCGCTCGCAGTGCTTATGGATCGAGATCGCCGCCTCGTGGCCGTGTTGCACGGCCCAAATGATGTTCTTCGGTCCGAATGCGGCGTCCCCACCGAAGAACACTCCGGGTCGCGTCGACTGCAACGTGACGGCATCCACGACGGGCACGTCGTGCCGGTCGAAGCCGACGCCGAGGTCGCGTTCGATCCATGGGAATGCGTTCTCCTGCCCGATCGCGAGCACGACGTCGTCGCAAGGAAGGAATACCTCGCGGACGGTCTTCGTCGACGCGATCTCGCCGGCCGAATCGAGCTCGTACTCGAGCTCATCGAAGCGCATGCCGACGAGCTTGCCGTTCTCGACGACGAACTCTTTCGGCGAGTGATTGACGACGATCTCGACTCGCTCTTCCTCGGCGTCCTCGAGCTCCCACTCCGACGCCTTGAAGAAGCGCCGCGGCTTGCGCGCGATGACCTTCACGCTCTTGGCGCCGAGCCGCAACGAGCTGCGACAGCAATCCATGGCGGTGTTGCCGACGCCGATGATGAGCACGCGCTCGCCGACGGCATGCGTATGGCCGAAGGCGATCGAGCCGAGCCAGTCGATGCCGATGTGGATGCGCTCGCTCGCGGCGCGCCCCGGCAGGGGCAGATCCTTACCTTTCGGCGCACCGCTGCCGACGAACACGGCGTCGTAACCCTCCGCAAGCAGCGACTTGAGACTCGCGACGGGCGACGAGAAGCGCACCTCGACGCCCTGCCGCGTGACCTGCTCGATCTCTTCGTCGAGCACTTCGGCCGGCAGTCGGAATGCCGGGATGTTGGTGCGCATGAGCCCGCCGGCGCGCGGTGCAGCTTCGAAGATAACGCACTCGTAGCCGAGCGGCGCGAGATCGTTCGCGACGGTCAGCGACGCGCACCCGGCACCGACCAACGCGATGCGTCGGCCGTTCTTGCGCAACGGCGGCTTTGGAAGTCGGCCCTCAATATCGCCGCGGTGATCTGCCGCAACGCGCTTCAAGCGGCAGATCGCGACGGGTTTGTCCTCGACGCGCCCGCGGCGACACGCGGGCTCGCACGGCCGATCGCAGACGCGTCCCAGGATGCCGGGGAACACGTTCGATTGTCGGTTGAGAAGATAAGCGTCTGCGAAGCGCCCTTGGGCGACGAGACGGATGTACTCGGGAACGTCGGTATGCGCCGGGCACGCCCACTGACAATCGACCACGCGGTGAAAGTACTCGGTCCCGTGGGTGTCGGTTGGATCCATCAGGCGGCTTCTAGACCGTGAGGAGCACCAGTGAGTTCGAGTCGGGATTTTTTGCGGCGCGCCATTATAGACATTTGCCGCTGGCCGCACACACTGAACGTAATCGACGCAAAATCGGACTAAAACCTTTGCGCCGGCATGCTCCGGAGCAGTCGGTCCGCGCGGCTGCGGTGCGTCAAAAATTGGGGATAGAATGCCAGCGATGGGGCCCGCAACGATCAGCAAGGCAAATCCGCGCCGCAGGCGCGGCTGGTTCCTCGCCTGCATCGTTTGCGGGGGGGTTGCGAGCGCCGCAGTGCGCGCGCAGACGGAATCCGGCGAAAACTTGGACTCGCTCGCGGCGGCGAACGAAATTCCGGGCACGGGTGCGGTACCGGACGACACCGCGGTGTCGAACGTCGCCGAGGCAGATCCCGTCGCCACAAATCAACAGCTCGTCGCAACCACGATCGAGCAATTCGGCCGACGGAGCCTGCAAACCGCGGAAGCCTACATCGATCTCGCCGATGCGCAGCGGCGCGCGAAGCTGTACGAGCAAGCCGCGGAAAGTTACTTGGCCGCAGTCGAGGTATATCGCTCGGTCGACGGGCCGTTCACGCCGCTCGCCATCCCGCCGCTGACGAGCCTTGGCGACAACTACCACGAAGCCAAGGACGACGCGAACGCCGTAACGTCGTACTCCGAGGCGCGCACCGTCAGCCGCCGCGCGTACGGGCTCCACAACCAAGAGCAGATCGAGCTGCTCGACCGCATGTCGCGCTCGCTGCTCGACCTGAACCAGCTTGCCGAAGCGGAAGCGCAGCAAGTGGAGGCTCTGCGCCTCGTCCAGCGCAGCAACCCGCCGGATTCCGACGCCGTGCTCGACGCCATTTATAAATACGCGGAGTGGTTGGGCGACCGGCTGCTGTTCCAGCTCGAGCGCGACCAGTTCGCGCGCGCACTGCGAATCATTCGCACGAGCCACGGCGAAAAGGACCTCCGGCAGGTCAAAGCGCTGCTCGGCATCGGCAACACGTATCGCGAAGAGCGCAATCCTGCGAGCGCGGGCCTCTCCTCGTTACAGGAAGCGCTCGCGCTGCTGCTCGAGCAGCCGGAGCAAGACGAGGTCGCGATCGCCGGCGCCCTGCGTGACATCGGCGACTGGTCCGTCGCGTTCGGCAAGACCGGCTACAACGGTATGGAATATCAACGCTCGTGGGAGTTGCTCGGCTCGGCGCCCGAAGGCGCGCGGTTACGGCGTGACTGGTATTCGGGCGCCAACTACGTCTTGTACGAGCCGATCAGCCCACGCGGCTTGAGCACGGAGCCCGATGCGTTGAGCGGCCACGTCACGGTCAGCTTCGACATCGACACGTCGGGCAACAGCACCAATGTGATGCTCGTGGAGTCCGATCCGCCCGGTCTCAAAGACGAAGCCGTGCTGCGCCACATTCGCCGCTCGCGCTTCCGGCCGCTGATAGTCGATGGCCAGCTCGTCACCGGTCGCAATCTCGCCATCCAAGTCAATTTCCGTTACTTATCCGAGCCCGCCAACGACGATGACGATTAGAGCGGCGACGTTCGGCTCTGCTCTCGCCGCGCTGGCGGCGTGCGTAGCCTTGCCGATCGCGCTCGAGGGTCAGGAGCTTGCCGACAGCGCCCAGGCGGCCGGCAGCGAAGCGGCAGCCTCGCCGCTCGCCGACTTGCGCCGCGGGCGCGACGCGTTCATGAGCGCACGCGACTTCAGCGCCGCGCTGGGCCCGGCACAAACGATCGTCGACGCGCAGCGCGAGCAACGCGAGGACGTCTATGCCGCGGATCTCGCCGCGCTCGGTCTCATCCAAGCGGAGCTGCGGCAGGTCGACGACTCGATCGACAACCTCGTCGAGGCAATCGGCATCGTCGAGAGCGCCGAGGGAGCCTACTCTCTTACGCTGGTCGAGTATTACCGCGGCCTCGGGCGCGCGTACATCAAGAACGGCCAGTACCGGCAGGCGATCGTCAGCCTCGAGCAAGCGCAGCACGTCAATCAGCGCAACCTCGGGCTGTTCAACGTCGAGCAATCGCCGTTGATCGACGACATCACGACGGCATATCTCGGCCTCGGCGACACCGTCGAAGCGCAGAAGATGCAGCTCGAGCGGTTGGACAATGCGATCCGGCGCTTCGGCGAGACCGATCCGCGCGTGATCCCGTATCGATACACGCTGGCGAGGTACTACGAGCAGTCGCGACTGCCGGATAGCGCGCGCGCGCAATACGAAGAGGTCTTGAAGACGCAAGCCAGCATCGCCGGCGACGGCGATGCGAGCTTGCTCGCTCCGCTGCGCGAGCTCGTCGCCCTGGATTTGCTCGTCTCGCAAGGAACGAATCCGGCGCAACGCGATCGGTTGGCGTCGCTACTCGAGACGAACGGAAGCGCCAGCCCGACCGAACGCGGCCTGTCGTTGGCGCTTCTCGGCGATTGGGCCACCGTCATCGGCGACACGGCGGCAGCACGGGGCTATTACCAGGAAGCGTGGACGACGCTGCAGGCCGATGCGAACAACGACGTGAAATCCTATTTCAGCAAACCGATGATGGTCGACTTCGTCCCGCCGCTCTCACCCGTCGATCGCAACGAGCGCTCACGCCCCTATACGTGGGCGGAGATCGTGCTCGAGTTCGACGTGTCGGCGGAAGGTTTGCCGTCGGACGTTCGCATCGTGACGCGAGATACCGCGACGCTGCCGCTGCACAATCGGTACTCGCGCCGCATCCGCGAAACCCACTTCCGGCCGCGCCTGGTCGACGGCGTGCCCGTTGCCACGACGAACGTGCGGTCGACGCACTACGTCCGCCGCTACGTCAGCAGAAACGAGGAAGAGAACGAGGAGTAACGGCTGTCGCGATGAGCCGATTGCCTCACAGCCAGCCGCGCGAGGCCTGCCTAGGATCGATACTTGCATTAGTCGTAGGGTGGGCTCGATGGTCAGAACTTCCTTCACGCGGCTCGCCGGCATCTGCGCGGCTCTCTGGGGCGTCGCGCACGCGGCCACCGTGCAGCACTTCGAGCCGCTGCGCGCCTACCGCGCGGCCGCTACGGGTGACGCTTCGGCCACGAAGCCGCTGGCCGCAGGGCCGACGACGATCAGCTTCAACGCCTTCAGCCGCGATTTCACGCTCGAGCTCGAGCCGAACGGCCGCCTGACCCGGTTGCAAAACCGGCTCGGCGGCGATATCTCGGCCTATCGCGGCACGATCGCCGGCACTCCCGGCTCCTGGGTGCGCGTCGTGCTGACGCCGGCCGGCCCGTCGGGGCTCGTGTTCGACGGCGAAACGCTATTTGGCCTCGAAAGCGGCCTGGATCGCTCGGCGAGCACCGGCGACGCCGCTCCTGTGATGTACCGGCTCGCCGACGTCTACTTTGCGCCGGGCGAGCTCGGCCACGCGGCCGACGCGGTCGCCATCGACGGTAATCGCGCCGTCGCCGTGTTGGCAGACGAGTTCCCGGCGCTGGAAGCCGCCGGCGCGAACCTGAACCTAGAGCTTGGCGCGATCGCGGACTTCGAGTTCTCGCAGCGGTTCGGCGTGAATGCGAGGGACGCATTGCTGATTCGCGTCAACAACGTGGACGGGTTGTTCAGCGACCAGGTCGGCGTGCAGATCAGCGTGGGCGAGCTGACGATCTTCACCGCGAGCGACGATCCGTTCACGTCGACCACGGTGCCGAACACGCTGCTCGACGAAGTCGCGAACTACCGCGGCGCCACTCCGAGCCAGGAAGCGCAGGGTCTCACGCATTTGTTCACGGGACGCAATCTCGACGGCAACACGGCCGGCGTCGCGTTCTTGGGGGCTGTGTGCGCGCGACGCAGCCAGTTCGGCACGCGTAGTTTCGGCTCCGGCTTGAGCGAGCACACGCGCGGGGCCGTCGTGGACAGCCTCGTCACGGCGCACGAGATCGGTCACAACTTCGGCGCGCCGCACGACGGCGAAAGCGGCGGCGCGTGTGCGTCCACGCCGACGACGTTCTTAATGGCGCCGAGCATCAACAGCTCGAGTACTTTTTCGGCGTGCAGCATTCAGCAAATGCAGCCGGAGATTTCCGGCGCGAGCTGCCTGACACCGATCGGCCCCGCCAACGTCACGGTGTCGCTGCCGCAGCCCGCCGACAATGCGCTCGCCGGCGTTTCTTTCACGCACGTCGCGACCGTGGGCAACACCGGCGCGGACCCTGCGGCCGGCGTCACGTTCAGAGCGGATGCAGAGCAAGGGCTGCAAATCGTCGCGGCAGACGCGGGTGGCGCGAGCTGCACGCTGGCGTCGACCTCCGCAAACTGCGCTCTCGGTTCCTTGAGCGGTAGCACGTCGCGCAACGTCACGCTGACCCTGCGCGCCGCGAGCCCCGGAACCTTCGACCTCACGACGACCGTCGCCGCCGACACCGACGAGGATCCCGACGACAACACGGATGCCGTCACCGTGACGAGCGTGCCCGCCGTAAACCTCGTGCTGTCGGGCACCTCGCCGGGCGCGGCGTTGAACGCGCAGACGACGATCAACGTGAACCTCGCGAACACCGCGGACTTCGGTGCGACGGCGCTGACGGTGACGGCCACCTCGAGCGCAGGCTTGCGGCCCGACCAAGCCGTGCTCGGCGGCACGGCGTGCACGATCACGGGTCAGACCATTGCCTGCTCCGGTGCGCTGGGGGCGCAGGCCACGACCGTGCTCGCCATCACGGCGACGGGAATCACTGCAGGTGCGCAGCAGCTTACGATCAATGCCGCGTCCACCGAGGCGGAGCGCACACCCGCCGACAATCAACTGGTCGTAGCGGTCAACATTGCCGCGCCGTCTTCGGGCGGCGGCGGCGCGTTGTCGTGGTTGACGCTGACGTTCTTGCTGGCCGCTTGTGGGGCGCGCGGCCGCGCCGCGAACGAACGGCGCCGGCGAAGCGCGCCGGCACCGTCGGCGGGGTGATCAGCGACGGCGATCCGCGCGCCGATCCATGCGGCGATCGATGTTCTGGCCGCGCCGGTCGAGCGTACGGTCCATCGTCTCGCCGCGACGATCGAGACGGCGGTCGACGCGATCGCCGCGCGCATCGAAGCGTTCGGCGGCGACGTCGTTGCCGCGCCGCTCGGCGCGCTCGGATTTTCGATCCAGCCGGTTATCGACTCTATCGCCGCGGCGGTCCAGGCGGTCCTCGGCACGGTCACCGCGCCGGTCGAGCCGCTCCTCGATGCGGTCACCCCGGCGGTCAGTGCGCTCGGCGGGCGACTGCGCCAAAGCCTGCGTCGCGCATACGAGCAACGCCAAACTGGGCCATACTGCACTGCATTTCATCGTCGGCCTCCCTAGCCAAGAAACTCGGTAGTCGCTGCTAACAACGGGCCTCCTCAACGAGCGGTTGACGGCGCACAATTCGCCCACCGGGCTTATGTAATGGACGCCAAAATAAAAGGTCGCGGCGCGCTATCGAACCAGCAAGGGCGGTTCGCGCGCTACGAGCGCGATCCCGATCTCGAAGCCCTCGCAGCGGCCACCGCTGCCGCCGAGGAGCCCGAGCCGACCAAGCTCGCCACGACGCTGCACGTCGACCACGCGCGCACGATCATCGCCCGCAACAAGTCGCCGGACATTCCGTTCACGCAGTCGATCAACCCGTACAAGGGCTGTGAGCACGGGTGTATCTATTGCTATGCACGCGCGACTCACTCGTACCTCGATTTGTCGCCGGGCCGCGATTTCGAGACGGAGATCTTCTACAAGCCGAATGCCGTCGAGTTGCTGCGAGCCGAGCTCGCAGCGCGAGCTTACGAGCCGAGCCCGATCGCGCTCGGCACGAACACGGACCCCTATCAACCCGTCGAGCGCGAGCTCAAGATCACGCGCGGCATTCTCGAGCTGCTGCTCGAGCGGAAGCACCCGGCAACGATCGTGACGAAGGGCTCGCTGATCTTGCGCGACCTCGACGTGTTGCAAGCGCTCGCGGCCGAGCAGTTGGTCGCGGTACACGTGAGCCTGACGACGCTCGACGACGAGCTAAAGCGACGCATGGAGCCGCGCACGGCGGGCCCAAAGCAACGGCTCGCCATGATTCGGCAGCTCGCGGCGGCCGGCGTTCCGACGGGCGTGATGGCGGCGCCGATCATCCCGGCGCTCAACGATCACGAGCTCGAAGCGATGCTCGAGGCAGCGGCCGCGAACGGCGCGCGCAGCGCCGGCTACGTCCTGCTGCGTCTGCCGCACGAAGTGGCACCGCTGTTCGTCGAATGGCTTCGAGCGCACTATCCCGACCGCGCGGAGCACGTGCTGAGCTTGTTGCGGCAACTGCGCGGCGGCGAACTGTACGACAGTCAATTCCATGCTCGGCAGCGCGGCGGGGGGCCATTCGCAGCGTTGCTGAAAGCGCGTTTCGAGAAGGCGAAACGCCGCTTCGGTCTCGACCGGGGACCCGCTCTGCGCCT
>JACZCZ010177233.1_pt1 | contig 19428 bp, 11 predicted proteins | sample 8641811 | NCBI WGS metagenome assembly JACZCZ01 (sample SAMN15324610, study PRJNA640507) | soil metagenome | isolation source: intercropping peanut in the first line | place: China: Luxin town, Laibin City, Guangxi Province | collected 2019-07-25 | depth 10cm m | reverse complement strand
TGGACCGATCTCACGTACCAGGAAGTGATCGCGGGCAACAGCTCCGTGTTCGTCTTCCCGCTGTGCGTGCTGCTGGTCGTGCTCGTGCTCGCCGCGCTCTACGAGAGCTGGACGCTGCCGCTCGCGATCGTGCTGATCGTGCCGATGGCGCTGCTGTCCGCGATCGCCGGCGTGTGGATCTCGGGCGGCGACAACAACATCTTCACCCAGATCGCGTTCTTCGTGCTGGTCGGACTTGCGAGCAAGAACGCCATCCTGATCGTCGAATTCGCGAAAGATCGTGAGCTGGCCGGCGTCGCACCGGTCGCTGCGGCACTCGAGGCGGCGCGGCTGCGACTGCGCCCGATCCTCATGACATCCATCGCTTTCATCATGGGTGTCGTGCCGCTGGTCCTCTCGTCGGGTGCAGGCGCGGAGATGCGTCACGCAATCGGTGTCGCTGTGTTCAGCGGCATGCTGGGCGTCACGTTCTTCGGCCTGTTCCTGACACCAGTCTTCTATGTGTTGCTGCGTGCCCTGGCGAAAGAGAAGAAGCTCAAGTCGCATGCGCCCGCGGCGGTTGTCGACGGAGTTTCACATGCGTGAAGAAAGCGATGAGCTGCGAGCTGTGAGCAGCGAGCCGGAGAAGAGAGGGAAGAGAGTCATGAAGACGGCGTTCGTGCTGATTTCGGCGGCGATCCTCGCGGCCTGCGCGGTTGGGCCGGACTATCGCGAGCCGAAGGTCGCGACGCCGGATCAGTTTGTCAGTGTGTCCACGGCGCAGCCCTCGGCAGCGGACGTGGAGCAGGACTTCTGGAAGACGTTCAACGATGAAACGCTGAACGTCCTCATCGAAGATGCGCTGCATGCGAATCACGATATCCGGATAGCGATGACCCGCCTGCGCGAAGCTCGGGCGATTCGCGGCGAAGCGCGGCTCGATTTCGCACCGACGGTGACCGCAGGCGCCGATCACGTCGAGGCGCGAGCCAGCGAGCGTCAGACGTTCGCCGGAGCGGACCGCGACCAGGACTACTATCAGGCTTCGTTCGATGCGTTCTGGGAACTCGACTTCTTCGGTCGGGTCCGTCGCAACTACGAAGCGCAATCGGCATTGGTGCAGGCAGCCGAAGCGGGCTTCTACAGCACGCAGGTCAGCGTGACGGCAGAAGTAGCTCGCAGCTACTTCGACCTACGCGGCTCACAGCAGCGCCTCGAAGTGGCGCGTCGCAACTCGACCAACCAGGAAGAGTCGCTGCGCATCACACAAGCCCGCCTGGATGCAGGCCGCGGAACGCAACTCGACGTCTCGCGAGCACAAGCGCAGCTCAGCGCCACGCTCGCGACGATCCCCGATCTCGAAGCCGGTGTCACTCGCTCGATCCTGCGTCTCGGCGTACTCACGGGGAAATCGCCGGACAGCCTGCTCGGTTCGTTGAGCACGACTGTGCCGCTGCCCGCGCTGCCACAGACGTACAGCATCGGTACGCCGGAAGCATTGCTGCGTCGTCGGCCGGACATCCGGCTCGCGGAGCGTGAACTGGCGAGTGCGACTGCGCAGATCGGAGTCGCTGTTGGCGATCTGTTCCCGCGCATCTCTTTCGTTGGCCGCTGGGGCTTCGATGCCATCTCTTCCGGCGATCTCGGGAATGCAGCAAGCGAGTCGTTCGCGTTCGGGCCCAGCATCCAGTGGGCGGCATTCGATCTCGGCCGAGTTCACCAGCGCATCAAGCAGAAGGAAGCCGCTGCTGACGGCGCTCTCGCCCGCTACGAGCAGACGGTGCTGCGTGCGCTCGAGGAAACGGATGCGAGCCTGACCGACTACGCCAAGGCGCGAGTGAAGCAGCAGCATCTCGAATCGAGTGCGACGGCTTCCGCCGACGCAGCGCGACTTGCACGGGCCCGGTTCGACAGCGGCGTCGCGGACTTTCTGACGGTACTCGACGCCGAGCGCACGATGCTCGAAGCAGAGGATCGCCTCGCACAGAGCGAGACCCAGACGGCGACGGCCCTGCTCGCGATGTACAAGGCACTGGGCGGCGGATTCCGTCCGCTGCCCCGCGAAGCATCGACGCGCTGACACGAGCTCAGTCGCGCATCATCGACAGCGTCGGCTGAGTGAAATTGATCAGGTTGGGCAGCACCGCAGACAACTGCGGTGCGCCCACACCGAACCAGCGGGCGAGCGTCGCAGCGTATTGATCGACTGAAGTCGTCGGTACCCACCGGCCCAGCCAATCGGCGTCGTCAGGTCCCTTCAGTCGCAGATCCGGGAACGTTCCGTGAAAGGCCCGGCCCTGCACCGCGCCACCCATGATGAAGTGATGACCGCCCCACGCGTGATCCGTGCCGCCGGAAGTGTTGGTGCGCAGCGTTCGCGAGAACTCCGAATGCGTGAACGTCGTGACTTCCGCACCAGCCCCCATCGCATTGATGGCAGTGTTGAATGCAGCTAATGCGGCGCCCAGCTCGCGAAGCAAGGAGCTTTGCTTTCCCAACTGGGAAGCATGCGTGTCGAAACCTCCGAGCGAGGCATAGAAGACCTGCCGCCGAGTACCGTGCGAGAAGCGATGCTCGATGAGCCTCGAAGCGACCGCGAGCTGCTTTGCGATGCTGGTGCCCAGCCCCGCGAAGGCCGCCTTCGTGACCGGCGCCGGGGTTGAGAGGGCTTCGTTGATGACGCCGCGCTTCTCGAGCGTGAAACCGCTGACGTCCTGCGCAGCCGCAACGAGCTGCGAGTCTTTGTCGATCGTGTGCAACTGCGCCAATGCGGCAAGGCGGAGTTGTGACGCAGCACTACCGTCGTCTCCGCTCAGCTCGAGCAGACCCGAGCTCGGCACGACGATCGCTTCCGACTTCGCGCCCATGCCGAAGCGACTCGCCCCTGCGACCGAGATCAGCCCCGGCATGCCACCGTTGCCGCTTCCCATCGTGTCCATGAGACGACCACCCCAGCCCGTTGCGCCCGACGCGCCTGCCATCGAGCTCTGCCATTGCCGCACCTGGTCGGCATGCGAGAACAGGCCTGGAATCCGGGTGCTGCTATCCGTTCCCGCCTTGTACTCCGCGACGGTCAGCGGCCTTTGCAGCATGCCGACGTTGAACAGCACGGCCAGCTGGCCTGCTTCCCAGACTGGCACGAGTCCGTCGAGCGACCGATGAAGGCCGTAAGGAATCGAGCCGTCCGGCAGCGCCAGGCCGGCGAGATTCTCCTTCGGCAGTGCGAGCACACCGCGAGCCTGTGCGTAGCGCGAATAGTTCGTGGTATCGAGAGGCACGATCGTGTTGTTCGCGTCGTTGCCGCCATTGAGGAAGATGCAGACGAGCGCCTTGTAACCGTCGCCACCCGCCGCAAACGCCTACAGCGCCCCGAGTTGCGACAACAGGCAGGCGCTGCCCGCCATGCCGGCGCCACGCAGGAAATCACGCCGCTTCATCGCTGCACCTGGAATTGCGGCGACACGGCGATGAGATACGCGGCGGTTCTCGCACGATTCTCTGCATCGCCGGACGCGCCGAGCGCGCCGGTGACGATCTGGCGAGCTGGCGGGGAAAGGCGTCGCCCCATCAACCTCTGATCGAGCTCATCGAGCAATCGCGGTGCATCGTTCGCGATCCCTGCGAGTGCCGTGAGGTCAAGATGCGTGCCGGTACTGTTCACCACCGTATCGAGCGGCTCGTCGCCGCCGGCGAAGAGCAGCTGATACGCAAACTCGGCGCGCAGCAGCGCGCGATTGCTGTCGTAGATGCCGAACTCCGGTCCCAGTAACTGCGTGCCACGGACGACATTCGACGGCGAGTAGTAGTTGAACACGGACGGCGGCGTAAAGATGTTCTGCCCCATCAGTGAGGCCTGCGCGCGCAGATAGACGCCATCCGACGTTCCGCCCATACCGCGCAGGAATCCCGTCATGAACAGCGCGGGATCCTTCAGTCGTCCGAAATCGTACTCGTCTTCCCGGCTGCCTCTGGCTTCGGGATCGAGCAGGATCGCCCGCACGACAGCTCGCAGGTCGCCGCGAACGCCGCTCCCGTTGTCATCGAACATCGCTGCTACGCGTGCGACGTACGCAGGTGTCGGATTGCTCGTTACCAGATGCTGTATGAGTCGCTGCGCGATGAAAGGCCCCACGTTCGGATGCTCGAAGATCGCGTCGAGCGCCGCTTCGAGATCCTGCTGCGCGCTTTGCCCCGCCGCCAGCACGACGTCATTGAGCAGAATCTTGCTGGCGCCGTCATGCTGCGCCGCGATGGCCACCATCGGATCGATGTAGTTCGAGGGGTTTGTCCACTGCGACGCCGCGCCGTCGATCGGCGCGAATGTCCAGCCCGTGAAAACCTGGGCGAGCGCACTGACGTCGTCCTGGTCATATGCCGGGATCGGCAGACCATTCGCACCGATGCGCATGCTGCCGTCGCGATCGAGCATCTGCGTGCCGATGGAGAATAGCTGCAGGCATTCGCGGGCATAGTTTTCATTCGCCTGTCGCGACGCCGTGCCCTTCGCGTTGTTGACCATGTCGAGGTAGGCACCCATCGCCGGGTTCAGCGTGACGGCTTCGAACAGATCGCGGTAGTTGCCGAAAGCGTGATCGAGCAGCAGGTTCTGATACGTCGCCATCGCAGCCGCGTGCGTGATCTGCGTACCCGACACGACGAAGATCTGCGAGAGCGCGAACGCCACTCGCTGGCGGAGCTGATCGCTGCCCGTCAGCGCATTCGCGAAGAACTGCCGCTGCACTTCGAACAGCGTGTAGTGATCGCGAGCGCAGATGTTCTGGGGACTTCCTTTCGCGTTCGCGTCGGCACGGCAGTCGGCAGGCGCGCTCGTGCGCCGATACGTGAAACCTCTGTAACCCGTGCGCGGCAGAGCGAACTGCTTTTCGAGGAACGCCGCGTATCCGATGGCCTGAACCTCTGCCAGATCGGCCTTCGTCGCGCCGAATGTGCTCTGGTTCAGGAATCGCAGCGCATCGCGCGTACGCGATGCCGAATCCGTCGGCGGCTGCCACGCGTCATCGGGGTCAGTGGGCGTGGGATCAACTGGCGCGGGTCCGTCCGGAGGTTGCGGCTGAGGAGTCGTGCCGCCCCCTTCTTCCGGCACCTCCGGATCCTGCGGATCACTGCTGCCACCGGCGCCCGGTGATGGGGGCACCGTGGGCTGCGACCCTTCTCTACCTGCTGACGAATCCTGGCCACCGCTTCCGCCGCCGCAGGCGCTCACAAGGAGCACGCATGCGAGCAGGAACGCGCTTCGCCATGACCCAAGCGATGAATGACAGTAGATCAGCACCACGATGACGCATCGGCCGCGAGGGCGGCTCTAGTAAATGAGCCCACCATAGGCATGCACCGGCGGCGGTGCGTGAATGCGCTTCACGCGAAACTGTCAGATTTTTCCGGTACCGAATGCGTTGCAGGGAGTGTCTTATCGCTGTCGAAGCGATCTCACCGAGAGCAGCGGCGCGCAATGGAAACATGACAGTTTCTTGCGGAATCGCACGCGCAATCACGACGCTGGTTCGGTACTTGACGGCAGGAGTATGCTGGCCGTTCCCCTATGAGCACTTCGCATCTTTTTCATCCCGCCGTTGCTGCCTGGTTCGATCGGACGTTCCGCGGACCGACGCCGGCGCAGGTCGATGCGTGGCCCGCCATTCAGTCGGGAAAGCACGTACTCATCGCCGCACCGACGGGCTCGGGCAAGACGCTGGCGGCATTCCTGGCTGTGATCGACGAGCTGGTGCGCGAAGGAGCCCAGTGGGGCTTGCCGGACGAAACACGGGTCGTGTACGTGTCGCCGCTGAAGGCGCTCTCGAACGACATTCACAAGAATCTCGAAGCACCGCTCGCGGGAATTCGTGCGCACCTGGGCGAGCACACGATCCGCGATGTCGAGATCCGTTCGTGGGTCCGCACCGGCGATACGCCGCAGAGTGAACGAGCCCAGGTGCGTCGCAAGCCGCCGCACATCGTCGTCACTACACCCGAGTCGCTCTACATCCTGCTCGGCTCGGCCTCGGGTCGCGAGATGCTCTCGACCGTCAGCACCGTGATCGTCGACGAAATCCACGCGGTCGCGAACAGCAAGCGCGGCAGCCATCTGGCAGTGTCGCTGGAGCGGCTCGAAGCGTTGACCGGACGCAGTCTGCGACGCATCGGGTTGTCAGCGACACAGAGGCCGATTGAGGAGGTGGCGAAGTTTCTGACGGGAACCGGCGAGCGACGAGTGCCGAGCGCCGCACCAGAAAAGGACGGCTCCGATTCCGGCTCGCGGCTCGCAGCTCACAGCTCATCGCCTACTCTCACTGATTCCGCGTCGGGCCCATCGCTCACAGCTGATCGCTCGTGGCCCTCTTGCGTTCTCGTCGACAGCGGCCACATCCGCCAGCGCGACCTCGCGATCGAGCTTCCCGACGCCCCGCTGGAAGCCGTGATGTCGGGCGAAGTGTGGACGCAGATCTACGATCGGCTGGCGGCTCTGATCCGTCAGCATCGAAGCACGCTCGTGTTCGTGAATACACGACGGCTGGCTGAACGACTGGCGCGACATCTTTCAGAGAGGCTCGGCGAAGAGAACGTTACCGCGCATCACGGGAGTCTCGCGAAGGAACGACGGCTGAACGCGGAGCAGCGGCTGAAGCGCGGCGAACTGCAGGCGCTCGTGGCAACCGCTTCACTGGAGCTCGGTATCGATATCGGCGATGTCGATCTGGTGTGCCAGTTGAGCTCACCGCGCTCGATCAACGCATTCCTCCAGCGGGTCGGCCGATCGGGACACGCGGTGGGCGGCACACCAAAGGGCCGCTTGTTCCCCCTGTCGCGCGACGATCTCGTCGAATGCACTGCGCTGCTCGAAGCGGTCCAGCGCGGCGACCTGGATCGGCTGAAGATTCCTGAAGGTCCGATCGACGTGCTCTCGCAGCAGATCGTCGCCGAAGCGGCGGCCCGCGAGTGCAGCGAGAACGAACTGTTCGTGCTCATTCGCCGTGCCTATCCCTATCGCGATCTCGATCGCGGCGTATTCGATCGCGTGTTGCAGATGCTCGCCGAGGGCTACACGACGCGTCGTGGCCGTCACGGCGCGCTGATCTATCACGATGCCGTGAACCACCTCGTGCGCGGCCGCAAGGGAGCGAGACTGACCGCTATCACCTCCGGCGGTGCGATTCCGGACACGGCGGACTACCAGGTCATGCTCGAGCCGGAAGGCACGCTCGTCGGCACGGTCAACGAAGACTTCGCTGTCGAGAGCCTGCAGGGCGACATCTTCCAGCTCGGCAACCAGTCCTACCGGATTCTTCGCGTCGAGCGCAGCATGGTGCGTGTCGAGGATGCGCACGGTGAACCGCCGTCGATTCCGTTCTGGCTCGGTGAAGCGCCGGGAAGGACGAACGAGCTGTCCGTCGCGGTGTCGCGGTTGCGGAAGGAATTCGAAGAGAGGCTCGAGGCACGAGCCTCTGCTCGCGCCTGGCTCGAGGATGATCTGGGGCTGCCCGAACCGGCGGCCACACAGATCTACGACTACCTGGCTGCCGGTCATGCGGCGCTCGGTTGCCTGCCCACGCAGGAACGCATCGTCTTCGAACGCTTCTTCGACGAAGCGGGCGGCATGCAGCTCGTCATTCATTCGCCGTTCGGCAATCGCATCAACCGTGCGTGGGGCCTCACGCTGCGCAAGCGGTTCTGCCGCAGCTTCAACTTCGAACTGCAGGCGGCGGCAACGGAAGACACGATCATCCTGTCGCTCACGACGGCTCACAGCTTCGAGCTCATCGATGTCGCTCGTTACCTGCATCCGAACACCGCGCGCGAACTGCTCATCCAGGCGCTGCTGGATGCGCCGATGTTCACTACGCGATGGCGATGGGATGCTTCGATCGCGCTCGCGCTGCCGCGATTCCGTGGCGGCAAGAAAGTACCGCCCGCGCTCGCACGCATGAATGCCGAAGATCTGCTCGCGTCTGTTTTCCCCGATCAGGTTGCCTGCGGTGAGAACATCGTCGGCGACATCGAGGTGCCCGATCATCCGCTGGTTCAGCAGACCGTTCGCGATTGCCTCGAAGACGCCATGGACATCGAAGGCTTCGAACGTCTGCTGCGTGGGCTGTTGAGCGGGGAGATCGCAGTCGAGGCTCGCGATCTGACGGAGCCGTCGCCGCTCGCGCTCGAAGTCCTGTCTGCGCGACCCTACGCGTATCTCGACGATGCGCCCCTGGAAGAACGTCGCACCCAGGCGGTCGCGAGCCGTCGCTGGCTCGATCCGCAGTCCGCTTCGGACATCGGCAAGCTCGATCCGGACGCCATCGCCCGCGTGCGCGAGGAAGCATGGCCGGATGCGGGCTCTGTCGACGAGCTCCACGACGCACTGTTGTGGCTGACTTTCATCACTGCGGACGAAGGCCAGCGCAATCCTGCGTGGCCGGGCTTGCTGCAGGAACTGATCACGCGACGGCGCGTCATGCGGTTGTCGAGCGGACCCGCCGGCATCTTCGTCGCGGTCGAACGCTTGCCGCTGTTCGATGCAGCGCTGGGCACTCTCGACGATGCGCAACGCGCTGCGATCCCTGCGGCGTACGCAAAGTCCTGGCCGAAGGAAGACGCGTTCATCGAAGTGGTCCGCGGGCGCCTCGAGGGCCTCGGCCCCACGACGGCCCGCGAAATCGCTGATTCACTCGGTGCGTCCGTGAAGGATATCGATGCCGCGCTGCTGGCCCTCGAAGCCGAGGGCACCGCCATGCGCGGCCAGTTCGACCCGTCGCCCGTCACCGGTCAGGCGTCGCAGCAGTGGTGCGATCGCCGTCTTCTCGCCCGCATCCATCGCTACACGGTCAAACGTCTGCGCGCGGAGATCGAGCCGGTGCTCGCTCGTGATTTCCTGCGCTTCCTGTTCGACTGGCAGCGCGTCACACCGGCAACGCGAATGCAGGGGCCGGACGCCGTTCCCGCAGTGCTCGCGCAGCTCGAAGGCTTCGAAGCACCCGCGAGCGCATGGGAAACCGAAGTGCTGCCCGCACGCATCGCGGAGTACGAGCCGGCATGGCTCGATGAACAATGTCTCGCCGGCCGCATCGTCTGGGCGCGACTCGCAACTCGCAGCGGCGACGCCGAACGCGGGGCGGCGCCAGTGCGCTCGACACCGATCGCACTGCTCGCTCGCCGCAACGTCCGGATCTGGTCGAGCTTCGTCGAACCCAGCGACCGCGTGCAGCTCACTGCGAAGGCCCAGCAGGTCGCCGATTTCATCCAGGCGCACGGCGCTTCGTTCTTCGATGAGATCGTCGAGAGTGCGGGACTGCTGCCGAACCAGGTCGAAGATGCGCTCGGCGAACTGGTCGCGCTCGGTCTCGTGAACTCCGACAGCTTCGGTGGCCTGCGCGCGCTGCTTGTTCCCTCGGACCGGCGACGCCCGAACGCTCGCGATGCGCGACGCAAGCGCCGGATCGCGATCTTTGGGATGCAGGATGCGGGTCGGTGGACGTTGGTAAGGCGGGCGAACTGGCCGCTGGCCACTCGCGATCGGCCAGAACCCGCTTCCTCTGACCAATCGCCAGCAGCCAGTCGCCAGCAACCTTCTTCGTACGAGGCGGATGCGATCGAACACGTTTGCCGCTCGCTGCTGCGCCGCTGGGGCGTCGTGTTCTGGAAACTGCTCGAGCGCGAATCGGGCTGGATGCCGCCGTGGCGACAGATCCTGATGTGCCTGCGGCGACTGGAAGCGCGCGGCGAGATTCGCGGCGGCCGATTCGTTGCGGGTTTCTCGGGCGAACAGTTCGCGTTGCCGGAAGCGATCGGGTTGCTGCGCGAAGCGCGTCGCAAACCCGGCAGCAACGAACTGATTTCACTCTCGGCCGCCGATCCACTGAATCTGATCGGCATCCTCACGCCGGGCGCGCGATTGCCTTCACTCACCGGCAATCGACTGGTGTATCGCGATGGGGTTCCGGTCGCTGTGTTCGCGGGCGGCGACGTGACGTTCCTCGAACAGCTTGAACCCGCCGAACAATGGCAGGCGCAGAGCGTGCTGCTGCGACGGCAAGTGCCGGTGACGCTGGCGCAGCTGTCGTGAGGGAAAAGGCGAGGAGCCGGCCAGTCATTGGCTGCTGGCCAGGGGCACTGGGCAACAATCTGGTCATTCGCGCTCCCCGTAACCGAAGGAAATCCCGCGGAAGGATCCCAGGTCTCGGATTCAGATGGATTCCCGCGTTCGCGGGAATGACCGGAGTGGCGCTGACGCGCTGACGTCCGACTGAAGTCGGACCCACAATCGGAGCCGGACCTTCTTGTTGTGTGTCCGGCTTCGGCGGGACGTCATGCGAACACTCCGGAGTATCGGGTCAGCGGGTCTCCGCGCTCAGATCACTTCCGTCTTCCCCTCATCCCCCGTGCGATCGTCGTACTCCGGCTGGAGCGAATCGGGATCGATCGGTGCCTGGGGTCCATGGTCCGGCGCGGCACGATCGGCATCGCGCTGGCCGATGGTGCCGAGGCCGTTCACTCGCGTGTTCACGTTGCGCGGGCTGCCGCTGTAGAAGATGGCACCTACACCGTTCATGCGGGCGTCGAGCGTGTCGACTGGATGGACCATGACGCTTCCGACGCCTGCGACAGTCACGTTGGCGGTGCCTGCGATGACCTTGTCGAGATCCGCGTGGCCCGCACCGGCCATGAAAATGCTGAGCTCATCGAGACGGCCCGAGCCCTTCAGGTTGGCAGCGCCTTCCAGGCGGATCTTCGTGGTACCGCCGTTGAAACCGGTGAGCTCGATGTCGTTGCCGCCTTCGACCTCGAGTTCCTTGAGGACCGGCAGGGTGACTCTCACGATCAGCCGCGGACTCGTGCCGATCGATACCCAGTCCTTCTTGCGCGTCTTGATGCGCAGTGTGTCGCCGTGCACTTCGGTATCCAGGCGTTCGAGGAAACGTTCGCGTCCCTCGACCACCACTGACGCCGGCGCACCGACGGTGATTTCGAGTCGCGTCGCACCATTCACCTCGATCGAATCGAACTTACCGACATTGCGGGTTTCGGTGCGGACGGGGCCGGTACTGAACTCGGACTTGTGATCGCACCCGGACAGCAGCGCGGCGGCGGACAACCCGACCGCGGCGGCGAGAAAACGAGAACTCATGGAACCCCCGGAACGGGACCTGCCCTGGCCCGATCATGCTCGCGGCCGTCTCCTCTTGATAGATGAATACCGGTGAATCGCGGCCGGGAACCGGTGAAGGGGAGGCGAAGAGCCAGCCAGCCAATAGCCGTCAGCCACAGTCGGGAAAGGCACGAGAGCGCTCGCGTGACCTCAGCGCCCCGGCACGCGGTGGCGCGGACCCGGTCACCCTTCAGCCACGCTTGTATGTCAGCACATAGCTCACGGGCGCTGACAGCTGCGGGCTTGTCAGCGTGACGCGGAGGGTGAGCGTGCCATCCGCGGCGACATCGAACTCATTCACGCGCTGCCCGTCCTCTGCTTTGAACGTCTGCTGCAGCTTCGAGCCCGTCGCAAGCGCGCTGACATCGAACACTTCGCCGTCGTCGCGAGTCCACTTCACGGTGCCGCCGTTCGCGGGCATGACGACCGGCTTGCCTGCATCGAAGCGCACGCTGATCTGCGATCCATCGTTGCCGATCTCGATCCGCTGATACAGCGGATTCGTCTTCTTCAGACGGCTGCGCGCGATCGGCCGCTTGATGAAGTTCATCTTCTCGACACCGGCATCGATGGCTTTGTCGATGACCTCCTGGCTGGTATTCGCATTGACGAAAACACCCTGCACCGAGTCCTGCGCGAGGGCATTGCAGCCGAACAGCGCGCATCCAGTCAGCAGCCATGGAGCCAGTCGACGCATGGGAATCTCCGTGTCCGAGCCGCCCGGCAGGATAGCCCACGCGCGAGGCGGCGCCAGCGGGGAAAACCGCCATCGGCGGCGATGCCGGTCATCACGGCCCGAGTCTGGTTCTCGGCGTGATTCGCGAAGGCGTCGCTTCCCAGGCCCCGCTCCATGATGGGAACCTTGCAGCAGAAGCAGACGTGGTTCACCGCGATCGGACGTGTGGGCGTGCCACTGTTCCTCATCAGGGAAAACCTGCGGCTCCCGCACGCAACACGCCCACGGCATCGGCGAATCTTCGTCGATTCTGTGACGCAGTTCGCACCGTCCTGTGACGGTAATCAGGATTCCGGATGATCGGGCAAGGTAACGTATGACTGCCGATCCGCATCGCAGTCGTACCAGATGCCCGATTCCCTCCCCAACGCCGACAAAGCCGCCGCCCGTTCCGGTTCGAAACCGGTCCGGCAGCGTCGTACTGCGTTCGGGCGATTCTTCTCGCGGATCTTCCCCTCACTGCGTTTCGAAGGCTCGCTCGAAGGGCAATTCCGCCGCTGGTACAGCGAGAACGTACGATCGCGAATCCGCAGCGTCATCTGGATTCCCGTTGCGGCCCTGCTCATCGCAATGCTCGCGGGCGGTCCGTTCAGCGATCTGCGTGCGGCGCTCGTCGCCCCGCAGGATCAGTCGCTGTTCGATCTCATGCGCTTCGGCGTCCTGTTGCCGAGCTGTATCGCATTGCTCATCGCGACTTACACTCATCTATATACGCGCTGGTTCACGCCCGTCGCGCAAGTGGTGCTGCCGGTGCACGCACTGTGCTTCGTAGTGATGGACGCATTCATGCATCGGCAGGGCTACTCGCTGAACGCGATGATGCCGCTGCTCACCCTCGCTCCCTACTTCGTGTTCGGCATGGTGCAGGCGCAGGCAGTGCGCACGGTGGCGCTCGTGGTCGTGATGTACGCCTTGGGCGGCTATCTGGGCGGACTCGACAGCGGCCAGCGTACGTTCGATCTCGTGATCCTGCTGTTCGCGGCTGCGCTCGGGGCCGCCGTGCACTACTCGCTGCAGAAGTCCGTGCGTCACAGCTATCTCTCGACGCAGATCATGAGCGAGTCGCTCAATCGCGATGCGCTCACAGGCATCCACAACCGCCGCATGTTCGACGAACATGCAGCCCGCATGTGGCAGCAGGCCGCGCGTGCGAACGCACCGATCGCGCTGCTGATGATCGACATCGACCACTTCAAGGCATTCAACGACTATGGCGGCCACCAGGCGGGCGATGCATGTCTCGTAAAGGTCGCGGGCGTGCTCAACCGCGCATCGCGCCGTCCGCTCGATCTCACCGCGCGCTACGGGGGCGAGGAGTTCGCCATTCTGCTCTACGACACGCGACGCGATCGAGTCGAAGAGCTCTGCCGCGAACTTCATGCCGGCCTCGCGAGCCTCTCGATTGCGCACCCGGCGTTCACGGACAATCAACTCGTGACGTTCAGCATCGGCGCGGCCTGTGTCGAGCCGCAGCCTGAACGTCGCGTCGAAGGCCTCATCCAGCTCGCTGACGAAGCGCTCTACACCGCGAAGGAACGCGGCCGCAATCGCACAGTCGTCATGGATCGCGAGTACGAAACACTGCGCACCGGAACGTTCCGCGTGCAGCGACGCAGCCGGGAAACTGCGGCAGCGTAAGTACCCTGCTATCCTGACGGCCTCCCCGTCCACGGATAGATCGAATGACTGCTGCGCCCCTGTCTCCCGTACCGACTCGATCCGCCGACATCGTGACGCTGCAGGCGCACATCCTTCAGCAGCAGGCACGCCATCCCGAGGCGACCGGGCAGTTCTCGTGGATTCTTTCCGCGCTGGCGATCTCCGCGAAAATGATCTCCGCTCACGTGCGGCGCGCGCGGCTCGACGATGTGCTCGGCACCGTCGGCAATCAGAACGTGCAGGGCGAGCAGCAGCAGAAGCTGGATGTGATCGCGAATGAAATCCTGCTGCGTACGCTCGGCGGACGCGAGGGCGTCGCGATCGTCGCTTCGGAAGAGAACGAAGAGCCCGTGATCCTGCGCGAAGACGACTCGGCGGAGCGCAAATACTGCGTGCTCTTCGATCCGCTCGACGGCTCTTCCAATCTCGACGTCTGCGGCTCGGTGGGCACGATCTTCAGCATCCTGCGAAAGGATCGCCGCCAGCGCGACGCACGCGGATCGCTGCTGCAGACTGGCGCGCAGCAAGTCGCATCGGGCTATGTGCTGTACGGCTCATCGACGGTGTTCGTGCTGACCATCGGTCTCGGCGTCGACATGTTCGTGCTCGATCCTGCGTACGGTGCATTCATCCGCGTCGCGCAGGGACTGAAGATGCCGGCGACCAACAAGTGCTACTCCGTGAACGAAGGCAACCGGCTCAGTTTCCCGGAGGGCTATCAGCACTATCTGACCTGGGCGCAGGAGCAGGGCTACTCGAGCCGCTACGTGGGCGCGATGGTCGCCGACGTTCACCGGATCCTGCTCCAGGGCGGCGTGTTCATGTACCCGCCGACCAAGAAGGCGCCGAAGGGAAAACTGCGCCTCATGTACGAAGCCAACCCGATGGCGTTCCTGGTCGAGCAGGCTGGCGGCAAGGCGATGTCAGGCCCCGGCCAGCGCATCCTCGACGTGCAGCCGACGGACATTCACCAGCGGGTACCGGTCGTGCTCGGCAGCGCGAACGAGGTCGATCGCGTGGTGGAGAAGCTCGGCGCCTGAGGCCGTCACTTGCTGGTCCGGCTTTGGTCGGACAGAACCCACAGGAGTGAAAACCTCCCGGCCGTTGTATCCTTCGGCCTTGCGAATTCACCCGCGGAACGCACGTGCTCACGGCCGATAAAGTTCTCGTCACGATCGGAACCCCCTGCTCGATGTCTGCCGTCGGCGGCACCGAGACTTACAGCGCGCGCGTATGCGGCTCACCCGAGTTCATCGGGTACGCAGCCTTCGATGCCGGCCTGGTCGATGTCGATCTGGCGGCCGGCCGCGCCTCCTTCCGCTGGACGCAGGGCGAAGAAACTGGCCAGGCGGCCTCGCTCCAGGACATCGAAATGCGGCACGGGCAGCGGCTGCGCGCGAACCTGGGCATTCGCCACATCGACGAGCTCACTGCGCTCGGTTCCACTGTGGTCACGGACATCGCCGCCAGCCTGCCGCACGATCTCGAGAGCGGCGGACTGCGACGGCAGGCCGGACTCAGCTATCGGGAAGTCCGGGATTCGGCGCTCAAGGACATGTATGGGCTGTTCGACGACGATCCGCGACTGGGTCCGTCGCTGCAGTCGCAGTTGTTCCTGTACGCCGGCCTCGGCGCACTCGCCGCGCTTCCCGTGTCGCTCTCGGAGCTGCTGACGGACCCCTATGGATTCCGTGTCGCCGCTGCGACTGCGTTCCAGGGCATGGACGCACTCGGCGAACTGCGCGCAGCCGGCATGATCGACGCGCAGTCCGACAAGCTGCGCGACAAGTTCGCGATGCGACTGGCCAACTCGCTCGCCTCGCACGGTCCGGCGTTGATCTCGACGATGCTTGCGCCGTCGTACCCGCTCAGCAAGTCGCTCAAGAATCCGGCGCTGCTCGATTCGCTGCGCACGCCCAGCGGATTCACACGGGTCCCGCAGACGCCGCTGAACGTCGTCGGTGCGTGCGCGTCGAGTTCCATCGCGTTCTCGGAAGTCGCACCGCAGATGGTGCTCGACTACCCGGGCTATCGTCGTCCGCAAATCGTGTTGTGGACTGCCGCGGATGCGGCGACCCGGCCGCACTGGCAGATCCTCGATGCTTTCGGTTCGGGGGCGTTGATGACGCGAGGCAAGCTCGATGCCTTGAATGCATCGCGCGCCGCCAGCGAACATCGCGCTGTGTCGGACTGTCTCGCACCGTTCGATGTCGATGCGAACGGGACCGTCGTCGGCGAAGGCGGCTCCGGTGTGCTCGTCACGACGCTCGACTTCGCCTTGCGCAATTTCCTGGATATCACATCGATCATCGTCGGCTGGGGTCAGAGCGGCGAAGCCGGCGGCAAGGCGCATTTCGCGGGTGTGGGCTTCGGCGGCGAAAACGCGCTCCTCCACGCACTCGACATCGCCTGGCGCGCCCATGGCTACGGTGTCGCTGATTTCCAGTATCTCGTCGCTCACGCCACCGGTACGCGCACGAATTCGAAGACCGATCTCACGACGGCCGCCAACGCACTCGCGGCAGCCGCGGAGCGACAGGGCCGCAAGGCGCCGCTGCCGAAGATCACTGTCGGCACACCCAAAGCGGTGGGCGACGGTCACACGATGGGCGAAACGGGACTCAAGGGAACTGCGCAGGCGATCCAGTATCTGCTCGGCCAGCGGGCAGTCGGCGTGCCGACGCTGCGCCGTCGCGATCCGGACCTGAGCGATGTCGCGGAAAACTTCGTGCTCGATGCCGCGCCCGTCATCGGCAATCGCGATGGCGGGGCGATCTGCGCGACCCAGGGATTCGGCGGCTACAACGGCGCCATCGCAATGCGCGGCGCGAATGCAGATGCATTCAGCCGCTACTCACCGGACCGCAACGTGCTCGCTGCTTATCTGGAGCGCTGGCCGGAGCTACGCAAGGAACGCGAGCAACGCGAACGGTCGTTGCGACTCCGCCGCGGCAGCACGCTGGAACTGGCGCTGAAGCATCGATGGAAGGGAGCGGAGTAGGGAAAGAGGGTGCGGATAACGGGGTTACCCGCCACCCCCCGCGCCCTGATCAGTCTTTCTTCCCCGTGAACGTTCCGTCGCCAAACTCTCCCAGCGACACCTTGCCCTTCATCGTGTCCCCTTCGACCGTTCCGGTGTAGGTCACTGTCAGGTCGGCGCCCTGGGCGTTGACCGAATACTTGAGCGTGACTTCATTGCCTTTGACCGTGCCGGTGACGGGCGCTTCGCCGAGCTGACCCTTGTAGTGGCCGGTCACGTTCGCGCCTTCCTGCTTGAGGCTGAAATGCGGACTGCCCGTGCCTGCCTGCGTCTCAACGGTCATCGTCCACTCGCCGGTGACATTCGCGTCGGCGGCGAATGCGGCCGTGGCGGCCAGCGCGAGCGTCGCGAGGGAAGCGGCGAACAATCTGCGTACAGGATTCATGAGTCTCTCCGGAACTTCAGTTATCTGATATTGGTCTTGGAAGCTGCCCTGGTGCTGGAAGCCGACCAGGGGACAACCTGTCGGCGCATGATGAGCGTCGCCGGGCCGGCGCGGAAGAGGCGCTGAAGAAAGTTCATGCAGCGGGCAGCGGCGTTATGCAGCAAACTGCGGTTCTCTCCGCCGGCATCTGCAACCTGTTTCGCTCTGCGGTCGCAACGACTTGTGCAACAATGCCTGCCGCATGCGTGGATCCCGATCGCGCCAATGACCTGGACCGAATGAAGCCCGATTTCCGCCAATTCACGCCGCGCACTTTCTGGATCGTGACCGTTGCCGCCGCGCTCGTGCTGGTGGCGATCGTCGCGATCCCGCAGTGGCTGTCGAAGCAGGCGCGGCTCGAAGTGCTGCGCTCGCACGTCGCGCAGGTCGCGCAGCTGGCCGCGAGCGTCGTCGATGGCGACCTTCATCGCCAGTTGCTCGACCCGGCGAACTACACGCCGGAGTTGTACGCACGCACGCTCGCCCCGCTCGTGCGGTTTCACTCGGCGAATCCCGAGATGTTCTACGTCTACACGATGGTCGAGCGTGAAGGAAAGACGTTCTTCGTCGTGGACACGGCCGCCTCGGACGATCTGAAGACCCCGCACAACCTGCGCGCATCGGCGTACATGGAAGCGTTCGAGACGCTCGACAAGGAACCCGATCCCGACTGGTTGCAGCAGATCGCCGCTGGCCACACCTATGTCTATCCCCGCTTCCTTCGTGACGAATACGGCTACTTCCTCTCCGGTCACGCACCGATCTACGACAACCAGGGCCGCTACAGCGGTTTCGTCGGTGTCGACTTCGACCTGCAGTATTACCTGGCCCAGGAAGCGCGATTCCGCAGCATCTCGATCGGCACTCTGATCGCGGCCCTGCTGATGGCGGTGCTGATCGGCTACCTCGCGGCGCGCTACGACCATCACGTGAATCACCGTATCGACGAGCAGTACCAGATCTCGATGCACGATGAGCTCACGCAACTGCTGAATCGCCGCGGCGCGATGACATCGATCCCTCGCGCGCTCGCGACTGGCGCTTCGAGCTATGCAGCCATCCTGGTGGATGTCGACGATCTCAAGGGCATCAACGACAACCACGGTCACGCAGCCGGCGACGGCTTCCTCATCAAGGTAGCGAATGCGATGCGCGCGAGCGTTCGCGACGCTGATGTCTGCGCACGCCTGGGTGGAGACGAGTTCCTGGTGTTCGCAACGGGTTGCGATCTCGATGCAGCAACCGAAATCGCCCGCCGCATTCTCGCTCGCGTGCGCGAGAGCGGCGAATCCCTCGATCGCGCGATGTTCGGTGTCTCGATCGGCATCTGCGTCACCTCACCGCCGCACGTCAGCTTCGAGACGATGTATCGGCACGCCGACCAGGCGCTCTATCGCGCGAAGTCCGCCGGCAAGAATCGCTACGTGATTTTCGATCCGGTCCACGCGGTCGCGTGAGAAGGGGCCCACCGTCGTCATGCTCGCGCAAGCGGGCATCCATGTCGTGTCGGTGACGATGGATCCCTGCTTTCGCGGGGATGACGCAGTATCAGAACCCCCAGCGCTCGCGACACAGTGCCACGAACCGGGCGCCTGCCTGTGACATCGGCTGATGCTTGAGATAGTAGACGCCGACCTGGCGGTCGATGCTCGAGAAGGGCAAGCCTTCGATCGGGACGAGATTCGACGGGGTGTTGGTAACGAGATCGGAGAGGTACGTCAGGCCTTTGCCTTCGGCAACTAGCGCGAGACGCAGGTCCATGTGGCTCACTTCCCAGACGGAAGCGAATGCGTTGCGCAGGCGATCGCCGCTCGGGCGGCGGGCGATGTCGTCGAGGAACGATGTGATCAGCGGCAACGTGCGCAGCGTTTCCTGTGGATCGCGCCGCAAAGCATCCCGGCTCGGATGATCGGCGGCGATCATGAGCCGGCGCGTCTCCGAAAAACACGCGTGGAACGCAAAGTAGTCCGGCATCGAATGCTGCAGCGGACCGAAGCCCAGCTCCCAGCGTCCATCCGAAACACCGTAGACGATCTCGCGACTCGGCGTGACGGCGATCTTGAAGCGCGTCAGCGGGTTGCGCTCGGAGAAATCCTTCAGCAGCGACACACCGAAGCGCGCGTTCGCCGCGGGAGACAGCGCAAGTGAGAGAGTCGAGCGGGCGCCGGATTTTATCTGCGCAATGTCGGCGAGCGTCTCGCGCTCCTCGTTCATCATTGCCTCGGCGAACCGCAGCATCCGGATGCCGGCCTCCGTCAGCTGCGGCGGACTGCCGCGGCGAAGCAGTACGGCTCCCAGGCGATGCTCGAGGTTGGCGATAGCCTGGCTGACGGCCGATTGCGATAGGGCGAGGCGCTCCGCCGCACGGCTGAAGCCGCCGGCTTCCACGACGGCGAGAAAACAGCGCATTTCATTGCGCTCGAGCTGCATCCCGGGAG
>JACZCZ010059121.1_pt1 | contig 19480 bp, 18 predicted proteins | sample 8641811 | NCBI WGS metagenome assembly JACZCZ01 (sample SAMN15324610, study PRJNA640507) | soil metagenome | isolation source: intercropping peanut in the first line | place: China: Luxin town, Laibin City, Guangxi Province | collected 2019-07-25 | depth 10cm m | reverse complement strand
CCACAGCTCCGGGAAGAACCTCAACTCCAGCGCCTTTGCGAGGTACGACACCCCGCCCGTGCCTCCCGTGCCCCGCTTGTAGCCGATGATCCGCTCGACCGTCTTCATGTGACTGAAGCGCCAGAGCTGGAACTTCATGTCGAGATCGACGAGCTTCTCGGCCAGCTCGTACAGATCCCAGTGATCGTCGATGCTGTGATACACGGCGAGCCACGCAGCCGTCACTTGTTTGCTCGGCTGATACGGCTGCGACCAGTCGCGATCGAGGTACTCGTGCGGGATCTCGAAGCCGCGGCGACTGAGCAGCCGCAGCGATTCGTCGTAGAGACTCGGGCTGCGCAACGTGCGGGTCAGTGCTTCATAGGCCTGCGGATCGCGCTTGTGCACTTCGACCATGTCCGCGTTCTTGTTGCCGATGATGAACTCGAGCATCCGGTACTGATACGACTGGAAGCCGGAGGCGCGACCGAGCTGGTTGCGGAACGCCGAATATTCCGCCGGTGTCATCGTCGCCAGCACGTCCCAGGACTGCGTCAACTGCGCCTGGATCCGTGCGACGCGCGACAGCATCTTGAATGACGGTCCCAGGTCGTCCCGGCGGATGTGATCGAGTGCGCCAGTCAGCTCATGCAGGCACAGCTTCATCCACAGCTCCGACGCCTGGTGGATCACGATGAAGAGCATCTCATCGTGTTCATACGAGTTCGGCTGCTGCGCGCTCAGGATCTTGTCGAGCTGCAGGTACTGTCCGTAGCTCTTCGATTCGCCTAGATCCCAGTAGACCTGCTCGTCCGAGAGATCGACCGGCTTCATCGAGCCGCTGTCGTGCGATTTTTCCGTCATGTGAACATCCATCCGGGCACGCGCTGCCAGCCCTGCAACAGTTCGCGATCCAGCCGGCGATAGTCCGGCTCGAGCGCTTCGACCTGCGACCAGAAACGGCGCGAGTGATTCATGTGGCGTGTGTGGCTGAGTTCATGGATCAGCAGATACCGCATCACTGCCGGGTCCTGAAACATCGCGCAGACGTTCAGGCTGATCGTGCCGCTGGCGGAGCAACTGCCCCAGCGGGTCCGCTGCCTGCGGATCTGTATCCGTTCGAACCGGAACCCATGCCCGTCGGCGATTTCCCCCAGCACGCGTCCCAGCTCGACGTGGGCAAGATCCATCAGCCAGCGCTGGATCGCCCTGGCGACGCGCTGTTCGTTGTCGAGCACGCCAGCGACGATCAGTTTGTTCGCGTCGACGGCAACGGCGCGGATCTCCGAGCTCGCCGTGCGGCGATAGTCCACGATCAACGTCCGGTCGATGGCGGACAAGTGAATCTGCGAAGGGGTTGATTCGGCAGCAACGCCGCTGATCGTCGAAAGATCGGCAACGCGGTCGTCGATCCAGCGCCGATGCATGCCGACGAATCGTTCGATCGTCATCGGCGAAGCGCCCGGCGGAACGACCACTTCGACGCGGCCGCCGGGATAGACGCGTACGGACAGGCGTCGCGCGCGACGGCTCACACGGACTTGCCAGCGATCTCCGAGATCCCGTGCGTCGAACAGTTGCAGTTGTGCCGAGGGCGGCGCCAATCGACTCATGACGAGAGTATAGATCGATCGCCTATTTCGGTCTCGCGGCGGCGGTCTGCAGCAGTTCCTGCGCCTTGCGGTAGTCCGGGGCGATCACCAGCGCTCGCTCGATCGCGTCCCGGGCTGCCAGGGAATCGCCGCGCTGCAGATAGTTCTCACCCAGCATTAGGAGCGCCTCCGCTTGCCCCCAATCCGGCTTACCCGGACGCGTCGGCGGGGCGTGTTCGAAGGCTGAGACCAAGGCGCGCAGCTTCTCGGTGTGGGCAGCGGGACTCGCGGCATCCTTCTGGGCACACAGCGTTTCGATCAGCAGGATGCGGGGATTCTGCGGGTCGAGTTCCTTTGCAGTACGCAGAGACTTGCTCGCGCAACTGCTGGACATGAGGGCCGACCCGAAGGAGGCACACACCGCATCGATTGCATACGCTTCCGCCATTCGCCGGTCCTTCTCGACGGCGAGATCGGCTTGACGGTCGCATGCCTGGGCGGCCTTCGAGGCGCTGCTCCGGCCCGATGCCCGCCCTGCTGCGGCTTCTTCCGCGCTGGTTTGTGCGAGTTTCCAGTAGCCGTAAGCCGCGTAGTACTCCTTGAGCCCGGGTTGGTTCGGGAGCGGCTGAAGGTGCGAGATCAATCCGATTGCCTGCTCCAGCGCGCGAACGTCGGCCGTGTAGAAGGCGTAGTGAAGACGGGCCGCGGCATCGTCGAGTTCGGACGCCTCGTCGGCATGGGCCTGCAGCATCGGTATACACAGCCCGACGAACATGAACCCGATTGCGCGCAAGGCCTGCATGCACGAACTCCGCTGAATGCTTTCCACTACAATCTGCCGCCGATTCCGCCGACGATAGCATAGGCGGCTTTTGCCCCCGGTGAATGTAGCCAGTGAATGCAGCCAGTGAAGTAGCCAGCAGGCCTCCCGAACTCGTCGACATCGGACTGAATCTCGCCCACGACAGTTTCGATGCAGACCGGGCGTCCGTGATCGAAAACGCGATCGCCGCCGGCGTGACACGAATGGTGATCACCGGCAGTTCGCTTGCCAGCACCCACGCGGCCATCGACCTGGTGCGCCGATATCCGATGCACATGCGAGGGACGGCCGGCGTTCATCCACATCACGCGACCGACCTGACGCCGGAGCAACTGGCGCAATTTTCGACACTGGCCTTAGAGCCCGAGATCGTCGCGGTCGGTGAATGCGGGCTCGACTACTTTCGCGACTTCTCGCCGCGAGACGCGCAACGCCGCGCCTTCGAACAGCAGCTGGAGCTCGCGGCAGCCACGCGCAAGCCTGTCTTCCTGCACGAACGCGATGCGCATGAAGACTTCGTCACGATCCTGCGCAAGTTCCGTCCAAGACTCGTGGGCGGCGTCGCTCATTGCTTCACGGGCACCGTCGAACAGGCCAGGGCTTACCTCGATCTCGATCTGTACGTCGGTATCACAGGCTGGATCTGCGACGAGCGACGCGGACTGCACCTGCGCGAGGTCGTGCGGCATATTCCGGCGAATCGCTTGCTGATCGAGACCGACGCGCCGTACCTGCTGCCGCGCGACCTGGATCCGAAGCCCAAGAGCCGTCGCAACGAACCTGTTTACCTGCCGCACGTGCTCGAAACGATTGCACGAGCGCGCGGCGACACGGTCGAATCGCTTGCAGAAGCGACGACCCGCAATGCACTGACCCTCTTTGACTGGAAAGCGGAGACATCGGGATGAACATTCAGCGCCTGAAGCAGTACATCGACGCGGTCTGGGACGATTCCATCGTTCCGTCGCTCTGCGACTACATCCGCATTCCGAACAAGTCGCAGAACTTCGATCCGAAGTGGGCCGAACACGGTCACATGGATCGCGCGGCCGAGCTGATGCGCAAGTGGTGCGAAGCGAATGCGCTGCCCGGCATGAAGGTCGAGATCCTGCGACTCCCCGCTCGCACGCCCCTACTGCTGATCGAAGTACCGGGCACGATCCACGACACCGTGCCCATGTCCGGCCACATGGACAAGCAACCCGAGTTCACTGGCTGGATGGAGGGCCTCGATCCGTGGACACCCGTCATTCGCAACGGGCGACTGTACGGTCGCGGCGGCGCCGACGATGGCTACGCAGTGTTCGGCTCGCTGCTTGCGTTGCGTGCGCTGGCCGATCAGAAGATCCCGTTCGCACGCAGCGTGATCCTCATCGAAGCCGGCGAAGAAAGCGGCAGCCCCGACCTGCCCGCGTACATCGATGCGCTTGCGGATCGCATCGGCGAACCCTCGCTCGTCGTCTGCCTCGATGCGGAGTGCAGCAATTACGATCAGTTCTGGTGCACGACCTCGCTTCGCGGCAATCTCATCGGCACGCTGCGCGTGGAAGTCCTGCGCGAAGGCGTTCACTCGGGAATGGCAAGCGGTATCGCTGCTTCCAGCTTCCGCATCGCCCGCCAGCTTCTCGCCCGCGTCGAAGACGCCGCGACGGGCAGGATTCTCATCGATGCGTTGCACGGCTCGATTCCTCCCGATCGACAGATGCAGGCCGTCGCCGCGGGCAAGACACTCGGTGCCGTCGTGCATCAGAAGATCCCATTCGTCGACGGCATGCGGCCGATGTCCGACGACCCATCGGAACTGCTGCTCAACAGCACCTGGCGACCGACGCTGTCCGTTACGGGCGTCGGCGGCATTCCGCCCATCAGCAGTGCCGGCAATGTACTGCGGCCGAAGACGGAGTTCGTGCTGTCGTTCCGCCTACCCCCGGGCGTCGATCCGCAGAAGGCCGCGATCGCGGTGAAGGAGACGATCGAGCGCGACCCGCCCTACGGCGCACACGTCACATTCGAAATCGAATCCAGCATGGGCGGCTGGAATGCTCCGTCGACCGAGCCCTGGCTCGAAGCGGCAATCCAGTCAGCGTCGAAGAACTTCTTCGGCCACGACGCGATGTACATGGGCACCGGCGGCAGCATCCCGTTCATGGGAATGCTGAGCGAGAAATTCCCGCGAACGCAATTCCTCGTCACTGGCGTGCTCGGCCCGCACTCGAATGCCCACGGACCGAATGAATTCCTGGATATCGAGACGGGAAAGAGAGTAACTGCCTGTGTGGCACAGGTGGTTGCCGAGCACGGGAGAAGGGCCGGATAGGCGACTGGCCACTGGCGGCTGCCCGCCAGCCCTCTTCTCACGCCGCCAGCGGATTCGGCTCTGCGTGCTTCTTCACATTCTCCCAGACATTGCCGAATGCGGCCGTGATATTGCCGCGGACCTTGTCGACGACGGGGAATTCATCGGCGAGGTCGTCGATGCGAAGCACGTTGCGGGGCTTGCCTTTCGGGAAGTTGCCGCGCTGGGTGAAGATCACGCGACCTTCGACCGGCACATCGCCGATCAGGAGTTTCACCGCGGCCATGCGGTCGTAGAGAGCATGCTGCGGGTTCGCGAAGGTGTAGCGGCGCTTCTTGCCGATGGCGGTCCACTCGAGCATCTGCTCGCCGCCGAACACCGCGCCCGGCAGGTCCAGCAGATCGGCCACGAGTACGCCGCGCTGCGTGAGCAGCACGTAGTTGACGTGGATCTGCCCGCCGTTACCATTCGGCAGCAACACATTCTTCAGCATTTCGTAACCGACGCTCGCGATCGTGGCGTCGATCGCACGGCGCTCGCGATAGGCCTGGATCTTCAGGAAGATCCAGACGAGCAGCGCGATGACCAGCAGCGCGCCGGCAACCGGCCAGGCCCAGGGGGGAATTTCGGTCGGCAATGGCATGCTCAAGGGTTCTGCAACTGCGCCCGTAACGCCTGAAGTGTAGGTTCCAGTTCCTTTTCCTGCCGCGGCAGCGACAACAGCCGCGCCAGGCTCTCCGGTATCTCGACCTTCCGGCCGATCTGAGGCTCGACGATATCGTTGAACTTCGCCGGATGGGCCGTCGATACGATAACCCAGTCGCCCCGCACGCCGCGCGCCAGCAGTCGACGGAATACTTTGGCAGAAGTCGCCGTGTGCGGACACCACACCTGCCCCAGTTCGTGCGAGTCACGGCGGATGGTCGAGCGGATCTCGATGTCGTCGACGCTCGATGCACCAATCTGGCTCTGCAGTTCCTCGAAATCCGGGTGCAGGGCGCGCAGGCGTTCCATGTTGCTCGGATTTCCGACGTCCATGGCGGAGGCCAGGGTCGGGACGCTCGGACGTGGCTCCCATTCGCCGGTCCGCAAGTACTCCGTCACGGTCTGATTCGCGTTCGTGGCCAGCACGATCTCACCGATCGGCAGGCCGGCATGCCGAGCCCAGATGCAGGCGAGCGAGTTGCCCAGGTTACCCGCGGGAATGATGAAGTTCGCGCGCCTGCCGTTCTGGCGCCACAACTCGAGCCCCGCGTACGCGTAGTAAACCATCTGCGGCAGCAGCCGCCCGACGTTGATGCTGTTTGCCGAAGACAGCTGGTGGGTCTCCGCGATCGCCGGATCGAGGAACGCCTCCTTGACCATGCGCTGGCAGTCGTCGAACGTACCGTGCACTGCGAATGTCCGGACATTGCCTCCCCAGCATGCGAGCTGCTGCGCCTGGCGTTCCGACACGAGACCCTTCGGGTAGAGGACGACAACGTCGACCCACGGGCGATTGTGGAATGCCGCGGCAACGGCGCCGCCGGTGTCGCCCGACGTTGCAACGAGGATCGTGAGCTTGCGCGGTGCGCCGCGACGAATCCGCTCCAGCGTTTCGGCAAGGAACCGTGCGCCGAAATCCTTGAACGCTGACGTCGGACCGTGGAAGAGCTCGAGCACCCACATCGGGGCAGGCGCGTCCGGAACCGGCGTGACAGGCACAGGGAAGTCGAAGGCCGCTTTGCAGATTGCTTTCAGCTCGCCGGCAATCAGGGGATCGCCCGCGGCGAATGGCGCAATCAGCCGCTCAGCAATGTCGGGCAGCGCCGTCAGTCCGTCGAACTGATGCGGGACGAAATGCGGAAACGATTCGGGCACGAACAAGCCGCCGTCCGGCGCAATGCCTTGCGCAATGGCTTCACCGAGCAACACGCGGTGTTGCGGATTGCGGGTACTGATGTAGTGCATGAAGAAGTGAATGGCGGATGTCGGATAGTCAGAGGTCCAGACTCATTGTCGCGTGAAGGCACACTGATCGGGGAATGCGGGGCAGACTGGTGGCAGGTCGCGCTGCCTATCCACCATCCGCTATCCGCCATCTACTATCCGTGCCCCCGACGGATCGAGCGTCGAGATCCAGGCGTCCGAATCGAGCTTGTGTGCGGCGAAAGCCGCGACCATTGCATCGCGGATCGCGGTCGCCTGCGGCTCTTCGCACCAGGCAAAAACGGTCGGGCCGGCGCCGGAGATCGAGCATCCCAGCGCACCATGCTTCAGTGCCGCATCCTTCACGGCCTGGAAGCCGGGGATCAGAACCTTGCGCTGCGGTTCGATGATGACGTCTTCGAGCGATTCGCGGATCAGTCTCAGGTCGCCCGTGAAGCATCCGGTCAGGAACCCGGCGAGGTTCGCCGACTGCCAGATCACGTTCGACAGGTCGATGGAGCGATTCAGGATCTCGCGAGCGGCGCGCGTCGACAGCGTCATGTGCGGGTGAACCAGCACGCAGCGCACCGAAGGAGGCACGGGAATCTGCTTCACGTTCGGGTTGTCGATACCGACCGTCAGCACCAGGCCGCCGAACAGCGACGGCGCGATGTTGTCGACGTGAACAGAACCGCTCGCCACTTCTTCGCCCTTCATGGCGAACTTGAGCAGTTCGAGCTTCGTGAGCGATTTCGGCAGCAAAGCATTCGCGGCAACGACGCCTGCCACCGCGGAAGCAGCCGAACCGCCGAGACCCGAGCCCAGCGGAATGCCCTTCTCGATCTCGAGCTCGATACCGAAATCGAGCTTCAGGTCGCGGACCATGCTGAGCACCGCCATGCCGGCCGTGTTCTTCTCCGGCTCACGAGGCAGATCGGAAACCAGCCCACCGATCGACGCGATACGAACGCCGGGCTCGGCGATACGGCGAGCAGTGACGCGATCGCCGATCGCCTGGAAGCTGTGCCCGAGCACATCGAAGCCGACAGCGACGTTGCCGATACTCGCGGGTGCGAATGCGGTTGCGGAGTTCTTCATCAGAGTTTGGCGCCCAGGTACGCGCACACGCGCAGGAGGTCGCCGAAGATGCCGCCGGCGGTAACTTCAGGACCGGCGCCCGGTCCCTGCACGACCAGCGGATTCTCGTTGTAGCGCCGCGTCAGGAACCGTACGACGTTGTCGGTCAGGTTGATGTTGGCGAACGTGTGCGAGCGCTCGAGCTCGACGAGGCCGACGGAAGCCTTGCCAGTAGCTGCATCGAGTGAACCGACGTAGCGCAACACTCGATCACGCTCGCGCGCTGCCTTCAAACGCTGCGCCATGGGGGCGTCGAACTCAGGCAACCGTTCGAGGAATTCTTCCGGACCGCACGCCTTGAGTGCCGGTGGCACCAGCCCCTCGAGCTGCACGTCCGCGAGCTCGAGCCGCAACCCCATCTCGCGTCCGAGGATGATCAGCTTGCGTGCGAAGTCGACGCCGGAGAGATCGTCGCGCGGATCCGGCTCGGTATAACCTTTGGCCTTCGCTGCCCGGACGATCGACGAGAACGGCTCGGAGCCGTCCCACACATTGAAGAGATACGCCAGCGTGCCCGAGAGGATGCCTTCGATGCGGCGGATCTCATCGCCCGTGTCACGAAGGTCGCGCAGCGTCTGGATGATCGGCAGGCCGGCACCGACGGTCGCTTCGTAGAGGTAGTGAGAGCTGCCCTGCTTGCGCGCTTCCTGAAGACGCGCGTAAAGCTCGAGATCGCCGCTGTTGCCCTTCTTGTTGGGGGTAACGACGTGAATACCTGCCGCAAGCCACTCCGGATAGCGCGCAGCAATGTCCGCGCTGGAAGAGCAATCGATGATGACCGCATGCGGCATATGATCCGCGTGAACGTGCTCTGCGAACCGCGTGAGATCCGCAGGTTCACCCGTCGCGCTCACCGCCTCGCGCCAACGACCGAGGGGCACTTCGACGTTGGAGAGATGCATGCGCTTCGACGACATGATGCCACGAACGCGCAGGTCCACCTTCAGGTCGCGCGACAGACGTTCGATCTGCGACGCCATCTGGTCCAGCAATACGCCACCGACGAGGCCCGGGCCGATGAGACCGATCGAAACCGTGTGCGGGGAAAGATAGAAACTCGAATGCACCGATCGCAGTGCGCGCGACGAATGCCTGCCGTCGATCACCACGGAGATGTTGCGCTCCGAAGCGCCCTGCGCGATGGCGCGAACGCTGACCGCAGCGCTGCCCAGTGCGCTGAACACTTTCGCAGCCACGCCATGTGACCCCGCCATCCCGTCACCAACAACCGCCAGAATGCTGCAGGCAGTCGTGACTTCGACGCTCTGGATCTGACCCTGGCGCAATTCGCTGTCGAACGCCTCGCGAACCACTGCTTCGGCCCGTGTCGCTTCGCTTTCGGGAATGGCGAAGCAGATCGAATGCTCGGAGCTGCCCTGCGAGATCAGGATGACGGAGATGCCGTGATCGCGCAGCGCACCGAACAGGCGATGCGCCGTGCCGGGGACACCGATCATGCCGGCGCCTTCGAGGTTCACGAGTGCGCAGCGATCGATCGACGTGATGCCTTTGACGGCGAGCTGCGATGTCGGATTCGCACAGATCAGGGTTCCCGGCTTCTCGGGCGCAAACGTGTTGCGGATCCAGATCGGGATTCCCTTGAGCACCGCAGGCGCCATCGTCTGCGGATGGATGACCTTCGCGCCGAAGTACGCGAGTTCCATCGCCTCGTTGTAGGAAAGCGAGTCGATGACCTTGGCGTCGGGAACGAGTCGCGGGTCGGCGCTCAGGACGCCGTCCACGTCCGTCCAGATCACGATCTCGCCCGCATCGAGCAATGCGCCGAAAATCGAACCGGAGAAATCGCTGCCGTTGCGACCGAGGGTGGTCTGCAGACCGCGAGCGTCTCTGGCGATGAACCCCGTGATGATCAGCGTGACGGGCTGATCGCGCGGCACGGCCTTCGCTATGTTGGCTTCCGATACGTCCCAGCGAACGGCGGGTCCGAGCGGCCCCCATTCGACGGAAACGATCTCGCGCGCATCGAGCCATTCGACACGGCCCGGGCGCTTGCCCCGGGCCCGAAGGTACGCGGAGAAAAGCCGCGTCGACCAGATTTCGCCGTAGCCGGCGATGAGGTCACGAACGGTCTGCGAGGCCGCCCGGATGAGCCGGACGGTGTGCAGGATGCTTGCGATGTCGCGCAGGTCCTGCTCGAAGCTCGTCAGAAACTGGGTGCGGGGATCGCCGGACAGCAGCGTCTCGGCAATGACGTGGTGGCGCTTGCGGATCTCGTCGATACGGCGGTCGACGCCATCATCCTGCCGTTCGGCAGCCGCGACTACATTGAGCAGTGCGTCGGTGATGCCGCGGCACGCGGAAAGCACGACGCCCAGGCGTGGGTTCGGATCCTCTTCGAGAATCCTGGCCACGCGCTCCATGCACACCGCATCGGCGACGCTCGAACCGCCGAATTTATGAACTCGCCACCGATCCACTTCTTGTCAATCTCGTATAGCCGGCCGGTCCCAACGCCCTGCCGTAGACCACCGCCGCGCAGAAACCCGTCCCGTGCATCGCGATCTACACAGGTCTACAGGAGGGGCGCCAGGAATCACATTCCGGGAATGCGCGGACGTTGGGAGGCCGACACTCTACTGACAGCCCTTTCGGGCGGCAAGCACGGGGCACACAGCCCGTAGATTCAGCGTCCGCCCGAGTTCGGTCCGTCGATCTGGCCGAAGGCGATGACGGTTCCGTTCATATCGTCCTCGCCGGGCATCGGTGGGAATCCGGGCCGGGCAAAGCAGATCGTCTCGGCCGGATCGGGCTGCGCTGCGGGCACGGCTAGCGGGTTGAGATAAGTCACCCGCGCGGGACCGATCTGGATGACGTCCCCATCCTTGAGAACCCGACGCAGGATGCGCCGTGACGCCAGCAGGACGCCATTGGTGCTGCCGAGATCGAGCAGCAGGTCCTGATGATCGTGCCGGACGATCAGGGCGTGATACCGGCTGACGAAAACCGAATCGATCCTGATGTCGGCTTCCTCGCCCCGCCCCACCAGCATACGGTCGTGATCGAGGATGAGCTCACGATCCGGTACGCCCTGCATCGAAAGAATGAGCTTGCCGCAGGTCTGCGCAGCTTCGCCCTTGTGGCGATTCGATTCCACCGGGACTGCCGGCAGCCTGCTCTGCCAGCCGAGTTCAGCAATCGCCCGATTCAACGCCTCGGGAGTGACCGACGCCGCGCCATCCTCAGCTGCACACGCGAGAGCGCGTGCACCGAGCCGGTTAACCTGCCGGGGGATGCCCCCTGTGCAGGCGTGAATGCGGAACATCAGCGTGTAAGGCATCAGCACATCGGGATTCGCTGCGCCCGCAGCTCGCAACCGGTGCGCGATATACGCGGCCGTCTGGTCCTCGGTCAGCGCTCCAAGCGTGAACCGATTGATGCCGCCTGCCAGCAACTCGATCATCTTGGGTGACTCGATCACGCGATTGAGCGCCGGCTGGCCGAGCAGCAGAACCTTCAGGACACGGCGCCCTTCGACCTCGACAGCCGCGAGGCAGCGCAGCTCTTCGAGTACCGACGGATGCATTTCCTGCGGGTTCTCGACCACGAGCAGGCACACGCGGCTCATCGACGCCTGGTGATGCAGGAAGCGTTCGAGCAGGCGACGAAAATCCGTTCTATCGCTGTCTTCGAGCGCGAAGCCGTACTGTCGCAGCACTTCGAGCAGGAAATCGCGTGGGCTGAGATGCTCCCTGCTGACGGCCGCAGCAACGATGCGTTCGTCGAGGCTGTGGAGCAATCGGCTGATCAGCAGGCTCTTGCCACAGCCGTGGCTGGCAGTGACGACACCGAGGCGCGCACGCGTCCACAGCAGCTGGCCCATGAACTCCAGCGCACGCAGATGCTGATCGCTCGGAAAGAAGAACGCGTCGTCGACGCAGTCAGCAAACGGCGCGCTGCTCAGCCCGAATGGCAGTTCAGTGGAAAGCGCGGTGGGCTGTGGCTGCGTGGTCATGAATCGGAGCTGGTGGCCTGAACTGAACTCAATCGACGACCCGAGGACAGCTCGGGAGACTGGCGCCACGGCAAGCCGCTCCGTGCGAGGTCCGCTGATACCGGAGTCGGCTGCTGATCGTCCTGAAAGAGTGGCAATAACTCTTTGATTGTTCGGAGCAATTCTCTTATAGGGGAATCACCGAACGTTCATTGAGTGGACAATAAACGCTCAATGTGGCCAGTACAAGAGAAACGGCAAAAGTCTCCGGCACTTGTCGGTAATTTCATATTCGCGGATTCCCCGTAAAACGACCGCGATTGTCCGAACGGGAAATGGTGGGTTGGGAGGGAATCGAACCCTCGACCAGCGGATTAAAAGTCCGATGCTCTACCGACTGAGCTACCAACCCGGATACGGCTGCTGGCAGCTGCGACTGGCAGCTGGCCAGAAAGAGAACAGAGATTGGCGTCCGATACGCCTTGCCGTCAGCCAGTCGCCAGCGGCCAGTTGCCCGTCTCAAGGGGCGCGCATGATACCGGAACATGCCCGCGAGTTCATCGTACGTAGCGGGTTGGATCGGCGGCGCCCGCTGCAGAGAATCCCTCACGGCGCAGTCGGCAGGCATCGCACCGTCCGCAGGCCCGGCCATCGTCGTCTGCCTGGTAACACGACACCGTCATTCCGTAGTCGACGCCCAGGTCGAGGCCTCTGCGGATGATCTGGGCCTTCGTCATGTCGATCAGCGGCGCGCTGATCCGGAAATGCACCGTGCCTTCGACTCCGCTGCGCGTCGCCAGGTTCGCCAGGCGCTCGTAGGCATCGACGAAGGCAGGCCGACAGTCGGGATAGCCCGAGTAGTCGACGGCGTTCACGCCGATGCAGATCTGCTCTGCGTCGAGGACTTCGGCCCACGCGAGCGCCAGCGACAACATCACCGTGTTGCGGGCCGGCACATACGTCACCGGAATGCCGGACTGCGGCGTCTCGGGCACGGCGATGTTCGCGTCCGTCAGCGCCGAGCCGCCGATGCCGCCGAGATCAACGCGCATGACCCGGTGTTCTGCGGCACCGAGCGCTTTCGCGACGCGCGCAGCGGCGTTCAATTCCGCGTGGTGACGCTGACCGTAGTCGACGCTGAGCGCATAGCACTCGAAGCCCTCGGCGCGGGCAATCGCGAGCGCCGTGGTGGAGTCGAGTCCGCCTGAGACGAGAACAACGGTCCGCTTCATGATGTCACTTGTTTACGGGATCTCGTGCGAAAGCGCTGCACGTAGCAGGCCAGCCTGCAGGCTTCAGCGTCCCGGCGTATCGCCCCACAGATACTTGTGGAGCTGCACCTGAAATCGCACGGGCAAACGCTCGTCGATAATCCATTGCGCGAGGTCGCGCCCCTCGACCTGCTGGTAGCTCGGACTGAACAGCACCGTGCAGCGGTCCTGCAGAGCCTCGCGACGGACGAAATCGCGCGCCCATTCGAAGTCGCTGCGGCTGCAGATCACGAATTTCACCTGCTCGTCGGGACGCAGCAACGTCAGATTGTCCGTACGATTGCGCGGTTCCTCGCCACTGTCCGGCGTCTTCACATCGACGACACGCGTCACTCGCGGATCCACCTGACTCACGTCGATGGCACCGCTGGTTTCGATGGACACCCGATAACCGGCGTCGCACAACGCGGTGAGGAGCGGAATACATGCCTTCTGCGCCAGTGGCTCGCCGCCCGTCACGCACACGTGACGCGCACCGTAGGACGCCACGCGTTCCAGCACCTGCTCCAGCGTGAACCATTCGCCGCCCTGGAACGCGTAAGCCGTATCGCAGTACTGGCACCGAAGCGGACAACCCGTCAGGCGCACGAAGACCGTGGGCCAACCGACGGCGTCGGCTTCGCCCTGGATGGACAGGAAGATTTCGGTGAGCTTGAGACGGACGGACATGAGAGACGCGTGACGGGTGACCGGTGATGAGTGACGGGCAGGAGAAGCTGACGGGAGCCGGGCGGCGACGCCCTGAGCCCGCTACCCGGTCACTCGCCACCCACTATCTTCCTTCGCTCTCCATCTTGGTCAGACGCTGGCTGGCCAATCGCGCGGCCGTCGTATCGGCGTACTGCTTCACGACCTGATCGAGAGCGGTGCGGGCTTCGCCCCAGTTCTTCAGCTCATAGTTGCAGTAGCCGATCTTCAGCAGGGCATCCGGCGTCTTGCGTGAATCAGGATACTTCTCGAGCACCGTCCGGAACGCACGCAACGCATCGGGATACTGCTTCGTGACGTAGTGAGCTTCGCCGAGCCAGTACTGCGCATTGTCGGAGAGCCCGCTGCCCGGGAACTTCACGAGAAATTCCTTGAAAGCGGCGGCGGCTTCCGTGTACTTGCCGTCCTTCAGCAGATCGAACGCAGCCTGGTAGTTCGCGCGATCGTCGCCCTGCGGCACCGGCAAGCTGCTCGTCGGCGCGGCGCCCAGAGCCGCGCCAGCGGCGGCTCCACCTTCAACGGAGGCGAGCCGACGATCGAGATCGCTGTACATGTCGCGCTGCTGATCCTGGGCCCTCGTCGCGTTGTGTTGCAGCTCTTCGAGCTGTCCGCGCAGGATGCGCACTTCGTTCTGCGAGGCCTCGATCCGTTGCGACAGGTCCAGCAGGCTCTGATTCGCCAGCACACGCTCGATCCGCAGCAGACGGCTGTCCAGATCGCTCAGCTTCTGCACCACCGGATCAGCTTCCGGCGGTGTCGAAGCGCAGCCGCCCAGCGCACCGAGCGCTGCAATCAGCAGGATCGAACGATTACGAACGGCGATCATCGGGTCGGCACCAGCTCCACGCGACGGTTCTTCGCGTACGCTGCCTCGTCGCTGCCCGACACGGCCGGACGCTCTTCGCCGTAGCTCACGGTGGTGAGCTGCGCCTCATTCACGCCCTGGAGCAGCAGCGCACGACGTACGGACTGTGCACGACGCTCACCCAGGCCGATGTTGTATTCACGCGAGCCACGCTCGTCGGAGTGCCCTTCCAGGCGCAGCTTTCGCGACGCGCTGCCATTGAGGAACTGGGCATGCGCAGTAACGATGGCTACGTACTCCGGCTTGATTTCAGCGCGGTCGTAATCGAAGTAGATCACCGTGCCCGTGCGCTTGAGTGCCTCGATCGCCTGCTGTTCGGCACCGAGAGCCGAGGTGCCAACGTCGCTCCCCGTCGATGCACCCGTGCTCGCGCCGGTGTCGGTCGGGGTCGGGCCGGAATCCGGCAGCGTCTCGGGCTTCTTCGGACAGCCGCTCAACGCCACTGCACTCACCAGAATCGCAACCAACTGCACTGCTCGCATCAAATCTCTCCTGCGGGAAAAGTCCCGGTCGATCCGCTGTCGCAGGCCCGGATTCGCGGGATTTCCCGCATCCAAGCCGCAAATTTGCGCGAAATTCTGCCACAAGCGCCCCGGCACGACCACGTTTGAGCCGGCCCTGCCTGTCATTTCTTCTTCGGGAACGGCCCCCACACGGGCTCACGCACATCCCCGGTGCTCGCCGCCAGCTTCTGCTGCACGCGACCGTCGATCGACACGGTAGCTAGCACGCCCCTGCCGCGATCCTGAGTCGCATAGATGATCGTTGCACCATTCGGCGCGAAGCTCGGACTCTCGTCCTGCCGCCCTTGTGACAACACCTGCACCGCTTTGGTTGCAAGATCGATCGTAGCGATCCGGTAGTTGCCCCGGTCCAGATACACGACGGACATCTGCTTGCCGTCCGGAGACATCCGGGGGCGCGCGTTGTACGAGCCTTCGAACGTCACTCGCGTCGCCTTGTTCGGCAGATCCGGATCGATCTCATAGATCTGCGGGCTGCCGGCCCGGTCCGAGTTGAAATACAGCTTGCGGCCATCAGTCGACCACTCGGGCTCGGTGTCGATGCCCGGATCGAAGGTCATGCGCGTCAGGACCTGGCTTGCCAGGTCGAGCGTGTAGACATCGACATCGCCGTCCTTGCGAGAGAGAGTCAAAGCAAGCTTGCGGCCATCGGGCGACCAGGCCGGAGCGCCATTGATACCGGCGCGCGCCGAAACACGGCGGCGCTCGCCCGTCGCCAGAGTCTGCACGTAGATCGCCGATGCTTTGCTCTCGAAGGAGACGTAGGCGAGGCTCGCACCGTCGGGTGACCAGGCCGGCGACATCAGGGGTTCGGTCGAATTCGCGATGATCTGCTGATTCTCACCGTCCGCGTCCGCAACGATCAGCTTGTAGCGCTGCTGTGGCGGCGTTCCCTCTGCGCTGATGAACGCGACGCGGGTAGAGAACGCGCCCGGAATGCCGGTGAGCTGTTCGAAGATGATGTCCGAGATGCGATGCGCCATCGCACGCATGCCACGCGTATTCGCGGTGAGACGCTGGCCAGTCAGTCTCTGTCCGGTGAGGACGTTGTAGAGCTCGAACTGAGCCGCGTACCGATCGGCGCCGTCCGGCGTCACCTTGCCGACGGCGATGAAATCCGACTTGAGGTAGCGCCAGTCCTGGAAACGGATCTGGTCGCCGGCGGTCGGACGATCGACCATGTCGCGCCGGTCGAGCGGTGCGAAGCGGCCGCTGCGCTGCAGGTCGGCGGCAACGACTTCAGCCACGTCGAAAGGTGCCGCGCCCTGCGATTCCCAGCCGAACGGCACGACGGCGATCGGGACCGCGTTCTCCTGGCCGCGGGTGATTTCGACTACGAGTTGGGCCTGGGCCACGGCAGCGGCGATCGCCAGCGCGAAACCCAATACCGCTCGCGAGAAAAGATGTGCCATCAAGAGTCTCCTTCCAGTCGCTCACCCGCCGCGGACAAGGTCACTCGGCAGGCTTGAAAATCAGAATCAGATTGCGCTCGAACAGCCGCGGATCGGACGGCGGCGGCAGCGGCGACGCGCGCAGCACGGCCTGTTCGATCGACTGCCTCACCGCTGAATCGCCATTGCACTGCTCGACCTTGGCCGACAGCACGACACCATTGGGAGACTGCGCCACGCGAATCGTGCACTCGAGGCCCTGCCGCGCCGACGGAGGGCGGTTCCAGTTGCGCTCGATCTGCTGCTGAATCATGGCGACATACTGGTTGAAGGCGGTCGAGCCGCGTGCCTGCATCACGCCCTCCTCCTCCGCCAGCTGACGCTGCAACTCGGCTTCGCGGGACGCCTGCAGCTTCGCGTCTTCCGCCGCCTTGCGCCGCTGCGCCTCTTCCTTCTGTTTGCGCTCGATCTCGGCAACACGCTGGCGCTCCGCCTCGGCCTTCTTCTGACGCTCGGCTTCCGCCTTCTTCTGTTGCTCGACCTCGGCCTGGCGTTTGCGTTCCGCTTCCTGGCGCTGGACCATCATCTGCTCTTCGGCGACGCGCTTCTGCTCTTCCTCTTGCCGGCGCTGGGTTTCAACCTGACGCTCCTGCTCGGCCCGTTGTTCCGCCTCGCGTTGAGCAGCCTGTTCCTGCTGGCGGCGCTGTTCCTGTTCGCGCTCCTGCTGCTGAGCCCGCTGACGCTCGCGCTCCTGTTCCTGTCGCCTGCTCGTGGCACCGATCTGCGACGCATCGATCACGACCGCCTGGATCGCAAGCTGCGGCGGCGGCGCATTGCGTGACATCTGGATCATCGTCAATCCGAAGATGCCGGCGAACACGGCATGCAGCAGCGCCGCGCCGAGCAGGAATCGCCAGTTGGTCTTGAAGTAGTCAGCCATCGTCAGATCGGAAGTCGCTTCGCCCGTATCCTCACTGCTTCTTCTGCTGCGCCCGTTTGGCGTCCGCGGGGTCCGTGACGAATCCCACCTTCTCGGCGCCCGCCTGCTGCAGCAACACCATTCCTTCCACGACGCGGCCGTACGGCACGTCGCGATCGGCCTTCACGAGTACCGCCGTCTTGGGATCGCGCCTGAGCACGGCCGACACCCGATCCACTACGGCCGTATCGTCGATGGGCGACTCCTCGTCCTTGCCGATGTTCAGATAGAAATTGCCCGACTTGTCGACGCCGAGAATGAGGAGCTGCTGCTCGCTCATGTCCTGCGGCAACGGTTCCGCGCCCGCCTTCGGCAGATCGACCTTGATACCCTGCGTGAGCATCGGTGCCGTGATCATGAAAATGATCAGCAGCACGAGCATCACGTCGATGTACGGAACGACGTTGATCTCTGCCATCAAACGCTTGCCGCGGCGCGCCGGGGTCATGCGTGTGCCTCGGAGGCCGCAGCAGCCGGCGCACCCCGGCCCGATGCATGGCGCTGCAGGATCGATGAGAGCTCTTCGACGAAGGTGTCGTAGCGCGTTTCGATGCGCGTCACCTGGTCGGCGTACCGGTTGTAGGCGATGACCGCCGGGATCGCCGCGAACAGACCCATCGCGGTCGCGATCAGCGCTTCCGCGATGCCGGGCGCGACCATCGCCAGCGTGGCCTGCTGCACGTTACCCAGCCCGTGGAAGGCGTTCATGATGCCCCACACCGTGCCGAACAGGCCGACGTAGGGGCTGGTCGAACCGATCGTCGCCAGCATCGACAGGCTGTGCTCGAGACGATCGCTCTCTTTCAGCAGCGCCACCTTCATGCCGCGGCGTGCGCCCTCGAGGAGCGGGCCTTGCGTGACGCCCTGCTGGCGCAACCGCGAGAACTCGCGGAAGCCCTGCTCGAAGATGCTCTCCATGCCCTTCGTCAGGCGGCGGCTCTGATCGATGGCCTTGAACATGGCCGACAGATCGCCGCCGGACCAGAACACCTCCTCGAAGCGGTCCGCGTCGGCCCGTGCGCGGCGCAGCTCGGAGCGCTTGCGCAGCATGATCGACCACGACACGACCGATGCCAGCAGCAGCAGTGCCATCACGATCTGCACGATGAAGCTGGCATTGAGGACCAGCTCAAGGGGCGACAAATCACCTGCCATTACGACTCTCCCGACACTGTCATCTGTTGAACCAGGCTATCCGGCAGCGCCCGCGGCCGGAACTTCGTTGCGTCCAGGCATGCCACACGGACCGTTCCGGTGACCAGCAGTTCCCGGTCGGTCGCTTCGCTCGTGCGCGTAATCTCCTGCCGGAACGTCAGGCTGACCTTCGTCCATTTCTCGATCTCGCAGCTCACGTGCAGCAGATCCCCGTAGCGGGCAGGACGCTGAAAATGGCTCGCAGCATCCACGACGACGAACATCAGCCCGTGATCACGCTGCAGAGGTCCCTGCTCGATACCGAGCGCCCGCAGCCATTCCGATCGCGCGCGCTCCATGAACTTCAGATAGTTCGCGTAGTAGACGATGCCGCCGGCGTCGGTATCTTCCCAGTACACCCTCACCGGCCAGCTGAAGAAGCTCGTCACCGGGCCGCTCAAAACAGATCTCCGGTAACGCCGCCGCGATCCGGCACCTTGAGCCCGAAATGCAGATAGGCGTTGCGCGTCGCCACTCTGCCGCGCGCCGTCCGCATGACGAACCCTTGCTGGATCAGGAACGGCTCGATCACATCTTCGATGGTGCCGCGTTCCTCGCCGAGCGCGGCCGCGAGGCTCTCGACGCCCACCGGGCCGCCGTCGAATTTCTCGATGATGGTGAGCAGGAGCTTACGGTCCATCACATCGAAGCCGAGCGGATCGACATCGAGCATGTTCAGCGCCGCCTGGGCCACTTCGTCCGTCACGTGTCCGCCTGCCTTGACCTCGGCGTAGTCTCTTACGCGACGTAACAACCGATTCGCGATGCGCGGGGTTCCTCGCGACCGCTGAGCGATGCGCATCGCGCCGCCGGCGTCCGTATGCACCCCGAGGATCGACGCCGAGCGTTCGACGATCCGCT
>JACZCZ010064710.1_pt1 | contig 19486 bp, 10 predicted proteins | sample 8641811 | NCBI WGS metagenome assembly JACZCZ01 (sample SAMN15324610, study PRJNA640507) | soil metagenome | isolation source: intercropping peanut in the first line | place: China: Luxin town, Laibin City, Guangxi Province | collected 2019-07-25 | depth 10cm m | reverse complement strand
GCCGCTCAGGCGACCCGTGCTCGTGCTGAAGCTCGCCCACGTCGGCTTGTTGGCAATGCTGAACGTCAGCGCATCGCCTTCAACGTCGCTGGCGCTCGGCTGGAAGCTGTACGACTGATTGACTGTGACTGCAGTGGCAGGTGCACCGGAAATCGTCGGTGCCGTGTTGGCCGTACCCTGCACGGTGATCGAGAACGCGGGCAGCGAAGCAGTCGCCTTCCCATCGCTCACCCTGATGACGATGCCGGAGAACGTGCCGGAGCTGCCGGGCGTGCCGCGAAGACGGCCCGTCGTGGTGTTGAACGCAGCCCACGACGGCTTGTTCGCAATGGAGAACGTGAGCGTGTCGCCATCGGCGTCGCTGGCGGTCGGAGTGAACTGATAGACGTTGCGGAGCGCGACGCTCGCTGGCGGCGCGCCTGCGATCGTCGGTGCACGGTTGCCGCTGGCGGCCGGAACCACCTGGATCGCGAATTCGGGTCCGAGAATGCGCTCGCCCAGGTAGCCCGTCGCATTGATCAGGACGTTCTCGAAGACGCCGGTCGCCGTCGGTGTGCCGGAGATGCGGCCGGTCGCAGTGTCGAGAGTGACCCAGGACGGCTTGTTCCAGATCGAGAACGAGAGCTTGACGTTCGAAGGATTGGAGACCGTCGGCGTGAAGGAGAACGGCTTGCCGACTTCGGTGGGAGCCGGCGTGCCCGAAATGACGGGACGCGTCTGGGCACTGGCGGCGCCCATGCTCATCAGACCGACCAGGCACAGAACGAAAGCGACCCACGCTCTTGCGTGCGGCAGCCTGAAAAGAGAGGCGGAAAGGACCATGTGTTACTCACTCCCGGATGCGACAAGAACTTGTCTTCACAAGGGAGCGAGCCGCACAGCTCGAGCCGCGGATAACCCGCGGTAAGCCGCACGCTATCTCACGACGAGACCGACACCGTTCACTCGTTGTTCGCGATGAGGAAGGTCTGCGCCGGCAACCCCGCTATCCGTTGCTCGCTGGAGCAATGGGACCGGAGGCTTTGCGTCGCCGTCTCTCGACGGTTATGCCCTTGTTCGACTGACGCAGTGTGCCCGGAGGCTGAATGCCGCCATATCGGGCTCCCCCCCATCGCTCGCGAGATGGGAGAGGGACCGGACATGAGGCGGAGGAGGAAGGGAGGCGCGGTGGAAGGAAGCGGCGCAGAAGAGAGACAGCAGCCCGCTGCGGGCTGGTGGCCACCGGCGTCAGCCGTTCATTATTCCGGAAACTTGAACCCGTGCTGTCTCACAAGCCGCGTGCAGGCTGTCGCCAGATGAAGGTCGTACGCGACTCCCGCCCCTCGGTTGATCTCGTCGATCGCCGCGTCCATGCCGAGGGCCGGACGATAGGGTCGCGGCGAGGACATGGCTTCGACGACGTCGGCGATGGCCAGGATACGGGCTTCGATGAGGATCTCTTCCCCCTTCATGCCGCGCGGATAGCCGCTGCCATCGAAGCGTTCGTGGTGCTCGAAGATGATCTCGGCGACAGGCGCGCCGAAGTCGATGTTCGCGAGCAGCTTGGTGCCTTCTTCGACGTGAGAGCGCATCAGTGCGGTTTCCGCTTCGCTCAGGGGACCGGGACGCGCAAGGATCGACGGCGGCACAGCGACATTGCCGACGTCATGCAGCAAGGCTGCAACGCGCAGAGCGTGCTGACGTTCGCCATCCAGGCCCGCTTCGCGCCCGAGAGCGACCGCCAGCGCGGCAACGCGACGTGCAGAGCCCGCGGTATAGGGATCGTGTTTCTCGCTCAGGCCGAGCAGCGCGTCGATCATGCCCTGCAGGGCTACATCCGTACGCTGCAGTGAGCTAAGCGTCTGACCGTGAGCACGCTTCGCGTGCAGCATTCGCCACACGCCATCGCTCAGTGCGGACAGCGCACGCTGGTCGGCTTCGCCATAGCCCGCGTCGCGATTGGCGACGCCCAGGACGGCAACCGCCTCCTCGCCGTCGACCATCGGCACGGCTACATAGCGCTGCAGATCGGGCAAACCATCGGGCTGCGGTTTCCAGGTGAGATCGTTGCTCGAAGTCGCATGACGCGAACGCACGCATTCCGCGAAGACACTCATGCGCGCCATCTGGCGCGGCTCGGCGTTCGCCATGATCGTCTGCGCTTTCGCACGGTCGCGCCACGCGACCAGTGAGATGGTCTTGTCGGCGGGATGGACGAAGAAGAGATACGCGAGCGGACTGTCGGTCATTTCCGCCGCGTGCTCGACCACGCGCCGCACGATAGCCGACTCGTCGAAGGACTCGGACTGGCGGAACAGGTCGATCAGGAATTCCTGCTGCTTCTGTTCCTGGCGCTGCGCGGCGGCTTCGCGCCGACGCTGCGAGATGTCGCGAATGACGAGGACTGTGTCGCCGGCGCCGCGGTCGATGCGGCCCACCGTGACTTCCACATCCATCAGCGAACCGTCGCGACGCTTGTGAGTCGCTTCGTAGCGATCGCTGGCCTTGCGCGCGGCCTTCAGGTCTTCGGCGCTCTGCTGTTCGATGTTCGAGGCCGGCGTCTTCACGAGCTCTTCGCGCATGTGGCCCGACATACGGCAGTACGCTTCGTTTACTTCGAGAATGCGGCCTTCGCTGTCGAGTATCCAGCAGCCGTCGGACACGGCTTCGAGGATCGTGCGGCTCGACTGCGCCTGCTCCAGCCGCTTGCGCTCTTCTGCAACGTACTGCGTGAGATCGCAGGCGCTTACGAGATCGGCATTGCGGCCGTCGAACTCGATCGGGCGGCTTGCAAGCATCAGCTGCAGCGCCGATCCGTTCTTGCGCCGATGCGTGACCGTGCCACCGGATTCGGCGGATGCCGGGCTCGCTTCGAGCAGCGCTGCGCCCTTGAGCGCGAGAAACTCGGCTCGGGTGTAACCGTAAGCCGTCAACGCCGTGTCGTTGACCGCGATGAAGCCGCCGGTCGCCTGGTCGGCGATCCACATCGGCAACGGGTTGGATTCGAAGATGCGTCGGAAACGCGCCTCGCCCGAGGCGAGCCGCTGATTGGTCGATTCGAGCTCGCCTATCTGGTTGCGCAGCCGGGCCTGGACCTGTTGCGCGCGTTCTGTGGCAAGCGCGAGTGCCTGCTGTGCTCGCTCGGCAGCCTCGGAGCGCTGCACTGAATTGTCGTCGAGCGCCTGGAGCTTCACGGTTGCGTTGTTGGCCTTGGCGGGCGCTGCGGCAGGTGCCGGGGCGGCGGCAACCAGCTCGTCGAGCACTTTCACGAGTGCCTCGGGCTGTTCGGTGCGGGCAAGGAAGCGTTCCGCGCCGAGTTCGAGCGCAAAGCGTTCGTACTTCGGATCGTCGTGACGGCGCGTGTAGAACACGAATGGAATCGATTGCAGGCGCTCGTCCTGTTTCCACTTGCGGCACAGGGCGAAGCCATCCATCCGCGGCAGCACGATGTCGGACACGACGGCATGCGGCGGCTCGCGACGAGCAGCATCGAGGGCTTCGAGACCGTTCGTGGCCTTCACGACCCTGTGGCCGCGGGGAACCAGCAGCTTCTCCAGCGCGACCTGCTCGGACTCGCGCTCGTATGCAACCAGAATGACACCCATGCCCCGAAAACTCCTGGCCGTACGGGCCTGCCTGTCCGGACCGTCCCGCGGACGTTGTAATCAGCGGGCGCGACCGTCCCACCGTGAGCGCCGATGCTCTCTTATGTCAGGCCGTAAGTATGCCGACCAAGTCCTTGATTCGCACGGTCGGGAGGGGGTCCATGGCGGGAAAGGTGACGGGGAGCACAGGAGAGAGGGGCCAGCTGGCTGACGGGCCAACTGGCCGGCTGGCCAGAACAGGCAAAAGACACGGAAGGCGCGGCGTCTCCTGCTGGCCAGTTGGCCGGGGCGTCAGCCCAGCGCCCGGTTCACCCTCATCCAGTACTGCCCCAGGATCGACACCTGATCCGTGAACTGTTTGAAGTCCACCGGCTTCACGATGTAGCTGTTCGCGTGACGTTCGTAGCTGCGGGTCATGTCCGATTCCTGGTCGGACGAGGACATGATCACTATGGGAATCGCACGCAGCTGGGGATCGGATTTGATGCGCGCGAGGACGTCGAGCCCGTCGATCTTGGGCATGTGCAGGTCGAGCAGCATCAGGCGCGGCAGACCGGAGGGACGCTGTGCGTACTGGCCTTTGCGCAGCAGATAATCGAGCGCTGCTTCGCCGTCCTGCACCCAGACAATGTTGCGGCTGACGCCACCGATTTCGAGCGCGCGCTTGGTGAGCTCGGCATCGGTCGCGTTGTCATCGGCCAGCAGCACGTAACCGGAATGGGTCATGAAGCACCACGAGGGGCACGGGACCCGGGGCTCGGGGCCCGGGCTGAGATGGAATCCGTCTCCCGCCCGGGCCCCAAGCCCCGAGCCCCTGGTTCACTGCGCGCGAGCGCAATGACGAAACCATACTCCCGCGCGACTTCGCGCAAGCGCTGGAATCTGCCGGACTGACCACCATGTCCGGCTTCCATGTTCGTGTGCAGCAGCAATGGACTCTCGTTCGTCCGGCGCTCGCGCAGTCGCGCGACCCATTTCGCCGGCTCGTAGTACTGCACCTGGCTGTCCCACAGTCCGGTGGTCACGAGCAGCGGCGGATAGTCCTGCGCGCGGACATTGTCATACGGCGAGTACGAAAGCATGTAGCGATAGAAGTCCGCTTCGTTCGGATTGCCCCATTCGTCGTACTCGAGCGTTGTCAGTGGAATGGATTCATCGAGCATGGTCGTCACGATATCGACGAATGGCACATTCGCCACTGCACCTCCGTACAACCCGGGTGCCGTGTTGATCACGGTGCCGATCAGCAGACCACCGGCGCTGCCGCCCGATGCATAGATGCGACCCGCAGTGGCATAGCGTTGCGCGATGAGGAACTGCGTGACGTCGATGAAGTCGTGGAACGTGTTCCACTTGTTGAGCAGCCGTCCGGTGTCGTACCAGTGACGTCCCATCTCCTGTCCGCCGCGCACGTGCGCGATTGCGTAGATGAAGCCGCGATCCAGCAGCGAAAGTCGTGCCGAACTGAAGGCCGGGTCCATCGACAGCCCGTACGAACCGTACGCATAGAGAAACAGCGGCGCGGAACCGTCGCGCGGCGTGTCTTTGCGATACACGACGGAAACCGGCACGCGCTGGCCATCGCGGGCGTCAGCCCACAGGAATTCACTCGCATAGTTCGCAGGATCGAACTCGCCCAGCACGGGTTCGCGCTTGAGCAACGTGCGATTGCCGCTGCGAATGTCATAGTCGAACGTCGAAGCGGGCGTGGTCAGCGACGTGTACACGTAGCGCAGGACAGTCGAATCCATTTCCGGATTCGATCCGAGATGCATCGTATACGCCGGATCGTCGGCCGCCAGGTGCTGCGCCGATTCGCCCCAGCGCTGAAAACGGATCTTGGAGAGTCCACCGGAGCGCTCGCTCACGGCGAGGAATTCGCGGAACAGTTCGAAATCCTGCACCAGCACCCGCGGATCGTGTGGGACGATGCTCTGCCAGCGATCAGGACGGCCGTGATCGGCCCGGCTCGCAACGCCGACAGCGGCTACGCAGAAGTTCTGCGCCTTCCAGTTGCTGCGCACGAAGAAGCGATCATCGAGATGATCGACCTGGTACTCGTGGTCCTCCTCGCGCGGCGCGAATACTGCGAAAGTCGTGCTGAGATCGTCGGCAGCGGCGAAGCGCCATTCGGACGACGTCGTGCTCTCCGATCCGATGAATACATAGCGTTCCGATTTGCTGCGCTCGACCGCGAGGCCGAAGCTCTCATCGGGTTCCTCGTACACGACCGGGTCGGGCTGTGTGGAACCGAGCAGATGGCGGCGCACCCGCCGACCCAGCAGCGTCACCGGATCTTTTTCGATGTAGAGGAACGTGCGGTTGTCGTCGAGCCACGCGATGTCGGCTTCCGCGTTCTCGATGATGTCGGGCAGCAGCTCGCCCGTGCGCAGGTCCTTCACGCGCAGCTGGAACTGCCGGCGGCCGACGGTATCGACGGCGTAAACCATCAACTGGTTGTCGGGACTGATCTCGTAGTTCGCGAGCTGGAAGAAGGGATGACCGTCCGCCATCGCGTTGCCGTCGAGCAGCACGACGGCTTCGCCCTCGGCTGCACCGTCGGCGCGACGCATGTAGATCGGATACTCGCGGCCCGTCTCATATCGCGCCCAGTACCAGTAACCGCGATATCTCTCGGGCACCGAGGCATCGTCCTGCTTCAGGCGTCCGATGATTTCGCGATATACCGCGTCGATGAGCGGCTGGATGGGCTCGAGCACGGCATCCGTATGGGTGTTTTCGGCTCGCAGGTGGGCGATGACGTCGGCATCGCTGCGGGCATCATCACGCAGCCAATAGTAGGGATCCTCCCGCGAGCCGTTGGGCGACTCGACGCGATGCGCGCGCATGACGGCTTTGGGAGGTAAGAGCAACGTCGATCCCCTGCGTCCGCACCTGGATGCGGCCGAACTGAAAGCTGCGTCCTTCTGATTTTCCGGGTTACGACCGGGGAATGCCGGTCCTGCCTGATTGGTGGGCTATATAGCCCGGTCCGCGCGAAGCCGTAAATCGTCAACTCCCTCAATGCGGCCCCCCTTTTTGGCGGCCTGCTGTCGCCAAAAGGTGACGTGCTCGGATGAAACCGGCACGCCCTGGGACCACCATTCGTTCCATCCACTCCGCCATTTCATGGAGCCCGGACAACGCCGGCTCGGTGGCGGTAGGATTCGACCGCTGCGCTGCAAAGCGGCAAGCGGCGGCCCAGGCAGCGGTTGGGGACACAACGAAGGCGACCGGACCCGCTTGTACGAATTTCTGGGGTGCAGTTCACGCGGCTGGCCCGGAAAAGGCAGATGCAGGTCTCAGTCATTCGACTTTGCATAAGTAAGTATTAGAAACCAGCATGAAAGCCCCCGTAGGAGTGGGTAATGGCCAATGCTCATAACAGCCGTCCAGCGGGCGGCGAAGAAGTGAATCTGGAAATCGACGACACGCAGAGCGCGCGCATCCTGGGCGAAGAAGGCCATCAGCCTCCCGTCCTGGTTCTCAGCCGCGACGCCGGCCTCGTCGAAACGGTACGCAAGGCGGCGCCGCGAGGAGCGTCGGTAACCCACGCGCCGGACCTCGACCAGGTGGCAGACCGCTTGCCTAGCCTGAAGCCGGGCGTCCTGGTCGCCGACACGGCCAGCACCTCGGACGTTGCGGCGCTGGTTGCCCAGCTCACGCAGCACTTCCCCGAACTCGTCGTGGTCGTTGCGGGCAAGCGCGAAGACAGCGCTTCGCTCATGCAGCTCACGGCCGCGGGACGCATCTTCCGCTTCCTGCTCACGCCGCTGTCGCACGGCCAGACGCGACTCGCCCTCGAAGCCGCGATTACCCAGCACATCGACCTCAAGGCGGCCGGGCAGCGCCAGAGCTCAGGCGGCGCTGGCGAAACCGGCGGCAAGAACTACGTGATGACTTACGGCGCACTCGCCGCGGGTCTGCTCATTCTCATCGGCGGCATCTGGTTCGGCATCAAGCAGTTCACCGGCAAGGAAGCGCCCGTCGAAACGCCGACCGCAACCGCGCCGACCGAACAGCCTGGCGGCGTCCCCGAGAAGCCCGATCCCGTGCAGGCTGAACTCGCGCTCGCGAAAGAAGCTTTCGATCAGGGCAAGTTCCTCGAACCTGCCGGCGAAAGCGCCCTCGACTTCTATCGCAGCGCACTCACGCTGGATCCACAGAGCCAGGCCGCGAAGGACGGTATCCGCGCCGTCGTGGACAAGATCCTGGTCCGCGCAGAAACCGCGCTCACGGCAGAGAAGCTCGAAGAAGCGATCCGCGCGATCGAAACCGCACGCAGTATCGATGCGACGCACCCGCGTTTGTCGTTCCTCGACACGCAGATTGCCCGCGAACGTGAACGTCTGAAGCTCACGCAGGCCGCCGAAGTCGGCAGTCGCGTCCGTACGCTGGTCGCGCAGGCCAACGATCGCATCGCGAACGGCCGCCTGATCACGCCAGCGAACGCCAGCGCCAGGGATGCGCTGGCCGAAGCACGCCGTCTCGATCCGACCGATCCGAACGTCGTGCAGAGCATCCGCGAACTGAGTACGCAGCTCACCGAGGAAGCCCGCAAGTCGCTTGCCGCCAGCCGCGTCGACGAAGCTCAGGCTTACGTGAATGCAGCTCGCCAGCTCGGCTCCGCCGGTGCAGCGCTCGCAACGGTTGAACGCGCGCTTGCCGATGCAACGCGCAGCGCAGCGCCTGCGGCTGCCGGCGCACGTCGTCCGGCGTCCGCTCCTGCGGCTGCTGGTCCGAACACCGACGCACTCGTTGCCGAAGCCCGGCAGCGCCTCGCGGACGGCAAGCTGATCGATCCGCCGGGCGCCAGCGCGAAGGATTCGCTCTTCGCGATCATCGCCGCGACGCCGAATCGTCCGGAAGTGGAAGAACTCTCTCGCGCGCTGTCGACCCGCTTGCTGAACTCGGGCAAGCAGGCCATGGCAGCGAAGGCGTACGACCGGTCGGCACAGCTGATCGCTGGCGCCCGCGAAGTCGGCGCACGCTACAACGAAGCGGGCATCGCACAGGCTGAAGCCGAGCTGCAGGCTGCACGCGAACAGACGGCACAGCAGACGAACGTAGTCTCCGCCGCAACGCTGAAGCGCACGCGCACGGTCAACCCGGTGTATCCGGAGTCGGCTCGCAAACGCGGTGTCGAGGGCTGGGTGGAAATGGCATTCACGGTCACGCCGAACGGCACGGTCGAAGACGTCGAAGTTCGCAACGCGAGCCCGGCGGATGTGTTCGACGACGCCGCTGTCCGCGCAATCCGCCAGTGGCGCTTCGAGCCGGTCGAGCGCAATGGCCAGAAGGTGTCGCAGCGCGCGATGGTTCGGCTGCGCTTCGAACAGCAGCAGTAAACGCTGAAGATCGAAAAGAAAGGGCCCGCTGCTCGCGCAGCGGGCCTTTTTCTTTATCTGAGACCAAGTGGCTGGCGGGTCGCACTGAAGAGCACGAAAAAACGTGTGCCCTCTAGGCGTCCGGCCAGCGGCCGTGGCCAGCAGTCAGTCGCTAGTCCTCACGCAGCCTGCAGCTTGCCATCGCGCACTGCCGCGCGCGCCGGCGCCGCCTGCAGCGCCACCACGATCGCGATCACGGTCAGGAACACAGGATATTCCCAGCCGCCGTTCGCATTGCTGAAGACCCAGCCGTTGCCGATATGCGCCCATGTCGCACCGATCAGTACGGGCACGAGAGCAAGCGCGACCCAGCGAGTGCGGATGCCGAGCACCAGCAGCACGCCACCGATCGCTTCCAGGGCAAATACGACGTAGGCGAGCGATGACGGCAGGCCGATCGAAGCGAAGTACTGGGCCGTGCCGGCGAGCGTGAACGTGAAGTACTTCAGGACCACGCTGTGAGCGATGAACATGAGGCCCAGCGAAACGCGCAGCAAAGTATTGCCTGCGTGCTGTGTATCGAAGTTGAACATGATGAGGCTCCTTGGTTGATATCTTTTCGATCGATGCAATAGCGGGTCGAGCAAGGCTTCCCGGTCAGCCTCGTCACTTGTCAGTCCCGTCCGTTTCCACCCTCAGCCCGGCCGCACGCCAGGCTTCGAACCCGCCCTCCATCTCGACGACGGAGTAACCGGCCGTGGCAATCTCGACCGCGGCGGCCGCGCCGAGCTTGCAGTTCTGGCTGTAGCAATAAAGAACGCTCGTGCGGTCCTTCGAGAGTCCCGCCAGCGTGTGCCAGCGGCCTCGCGGCAAATTGATCGCTCCGGGAATGTGGCCTGCGCGATAGTCGCCGGGCTCGCGCACATCGACGACCGTAATGCGCTCGTTCCGCCGGATCTGGCCGTCGAGCTCCACCGGACCGGTGGTGTAAAGCAGCCGCTGCGCGAAAAACTCGCGGGCCTGATGCGGGTCCTGGGTCACCATGACGTCTACCTCGGCAACGATTCAGTGAGGCACAAGGTAGGCCCGATACGGCGCGGGATCATCGGGGTGGGAGGAATGGGATTTATTCCCCGCGCGGCTGACTTACTGGCCGCTGGCAATTGCCCAGAGCTGAGCTGCAAGCAGTCCGGGCATTCCCCCGGCTGGCATCTCGCGCCGGAGTAGAGAACAATCCGCCACGGACATCCGCCTCTGGCCAGCAGCCAGTCGCCAGCAGCCAGTTGCCATCCCCATGCAATCCCTCACCGACATCGCCATCTTCGTCAAAGTCGTCGAGCTCTCGAGCTTCACTGCAGCAGCAGATGCGCTCGAGATGTCGCAGCCAGTCGTCAGCAAGGCGATCACGCGGCTGGAGGAAAAGCTTGGGGCGCGGCTGCTCAATCGCACGACGCGGCGCCTGAGCCTGACCGAGGCGGGGTCGGAGCTTTATCGCCGCAGTGTGCGGGCGCTCGAAGAAATCGAGAACGCGGAGCTCGAGGTTGCGCGCTTCCAGACAGAACCACGCGGTACGTTACGGGTGTCGGCGCCGATGTCCTTCAGCATCCTGCAGCTCGGTGCGAAGCTGGATCGTTTCCTCGATCGCTATCCCGGCGTCACGATCGAGCTGAGTCTCGACGATCGCCGCGTCGATCTCGTCGAGGAAGGATTCGACGTGGCGATCCGCATCGCCAATCTGCGCGACTCGAGTCTCGTCGCACGCAAGATCGTTCCTTGCCGGCAGGTGCTCTGCGCATCGCCGGCGTATCTGAAGAAGCACGGCACGCCGGAGCGACCTGAGGATCTGCTCGAACACAACTGCATCCTCTACTCGTTCCTCACGAATGCGCGCGAGTGGCGTCTCGTCGATGAGCAGGGCGAAACGCATGTCGTGCCGCTCAAGGGCTCACTGCAGACGAACAACGGCCTCGTGAACCGGGCCGCGTGCATCTCCGGCGTCGGCATCGTCATGCTGCCGACCTTCTACGTCGGCGATCAGCTGCGCTCGGGCGAGCTCGTCCCGATCCTGTGCAAATTCCGCCCGGTCGACATCGCCGTCTATGCCGTCTATCCCGAACGCCGCAATCTGACGCCGAAAGTAAGAGCGTTCGTGGATTTTCTGGCGGAGACGTTCGGGCCCGAGCCGGAGTGGGAGAAGGGATGCCCGCTCGATTGAGGCGGCGGGCTGACGGCGACTGTTGACTCCTGCACCACCCCTGCCCCCCACTCCAGTGCAGTCGCACCAACTGCGAGCGACAAGCGGCGCCTCGATCGCTCAACTCCCTGATTTCGCCTCTGGCATTGCCCTTGCACTGGACGCAGGCGAGTTCAATGGAGTGATCGATGGACGGCCGGGCGACAAGACTGCAGCTGCTGAGTTTCGCGACGATTCCGATGCGAAGCTTCCACCTCGCGTGGATGGCTTTCTTCGTGTGCTTCTTCGCCTGGTTTGCGGTTGCGCCGCTGATGCCGGTGATCCGCGATGAACTCGGGCTCACGCGCGACCAGATCGCCAACATCAACATCGCTGCCGTCTGCGTCACGATCTTCGTCCGGCTGCTGATCGGTCCGCTCTGCGATCGCTTCGGCGCACGTCTCACCTACACCTGGCTGCTCGCATTCGGCGCGATTCCCGTCATCGCCATCGCGTTCGCGCAGAGCTACGAAGGCTTTCTCTTCTGGCGCCTGTGCATCGGTGCGATCGGCGCATCTTTCGTTATCACGCAGTTCCACACATCGACCATGTTCGCGCCGAACGTCGTCGGCACCGCGAACGCCACAGCCGCAGGCTGGGGCAATGCCGGTGGCGGCGCGACGCAGGCGATCATGCCATTGATCCTGCTCGCGCTCGTGTCGCTCGGCATCGAGCAAGCCGTGAGCTGGCGCATCGCGCTGTTCGTGCCGGGCATCCTGATGCTCGTCATGGCAATCATCTACTACCGTTTCGCCACCGACACGCCGCTCGGCAACCTCGACGACCCCGGCGTGCGGCTCGCAACAGGTCAGGCACAGCGTCGCAAAGGCTGGGACACCTTTCTTGCTGCGGCCCGCGACTATCGCGTCTGGCTGCTGTTCGTCACTTATGGTGCATGCTTCGGTGTCGAGCTGACCATTCACAATCTCGCAGCCGTCTACTACGTCGATCGCTTCGGACTTTCAGTTACTTCTGCGGGCTTCTACGTCGGCTGCTTCGGTTTGCTGGCGCTGTTCGCGCGAGCCCTCGGTGGAATCGCGTCCGACCGGCTTGCGTGCAAGCGCGGGCTCGACGGTCGCGTGAACCTGCTCTTCATACTCATCCTCGCCGAGGGTCTCGGTTTGCTCGCCTTCGCGCAGACGGCGAGCGCGACGCACGCGTTCGTCGTCATGCTCATCTTCGGTGTCTTCACCCACATGGCATGTGGGGCAACCTATAGCCTCGTGCCGTTCGTGAATCGCAAGGCCCTCGGGGGTGTTGCAGGCATCGTCGGCGCGGGCGGCAATGTCGGCGCCGTCGCTGCAGGTTTTCTGGTCAAGGGCACCTCGAGTACTCAGACCGCGTTGTTCACGCTCGGCATCGTCGTCACCGCGAGTGCACTGTGCGCGCTCGCAGTGCGCTTCACACAGGAGCAGAAGGCCGAAGAACGACGCCTCTACGACGAAGCACTGGCAGCACGCGCTGCCGCCAGCGAGAGCCAGGCACTGCCTGACGCCGCGGTCTCCTGACCGACCGAATCTTCCTGTCGCTGCTCCAACGTTGGGTGCAGCAACAGTTGCCGAGGGCGCTTCGCGCCCGCTGCCGGTCCGCAATGTTGCGGCCGGAGCAGCAGCAACTGATCACAACCTGATTTCTGCGGGAACGCATCGATGCGTACCCCGTGATCGAGAATTTTCTTGCGTACGAATCGCAGCGGAGTCTCCATGTCCACACGACGCAGACTGGTAGTCATCGGCAATGGCATGGTCGGTCAGCGCCTGCTCGACCGCCTCGTCGCCGAATCGCAGGACTTCGACATCACCGTGCTGTGCGAAGAACCCCGCGCAGCCTACGACCGCGTGCAGCTGACGGCGTTCTTCTCGGGCAAGTCCGCGGAGGATCTGTCGCTGGTCACACCGGGATTCTTCGATCATCACGGCATCAACATTCACTTCGAAGATCGCGCGACCAGCATCGACCGCAGCGCCAAGACCGTCACGACGTCGCACGGCCGCACCATCGCCTACGACAAGCTCGTCCTCGCCACGGGCTCTTATCCGTTCGTGCCACCCGTTCCTGGCCGCGATCGCCCGAACTGCTTCGTGTACCGGACGATCGAGGATCTCGAGGCGATTCGTACCGCAGCGGCGTCGAGCAAGGTCGGCGTCGTCATCGGCGGCGGCCTGCTCGGCCTCGAGGCGGCGAAGGCGCTGAAGGATCTGGGTCTGGCGACTCACGTCGTCGAGTTCGCCCCGCGGCTGATGGCGGTCCAGATCGACGATGGCGGCGGTCGCGTGCTGCGCCGGAAGATCTCCGATCTCGGCGTCGGCATTCACACCGGCAAGAACACCACCGAGATCGTCGACGGCGAAGGCGCGACGCACCGGATGAAGTTCGCGGACGGCACCTTCCTCGATACGGACATGGTCGTGTTCTCCGCCGGCATCCGGCCGCGCGACGAACTCGCGCGCACCTGCGGCCTGGCGCTGGGCGAGCGCGGCGGCATCGTCATCGACAACAACTGCCAGACTTCCGATCCCGACATCTTTGCCATCGGCGAATGCGCCCTCTGGAACGGCAAGCTGTACGGCCTCGTCGCGCCGGGCTACCAGATGGCGCAGGTGTGCGTTGCGCGACTGACCGAGCGCAGCGAACCTCTCTTCACCGGCGCCGACATGAGCACCAAGCTCAAACTGATGGGTGTCGACGTTGCGTCACTCGGCGATGCTCATTGCAGCTTCAGCAACGCCCGCTCATATACGTTCGTCGACGAGCGCAAGCAGGTCTACAAGAAGCTCGTCGTGAACGAGGACGGCACCCGGTTGCTCGGCGGCATCCTGATCGGCGAAGCCGACGACTACGGCATCTGGCTGCAGATGATGCTCGACGGCACCGCACTGCCCGAGCACCCGGAAGAGCTGATCGTTCCGGCCTTCGAAGGCAGCAAGAAGTCGGGCGCCACCGGCGTTGCCGCCCTGCCCGCTTCGGCACAGATCTGCTCGTGCAACAACGTCACGAAGGGCGCGATCTGTTCGGCGATCGACGCCGGCTGCACGACGGTCGGCGCCTTGAAGTCATCGACGAAGGCAGCGACCTCCTGCGGCGGATGTACATCGCTGCTCACGATGGTGCTGAAGGCGGAGCTCGCCAGCCGCGGCGTTGCGGTCAACAACCACGTCTGCGAACACTTCCCATATTCGCGCCAGCAGCTCTTTCACCTTATCCGTGTCGGCGAACTGAAGACCTTCGACGCCGTGCGCACGAAGCACGGTCGCGGCATGGGCTGCGACATCTGCAAACCCGCCGTCGCGTCGATCATGGCGTCGTGCTGGAACGAGTTCGTACTGAAGCGCGACAAGGCGATCCTGCAGGACACCAACGATTACTTCCTCGCGAACATGCAGAAGGACGGCACCTACTCCGTCGTTCCGCGCGTGCCCGGCGGCGAGATCACGCCCGAGAAGCTCATCGTGCTCGGCGCGGTCGCACAGAAATACGGCCTCTACACGAAGATCACCGGCGGCCAGCGCATCGACCTCTTCGGCGCACAGGTGCATCAGCTTCCCCTCATCTGGAAGGAACTGATCGATGCGGGATTCGAGACCGGACAGGCCTACGGAAAGTCCGTGCGCACGGTGAAGTCATGCGTCGGTTCGACCTGGTGCCGCTATGGTGTCCAGGACAGCGTGGGGTTCGCGATCGACATCGAGAATCGCTACAAGGGCCTGCGCGCGCCGCACAAGCTGAAGTTCGCAGTCTCCGGTTGTACGCGCGAGTGCGCGGAGGCCCAGAGCAAGGACGTCGGTGTGATCGCCACGGAGAAGGGCTGGAACCTCTACGTTTGCGGCAACGGCGGCATGAAACCGCGGCACGCCGATCTCCTTGCCTCGGATCTCGATTCGGCAACGCTGGTCCGCTACATCGATCGGTTCCTGATGTTCTACATCCGGACGGCGGACCGTCTGCAACGCACTTCCGTGTGGCTGGACAACCTCGAAGGCGGCCTCGATTACCTCAAGCAGGTGGTGATCGACGACAGGCTGGGGATCGCCGCCGAGCTCGAAGGGGACATGGCGCGCATCGTCGACAGCTACGAGTGCGAATGGAAGAAGGCCATCGAGGACCCGCAAACGCTGAAGCGCTTCCGTCACTTCGTGAACAGCGACAGCACCGACGCGAACGTCGTCTTCATCCAGGAGCGGGGGCAGATCCGCCCTGCGACCACTGAAGAGCGTCGCGAGCGCCAGAGGGAGGCCGTATGAGGACTTCGTCCAACTGGACCTTCGTCTGCGAACTCGACGACATCCTGTCCGGGACTGGCGTTGCAGCGCTGATCGATGGACGACAGCTCGCGATCTTCCGTGTCGACGACAGTGTGTATGCGCTCGATAACTACGATCCCAACAGTGAAGCCAATGTGCTGTCGCGAGGTCTCGTCGGAGACATCCAGGGCGACCTCGTCGTCGCCTCGCCGCTCTACAAGCATCATTTCAGCCTGATCAGCGGTCGCTGCCTCGAAGATCCCGACCAATCCGTGCACGCCTACCCCGCTCGCGTTACCGACGGTCATGTATGGGTTCGCAGCGTACCGCTGCGCCCCGTCGCCCGCACACGCCATCTCGTAGTCATCGGTAACGGCATGGCAGGGATGCGGGTCGTCGAGGATCTGCTGCAGATTGCGCCGAACGCCTATCGCGTCACCGTCTTCGGCGCGGAGCCCCATCCCAACTACAACCGCATTCTTCTCTCTCCGGTGCTCGCAGGCGAGAAGCGCGTGGAAGACATCATCCTGCACTCGCTCGACTGGTATCGAGACAAGGGTGTCACGCTGCACACGTCGGACCCCATTGTCTCCATCGATCGGGTGCGGCGTACGGTCCGCTCGCGAAGCGGAATCGAAGCGCCGTACGACAGGCTCCTGATCGCTTCGGGCTCGAATCCCGTCATGCTGCCGATTCCGGGCAACGACCTGCCGGGAGTGGTGACTTTCCGTGATCTGCAGGATGTAGACGCCATGCTCGCGGCCACACGCACCCACAGGAAGGCCGTCGTCATCGGCGGCGGCCTGCTGGGCCTCGAAGCCGCGAACGGCCTGCTGAAGCAAGGCATGGACGTCACCGTGGTCCACATCTTCGACACGTTGATGGAACGACAACTCGACCGGGCCGCCGCGGAACTTCTTCGGGAGTCGCTCCAGAAGCGCGGGCTGAAATTCCGCATGCAGGCAAAGACGGTAGAGATCCTCAGCACGGAGCATGAGTGGCGAGGCACGGGCCAAAGGGCATCTGAAGTCCACGCCCCGAGCCCCGAGCCACGAGCCCGGGTCACAGGCGTCTGCTTCGAGGACGGCTCCGAACTGGAGGCCGACCTGGTCGTCATGGCCGTGGGCATTCGCCCGAACATCGATCTCGCAAAGGCCGCCGGCTTGCGTTGCGACCGCGGTGTGCTCGTGAACGACACAATGCAGACGTTCGACCCGAGCATCTACGCGGTCGGCGAATGCGTACAGCATCGCAACAGCACTTACGGACTTGTCGCACCGCTCTTCGATCAGGCTCGCGTCTGCGCCACGCATCTGGCCGAGTTCGGCATCGGGCACTACATGGGCTCGATGGTGTCGACGCAACTGAAGGTCACAGGCATCGACGTCTTCTCCGCCGGCGACTTCATCGGCGGTCCCACGAGCGAGGCACTGGTCATGCGTGACGCGCGGCGCGGCATCTACAAGCGCATCGTGATCGAGAACAACAGAGTGCGTGGCGCGGTTCTCTACGGCGACGTGAAAGACGGCGCGTGGTACATGGAGCTCATGACGCAGGGACGCGATATCGGCCCGCTGCGGGACAAGCTCCTGTTCGGCTCCGCGTTCGCCGGGAAGACGTGAGCGCCAAGTGATCCGTACAACCTGTCCTTACTGCGGCGTCGGCTGCGGTGTCCTCGCGAAACCCAGAGGGAATGGCGCGGGATTCGAGATCAGCGGCGACCCTCATCATCCCGCCAATCGGGGGCGACTTTGCTCGAAGGGCTCCGCTCTCGGTGAAACGCTCGGCCTCGACGGCAGACTCCTGCACCCGCAGATCGGGGGATCGCGCGTGTCCTGGGATCAGGCGCTCGATCACGTCGCCTCGGGCTTGCGACGCATCGTCGACCAGCACGGCGCGGATTCGGTCGCGTTGTATGTATCGGGGCAGTTGCTGACCGAGGACTACTACGTCGCCAACAAGCTGATGAAAGGGTTCATCGGCACTGCAAACATCGATACGAACTCGCGGCTCTGCATGTCCTCGGCAGTAGCTGGTCACAAGCGCGCGTTCGGCGAAGACCTGGTGCCGATCTGTTACGACGACCTCGAGCTCGCCGACCTCGTCGTCCTCGTCGGTTCGAACACGGCATGGTGCCACCCCATCCTCTTCCAGCGCATCACTGCGGCCAAGCAACGCCGGCCCGAGATGAAGATCGTAGTGATCGATCCGCGTCGCACCGCCACTTGCGAGTTCGCCGACCTGCATCTTCCGATCCGTGCAGGAACCGACGTCTGGCTGTTCAACGGGTTGCTCGCGTACCTGCATCAGCACGGCATCGTCGATACGAGGTTCGTCGAGCAACATACCGTCGACGCATCCCGAGCACTACTCGTCGCCGAGAACACAGCGGGCGATCTGCGTGCGGTTGCCAGGGCATGTCGCATCGATGAGCGGCAGCTGGCTGACTTCTACGGGCTGTTCGCCCGCACGGCGAAGTCGATCACGGCTTTCTCGCAGGGCGTGAACCAGTCTTCCGCGGGAACCGACAAGGTCAATGCGATCATCAACTGCCACCTGCTGACGGGACGCATCGGCAAGGAAGGCGCGGGACCCTTCTCCGTGACAGGTCAGCCGAATGCCATGGGCGGACGCGAGGTCGGCGGGCTTGCGAACATGCTCGCGGCTCACATGGAACTGGGCGATGCGCAGCACCGGCGCATCGTGCAGGACTTCTGGCACAGCCCCGCGATTGCCGACAAGCCGGGGCTGAAGGCCGTCGATCTTTTCGAAGCCATTCACGAGGGCAGGATCAAGGCCGTGTGGATCATGGCGACGAATCCGCTCGTCAGCTTGCCCGATGCCGATCGCGTGAAGCAGGCCTTGCAGCGATGCGAACTCGTGGTCGTCTCTGACTGCGTCGAGAAGACGGATACGAACGCCTGTGCGCACGTGCTCCTTCCCGCGGCTGGCTGGGGCGAGAAGGATGGCACCGTGACGAACTCGGACCGGCACATCTCCAGGCAGCGTGCCTTCATGCCGCTCTCTGGCGATGCCAGGCCGGACTGGTGGATCATCAGCGAAGTGGCGAGGCGAATGGGTTTCGCAGAGGGATTCGACTTTGCATCGCCTCACGAAGTCTTCGACGAACACGCACGACTGTCCGTCGCGGGCAACGACGGCTCACGCGCGTTCGACATCGGCGGCCTGGCCGGCCTCGATCGCGCCGCATACGACGAGATTTCGCCAGTGCAATGGCCGTTGCCCACGAAGGGGCACACCGGCACCGCGCGATTGATGGAAGACGGACGCTTCTTCCATCCCGATCGCAAAGCCCGCATGGTGCCCACGACACCGCGCATGCCAGTGAATCCGACAGATCAGGAATTTCCACTGGTACTGAACACGGGCCGCATTCGCGATCAATGGCACACGATGACGCGCACGGGAAGATCGCCTCGCCTCTCGACGCACATCGCGGAACCGTATGTCGACATGCACGCCCAGGACGCGCTGCTCACGGGCGCGAAGGAAGGCGAACTGGTCCGTGTCTCGACGCGCTGGGGATCGCTCATTGCGAGACTCAAGGTCAGCGGAGAGATGCCGCGCGGGATGACGTTCGTGCCGATCCACTGGAGCGATGCATTCGCCTCAGATGCCTGTGTTGGCGCGCTCGTGAATCCCATCGTCGATCCCATTTCCGGCGAGCCCGAGCTCAAGCACACGCCTGCACGCGTCACCCCGTTCGTCGTGAGCTGGCAGGGCTTCATCCTGAGCCGCGAGTCGCTTCCGCAGCTCGATGTCACCTGGTGGACGACAGCCCAGGGAGCCCAGTTTCACCGCTACGAGATTGCGGGCCGTCGCGTCTACGGCGACTGGTCGCGATGGGCACGACATCTGTTCGATGCGAAGCAGCCTCACGCCGACTGGCTCGAGTATTCCGATCCGAACGCCGGGATCTATCGCGCAGTGTTGCTCATCGATGATCGCATCTCGGCCTGTGTCTTCCTGTCACCGCGACAGGACTTGCCGGAACGCACCTGGCTTGCCGGCCTGTTCGCGAAGGAGCGCATCAGCGGCCGTGATCGCGCGGGATTGCTGGCAGGACAACCGGCGGACGCG
>JACZCZ010113554.1_pt1 | contig 19554 bp, 15 predicted proteins | sample 8641811 | NCBI WGS metagenome assembly JACZCZ01 (sample SAMN15324610, study PRJNA640507) | soil metagenome | isolation source: intercropping peanut in the first line | place: China: Luxin town, Laibin City, Guangxi Province | collected 2019-07-25 | depth 10cm m | reverse complement strand
TGGAGCAGGGCGCCGAGGTGATCGCCCTCGATGTAGTCCATCACCAGGTAGAAACCGGCGTCCTGCGTGTCGCTGATGTCCGTGGTCGGCACCACATTCGGATGACGAATGCGCGCCGCGAGCCGCGCCTCATCCAAGAACATCGAGATGAACTCCTGCTCGTGTGCCAGGTGCGGATGCAGCACCTTGATCGCCACCAAGCGCTCGAACCCCGCCACACCGATCGCGCGCGCCACGTAGACACCGGCCATCCCGCCCGATGCCAAGCGCGCGAGCACTTCGTAGCGACCCAACCGGCGTCCGGCGAGACTGGTCGCAAACGGGTCGTGCTGCGGTGCTGCGGCGAGGTTCAAAATCTGCTCTCAACAAACCCCATGACGCCATGGGGGGTGGGAACGATGGCGGCATGTGTATCCGCCTCTTCCCCGGATGACCAGTCGGTCAGAGCCACCGCGATGACTCCGGTCGCAACCGCAGACACCAAGGTGGCGCCGATCAGGACGTTCGTGCGGGTCTGTCCGCGCTGTTCGTCGAGCAGCTTGTTGGCGCGATTCCAGTCGTCGACGTTCGGGCTCGTTTCGGCAAGCTTGGCGGCTTCCTCGTAGTCCGAAACCCCCGCGTACATATCGACCGCCGAAATGATGGTGGCGATCAGCAATGCACCGGTCACACCGGCCGCGACGAACGTCACCACCGGCGGCAAGCCTTCCGACTCACCGGCGCCCGCGCTGCTCGGTTCGCTGGAGGGGTCGCCGCTTGCAGTCAGGGGTGCGGCCGGCGCAGTCAGCTCCACCGTCGTCGATTCGCCGGCAGCGCCGGAGACTTCGCGCGACACGTCACCGGTTGAGAAGTGCGCCACGATGCTGTGCGAGGTGTCCGGCTCGACGAAGAACGCGCGTCCCTGCTGCACGGCGTCGTCCAGATCGATTTCGCAGCCGGAGCAATCCACATCGACGCGGAACAACGTCGGGGCGGCTTCGGTGAGGATCTGTTCGGCGTACTGCACGGCTTGCGCTTCGCCGGGGTACTCCTCTTGAAGCATCAGAGCGAGCGTGGCGGCACGCGCGAGGTTCTCCGCTTTTTGGTGGGCGCGGATGGCCTGCATCAGCGCAGCGGGCGCGGGCGCCATACGGTGTGCGGTCTCGAACCACTGCGCGGCTTCCGCATAGTTGCCGGTCATATAACCGCTGGTTCCGCGGTCGTAGGCTTCTGCAGCAGCCGCCCGCTGCCGCGAGTCTTGGGCGCTGCTTTGTTGAGCGATCCCGAACGTCACACAGGCGACCACCAACAATGACCAGATGCTCACGCGCATGCTTTGAACCCGCCGCCGGCACGGAAAAAGGCTGAACCGCAGACTGGTTCGAACGCCAAAGTGCCCGCGCGGTGATTCTGCCCTGACTGCGCACGCGTGCGCCAGTGCGTTGAGGTCGACCCTCCCCGCGGAACACGGGTGACGGGGTACGATGAATGCCTACAACCCGCTCTTCTCGAGCATGACGTGCAGCTCTTCGGGCTCCGGCGTAAGAGACAACGCGTCGTACTTGGTGATCTTGCGGCTGCGGAACAGGGCAAACAGGGACTGATTCATCGTCTGCATGCCGCTCGTACCCTGACCGGTCTGCATGGACGAATACATCTGATGAATCTTGTCCTCGCGGATCATGTTCCGGATGGCGGTATTCGGGACCAGAACTTCCAGCGCCATGCTGCGACCAGGACCGTCGGCGTTGGGGATCAGCATCTGAGTGACGACGCCTTCGAGCACGAACGAGAGCTGCGCGCGCACCTGGCTCTGCTGATGTGGTGGGAACATGTCGACGACACGGTTGATCGACTGCACCGCGCTGTTGGTGTGCAGCGTCGCGAAGACCAAGTGGCCGGTCTCGGAGATCGTCAGCGCAGCTTCCACCGTTTCGAGATCACGGAGCTCGCCGACCAGGACGACGTCCGGATCCTGACGCAGCACGTAGCGCAACGCGTCCTTGAAGCCCAGCGTATCGGTGCCGACCTCGCGTTGGTTGACGATGCAGAGCTTGTTGGGGTGGAGGAACTCGATCGGATCTTCGATCGTGATGATGTGCTGACGCGTCTCGGAGTTGATCTTGTCGATGATCGCCGCGAGCGTGGTCGACTTGCCTGAGCCGGTGGGTCCAGTGACCAACACGAGCCCGCGCGGCAAGGACGCCAGATGCGCCAAGATCGGCGGCAGGCCGAGCTCGTCGAACGACAGGATCTTGAAAGGGATCTGACGGAAGACGCCGCCGACGGCGCCGCGCTGCACGAACAGATTCGCGCGGAAGCGCGCCATCCCCTTCACCCCGAACGAAAGATCAATCTCGTTCGTCTTCTCGAACTGCACCTTCTGTTCTTCGGTCAGCACCGAGTAGCAGAGTTGCTTGGTGTCGATCGGGCTCAGCGGCGGTGTCTTGAGCGGCAGGAGCGAGCCGTCGATGCGCAGCTGTGGGGGAGTTCCGGTCGTGATGTGAAGATCGGACGCGCCTTTTTCCACCACTGCACGCAGCAGCTGATGCAGCGTGATTTGCACTCCCGGAGCTTCCATAGGTCGCCAGGCTAACGTGCGCCACCTTCACGCTTCAACGTGCATCGTGTCCGCGTCATCCAGTGATTCAGGATCATGGAGGGCGTGTGGACCTGCGTCACACCTCGAGCCGTGTCCACATGCCACGTTGGATCCACGCGCGACTCCGATCGTTCTTCGTGATGATCTTGGCGGCACACCATGCGGTGATCAGTTGACCTTCTTGTCCCAGCCCGGGCATCACATGGCTGCTGCAGAGGACAAGCCGCTTGATCGGCGTGCGTACGGGCAGCGCGCACAAGCCGAGCGCTTGTGTCACTGGGTAGCCATACACAGCGGTCATGGTTGCGCGACCGCGTTGCCACAGTGGTGGCGGCGTGATCGCGTCTCCCGCAAGCACCGTCGGCGGGCGTCCGTCGTGCGGTGAGTCGACGACGCTGAGATGATCGTCGAGGAACGGAAGCACCTCACGCAGTGTCGGCAGAAGACGCTGGCGCAGCTCGGACAGGTCGTCCTCGTCGTCTTCGACGACGGCGCGCGGCAGCAGGGCCTCCACGCAGACATTGTGATGCGTGTCGTCGAGCCGCTCGATCTGCAGGTGCAAGTTGCGCTCGAACGGTCGAGTTGGCTCGCCGCTTCCGCTGACGAAGACATCGCGCGCTGCGCCTTCGGGAATCCCTTCGCTGCGCACGATCAGGTTCAACGTGTAGCGGTAGTAGCGTAGTTGGGGCTCGCCGAGGTGCTCGAACAACGTTTCAAACGCGTCGCGCTCGGGCAGTAGGCGCACCAAGGCGTTGACGTCCTGGCCCGCGACGACGTGTCCGCAGCCGATCTCTTCGTCCGAGCCCGCGAGCTTGATACCCGCCACACCTCCGCGTCGGATCAGGATCGCTTTTGCGCTGGCGGTTTCGTGCACCACACCGCTGTGACTCTTGAGGCGTTCGAGCAGAAGCTGATGAAAGGTTTCCAGGCCGCCGGTGATCGCGTGTGGTGACTGCAACCAGGATGCGTAGAGGCGCGCGCTCCGCAGCGTGGTCGTGTGATCCGGATCGATCCCGTCGCTCAAGCGCGCGGGCAACCCGACCGCGACTCGGAACGGATGATGATCGGGCAGCTCCGCGATCGGATCCGGCGCTGCTCCCTGACGATCGAAGGGGAGACCGGCGATGCAGCGTGCGAAGTCACGTCGCTCAAAGAACGTTTCCGGCGGCCAGGTCAGGTCCTTCGCGAGCACATCGTCCAGCGCTTGCGACAGGCGCTTGGCATGCGCGTGGAACTCGGCGGCCGGACGTTTGACGCGCGGAAACTCCCGCTCGATCTCGCGCTCCCATGCGCTGTCGTCGGGAGTGACGCTCAGTCGTTGCCGCGGGATCGCAACCTGAAAGCTCGGGACGAGCGGTGTGGACACGCGCCGTAGATTTTGTGTCAGCCCGAGGTCGGACCAGATGCGCTTTGCGATTGGCGAGCCCTCCGCGAGCAGAGAAAACGGCGCGCGAGGAAGTGTCCATGGTCCGAGCGTGTAACTCGCTGGGCGCGTGTCTTGCCCGAGCAACAGCACTCGGAAGCCACGTCGCGCCAGCAGCGCCGCGCAGACCGTTGGCGCGAGGCCGGTGCCGAGCACAGCGACGTCGTAGTAGCTCAGCGACATGCGTCACCGGCGTGGTCGATGTCACGAGCAAGGCTCATGTACGTTCCAAGCGCGGTGCGACGAGCGCCGCCTCGAGCGCAGCATCCGCACGGATCGTGGGCGCTGGTCCGAGCACGATCACCCCGCGCGCGATCGCGTCGATCACACGCGGCAACAGCGCGTGCTCGTGATGTTGGATGCGGGCGTGGAGCGTGCTCGCGGTGTCATCGCTTGCCACGGGTACCGCGGCTTGGGCGAGGATGGGACCGGTGTCGACGCCGCTGTCCACGAGGTGGACGGTGCATCCGCTGATCCGAACGCGTGCCGCAATCGCTTGCGCAGGGCCATCGGAGCCCGGGAATGACGGCAGCAACGCCGGATGCACGTTGACGATGCGAAACGGAAAGCGCTGCAGCAGCGGCGCGCCGACGATGCGCATGAACCCAGCGAGCACCACTAGGTCCGGTTGATCCTGCGCGACGGCTTCGGCGAGCGCGATGTCCCACGCCGCGCGATCGGGAAAGTCTTTGAAGCGAACAACAGTGGTTTGGAAACCGCGCTCACGTGCGAACGTCAGGCCGGCGGCGTCGGCGCGATCACTGATGACTGACGTGACCGTGGCGTCGCACGTGCCGTCGTCGATTGCCCGACAAATCGCTCTTAGATTGCTGCCGGTGCCCGAGATCAGGACGACGAGACGGAGCGTCATGCGGCTACACGAAACGAACGCGCGCGTCGTCCACCGCGCCGGGCATGTCCACCACGCGTCCGATCACATTGGCTTGTTCGCCCTGTTCCGCCAGAGCGCGCAGCACGCCTTGCACCGACGCTTGCGCGACGATGAACACGAGTCCAATGCCCATGTTGAACGTGCGTCGCATCTCGGTCGTGTTGACGTCGCCGAGCTTGGCGATCAAGCCGAAGATGGGTGCGGGCTTCCATTGCCGAGCATCAAGCTCCACGCCGAGGCCATCGGGCATCACGCGCGGCACATTGCCCGGCAAGCCGCCACCGGTGATGTGCGAGATCGCATGAACGCCTCCAGCGGCCACCGCAGCCTGCGCTGCGCGCGCGTAGATCTTCGTCGGTCGCAACAGCGCGTCGACGAGCGGTTCCTGTAGCTCGTCGAGACGGCTGTTCAGCGACAGGCCCGCGCGTTCCAAGAGTACCTTGCGCGCCATTGAGTAGCCGTTTGAGTGCAGGCCAGTAGACGCTACGCCGATCACTGCGTCACCCGCGCTCACCGCGCGACCATCAAGGATGGCGGCGCGCTCGACCACACCGACTGCGAAGCCGGCCAGATCGTATTCGCCGTCGGCATACATCGATGGTAGCTCCGCGGTCTCGCCGCCGAGCAGCGCGCAGCCGGCTTGCAAGCAACCCTCGCTCACGCCTTTGATCACCTGTGCTGCGCGTTCCACGTCGAGCTTGCCGGTGCCAAAGTAGTCCAGGAAGAACAGCGGGCGCGCGCCGGTGGTGACCACGTCGTTGACGCACATCGCGACCAAGTCGATCCCGACCGTGTCGTGCCGATCAGCGGCGAAGGCCAGCTTGAGCTTGGTGCCCACGCCATCGGTTCCTGACACGAGCACGGGATCCTTCAGGCCGCTTGGCAACCCGCACAACGACGCGAATCCGCCGACGCCTGCGATCGCTTCCGGAATACGGGTCCGGGCAGCAAACGGTTTGATGCGCTCCACCAGCTCGTCGCCCGCATCGATGTCCACGCCCGCGTCTTTGTAAGTCAGCCCGGTCACGGCGCGGACGCTAGCAGATCTGCCGTTGCTGACCAGGCCGCCAACCCGCGCGCGTCAGTACGGATTGTCGGTGACAAAGCCGGCGCCGCGCGGTCGGCTCTTGCTCTGGGGCGCGCGCGCCGCGGGACGTCGTGTGCGGCGCACCGGGCGCTTGGCTTCCTCGCGCTTCAACACCAACGACAGCGTCTGATCCTGATCGAAGGTGATCGACCATTCACGCTGGGTGTATCCGCTCGCGTCAGCGACAACCTTGTGCGCGCCACCCGCTGTGACCCACGCATCGAACGGATTGGGAACACGCTCGCCGTCCAGCTTGAGCTCCGCGCCTGAAGGCGTCGTGGAGATGCGCACGTGTACCGTCTTGGGCGTCGTGGGTGAGGGTGTGGTGGGTGTTGGCACCGGAGCGCTCGGCGCTTCGGTCGGTGCGGGAGCAAGGGGCGCAGGTGCTGCGGTCGTCGTGACCGGTGGCACCGAAGGTGTCGCGACAGGCGGCGTGGGTGTCGCCGCGGCCGGGGCACTTGCTGCAGGACTGGTCCCGGGGGGTGGGGCGCTTGGTGGAGCCGGTGCGCTTGGCGTCGCCGGCGCGTTCGTGGATGTGCCTTCCCAAGCGGGCGGAGCTTCAGGCTTGTGATCGATCATGCTCCACAGCGCGAGCGCGATCAGCAGCAAGCCACCAATCCCCGCGGTGATCATGCGCTTGTCGAGGCTGCGCTTGAGCACGACCGGGGGAAGGCCATCGGAGTCGTTGGAGGGCGCGACCGCGCGCCCCGTCGGTATCTGAGTCGCTGTCGTGGCGAACGCGTTTGCGGCTGACCAGCTGTCTTCCGTGTCTGCTGCCGGCATGTCCCACGACGGCCGCATGGAATCAGCGAAGCGGTCGGCGTCGTGATCGGAGAGCGTGCCGGCGGACCACGCGCCGTCGTCGTCTTCACGCGCACCCGTGTCGCCGGCGTCGACGTGGGGCGCAGCGATCGACGCGGTCTCGATGCTCGGTGGCACGGACATGATCGGATCCACGATCACGCTGGGCAACGCGGTCGGTGCTTCCGGGGCGAGCGCCGGATCGACGATTACGCTGGGTAGCCCGGCGCTTTCGGGCGTTGCAGCATCGTCGACACTCGGTGACGTCTCTTTCGTCGCGAGATCGTTGGCTGGCGTGTCCGCCGCATCGTTGTTGGCTTCGCTGCTCATACGGCGAGACTTGCCGGCAACTTTGCCAGGCGGGTGGAGCCTAACCGTACCCGCCATCATTGCAACAGCGCGGTGGCGTCGCGCGCGTGCTCACCGATTGACCCATGCACGGCCGACGGGGTAGCAGCGCGATGCGTGCCTTCCAAGCGTTCGAACACCGCCTGCGCTGTGCTTGCGTTGGCCTGCTGCGCGATCGCCTGCGATCAGGCAGCGCACGACACGCTGCAGACAGTGCCGTCGGTCGAGCTCGTGTCGAGCGCGCAGGTCGAAGCGATGTCCGATCATCAGCTCATCGCGAAGCGCGACGCGTGGGTGGCCTTGGCACGCGAGGCACAAACGGCCGACGCGCTGACGGCGGCGCGCAACGTCGGCGCCATCGCGCGTACGCTCACGCGGCGAACGGCCGACGTTTCACACGTTCAAATGGCGAGCGCGCTGCTGGCGCAGATCGGTCAGCAACACGTCGGCGCGCAAGCATGTGAGGCGCTGCTCGATCGAGTGCGCCTGCATCTCGTGGAGCTTGCCGATGTGGTGGAGGCGGAGCGCCAGGCGCGCGCGATCCTGACGCGACATGCCGACGAGTCTGGTACGGGCGCATGTCTTGCGGCGACGCAGCGCGTGATCGATGCGTTGAGCGATCATCCGGCTGTGGTTCAGGCAGCCGTTGCCCAAGCGCGCAAGCCGCAGACGGCAGCGTCGCCCGCGGCGGGCCTCGCACCGGATCGTGACAGCAGTGGCACGTGGGTGCAGACCTCCGCGTTGCCCGCAGCCGCCGCCCCGGCAACGCTGGAACGCGTCACTGTGTATGGTGGTCGTGCTGGCACACGCGTCGTGCGTGCGGTGTTGTACTTCGACCGACCCGTGCAGTATCGCGGTGGTGAAGCCGTGTCGGAAGCGGGGTTGCCGCGGCGCCTGTTCCTCGATTTCGACGCGATCAAAGTCGCAACCAGTGTGCAGCCGACGGCGACGATCGCGCTGGCGGGGTTGCAACGCATTCGCGTGTTGAGCCTGGACAACCGCGACGTCGACGCCACGCACAACAACCCCGGCCGGACGCGGGTGTCGTTCGATGTCGATGCGGCAGTCGCTCATCGCGCATTCTTCCTCAACGATCCGTACCGCGTCGTCGTCGACCTGCAGGTAAGGGAAGCGGAGCCCTTGCTGAACGCGAAGGTGCGAACAATCGTGCTCGACCCGGGACACGGCGGACGGAATCTGGGCGCGCACGGCCCGCATGGTCTGCGCGAAGCGGTGGTGGCGCTCGACTTGTCGCGGCGCGTGCGCGCGCTGTTGCGCACCGAGCTACCTGGGACCCGCGTGGTGTTGACGCGCGAGACCAACGAAGACTTGTCGCTGGAAGAGCGCACGGCGATTGCCAATGGCGAGAATGCGCAGTTGTTCGTGTCGATCCATCTCAACGCGTGGGCGACACCGGATCAGGGTGGCGTGGCCACGTTCGTGCTGGATACCAGTGACGATTCGCAGGCGCTGCGTTTGGCTGCACGCGAGAACGGAACCGAGGTCACGCAGGTCAACGAGCTCCAGAAGGTGCTTGCCGGGCTGTACCGCAAGGAACAGGTCGCCCAGTCGCTGCAGCTCGCCGAGTCGATTCACCACCAGACGCTGCAAGCAGGGCGCGCCATTCTGCCCGCGCTGGTCGATCGCGGGGTGAAGCGGGCCATGTTCTACGTGCTGGTTGGCGCCACCATGCCGGCCGTGCTGGTGGAACCGTCCTTCATCACGCACCCGGATGAAGCCCAGGCGTTGACCACTGACGCCTATCGCGACCGCTTGGCTGCCGGAATCGCCCTGGGCATCGCGAAATACGCCCGTTCTCTATAGCTCGGTCCGCCCCAATCGGGGGTCATCAGCAACTTGCCCGTGAGATCCCCCGCGCCCATACTCCGGCCAGAAAATGGCTGAAACCGCGTCCCAGCCTGCGGTCGACCTGAGTCAAGTCGCCGACGGACTGCATCAAACCTGTCTCGATTACCTTGCGGCCCACAAGGCGCGGCTGCGCACGTCGATCGACGCTGGCCGGTCGGGAGTCGATGTGGCGATGGGGTTGTCGGCCGCCTACGACGGCCTGCTCGGCACGCTGTTTTGTGGCGCCAACGCCGCCACGCGAGCCCGCGGGGTGACGCCACGCGGCCGGTACGCCTTGGTTGCCGTCGGCGGATATGGTCGCCGTCTCGTCGGACCTCATAGCGACGTCGATGTGTTGTTCCTGTGCGACCACCCGGAAGACCGGGACGTGGCCGCGCTCGCCGAGGCCGTGGTCTATCCGTTGTGGGACTTGGGCATCGACATCAGCCAGGCCGTCCGCGGGGTAGACGAAACCGTTGCGCTCAGCCGTAGCGACATTCGCACAGCCACCACGCTGCTCGACATGCGTCACGTGGCTGGCGACTACGGCATCGTCTCCGAGATCGTGGAGCACGGACGGCGCGAAATCTTCGACAAGGACGTGTTGCCGTTCTTCCGCGCGCTCGAAGACGACACGGTCGCGCGCCACAAGCGCTTTGGCGGGTCGGTTTACTTGCTCGAGCCCGACATCAAGCACGGTCGCGGTGGCTTGCGCGACCTCGACATCATCATGTGGATCGCCGGTGCGCGCTGGGGCGTCAGCACGCTCGAAGAGGCAGCGGCGGTCGGTGCGTTGCGTGGGCGAGAGCTTGAGGACCTCACGGCCGCGCGCGAGCACCTGTGGCGTGTGCGCAACCTGCTTCACGTGCGGGCGCGACGCCGACACGATCGACTCACGTTCGAAGATCAGGAGCACATTGCGCTCAAGCTGGGCTACCGCGACGACAAGCTCTTGGCGGTCGAGCAGTTCATGCAGGCCCACTATCGGCACTCGCGCGTGATTGCTCAGACCGTGGATTGGATTGGTCAACGTGCGCGTCGCTCGCGTCGGCCTCCGCCGCTGACGATTCGTGATCTGGGCGATGGCGTCCTGGTGCACGACGGGCAGATCACGCTGCGCGATCCAGCGTTGCTGCGCGACCACCCGGTGCTGGTGTTCCGAATGTACCGACACGCGCTGAACGAAGGCCTGCCGGTCGATCCGATCGTGCGCGATGCCGTCGCGGAGCTCGCTGCCGATTCCGACTGGGCGATGCTGCTGCGCGCGGACACTGAAGCATGCCAGCGCTTTCTCGAGCTGCTCGCCTACGCGGATGTGGCGCCGGTCGGGCGCGGTTCATTGGCTTCGGAAATGCATGAGCTCGGTCTGATCAACGCGATGATCCCGGAGTTCGAGAGCGTGACTGGCCGAGTGCAGCACGACGAGTACCACGTGTACACGGTCGACCTGCACTCGATCCGCAGCATCGATCAGCTGCATGCGCTGCGTCGCGGTGAGCTGGCGAGCGAGTATCCAACGATGAGCCGTGTCGCGGCGGAGATCGTTCGTCCGCTGCCGCTCTGTCTCGGGATCTTGCTGCACGACATCGGCAAGGCAGAAGGGCGCGACCACGCACGCAAGGGCGCGGAGCTCGCGCGACCGATCGCCAAGCGGTTGGGGCTGTCGCCTGCGGACGTCGATCACGTGCAGTGGCTCGTGCGCGAGCACCTCAGCCTGTACCACGGCGCGTTGCGTCGCGACCTAGCGGACCCGGCGAACATCGCGGAGATCGCCGGTCAGGTTCAAAACCGTCATCGCCTCAACGACCTGTTTCTGTTGACGGCGGTTGATCGGTCCACGACGCGGCCTTCGGAGATGACTGAGTGGAAGGCGCGCATGCTGCAGGACCTGTTGGTCTCCGTGAGCGCATACTTGGACGCGGGTGGCGACGGTTTCCGTGCGCAGATCCAAGCGCTGCGAACCGAAGCGCTCGACGTGGCCGGTCACGCCGCGGAACGCGCGGACCTCGAGGCCTTCCTCAACCAAATGCCAGATCGCTACGTGCTTGCGACCGCGCCTGCCGAGATGCGCTTGCACCTGCAACATGGCCGTTGCGCCCCTGGCGAATCCGACGTCTATGTGCACCGGGTCGAAGGTCAGCGCGGCTACGAGCTGCTGGTGGCCACGGACGACCGGCCCGGCTTGCTGGCTGATCTCACGGCGGTGCTCGCTGCGAGTCGGTTCGGCATCGATGCCGCGCAGCTCTATACACGCACTCGTCCCGGCGCCTTGGATCAGGCGTTCGACGTGTTCCAGGTGTCGCATCCGCACATGACCGAGGACGGCGTGATCGACGTGGAGATCGAGCGCCTTTGTACGAACACGCGCGACATGTTGGCCGGGCGCATCAGCGGCGCCGGCTTGCTGCAGCGTCGCTCGAAACCTCCGAAGTGGTCGCAGCGCAAGGGCCCGAAGGTGACGACGAAGGTGAACGTCGACAACGCGGCCTCCAATCGCTACACGGTGATCGATGTCTTCACGCGCGACCGCGATGAGCTCTTGCATGCGATCGCCGAGGCGTTGCACCAGCGCGGGCTCTCGATCGTCCTCGCGAAGGTCAGCACGGAAGGTGTGTCGGTCGCAGACGTGTTCTACGTCGAGCGTTCTGGCGGCGGAAAAGTGTCGAGCCAGGTCGAGCTGACACAGCTTGCCCAGGACTTGCGCGAGACCATTCGCGCGCTCGACGACGCATAGCCCTCGACATCCGAGTGGTGGCAAGCGTGTATGCTCGCCGCGGCGCAATGCCAGGGTGGAGGTCGCATGCGGACGTTGGGACGGTCACGGGGTTGGCTCTTGTGCGGAGTGCTTGCAGCGGGCGCGGCTTGCGGCGGGTCGCAGGCTCAAACGTCGTCGCGGCCCGATCCCGATGAAGCGCTTGGCGAACAAGATCAGCAGCGTGAGGTGCCACGGGCATCTGCCACCGTTAGCGAAGGCGAGACCCAATTGGCTGCCGGTGATGCCGCGGGGGCTCGCGCTCTCTTTGAGCAAGCGATTGCAGCCAATCCGAACGATGCGCGTGCGCACTTGGACCTGGGGCTGTCGTTGGAAGGTCTCGATGACGCGGCTGGCGCTGAGCGTGCGTATCGACGCGCGATTGAGATCGATGCAACGTTGGCCGAGGCTCACAACAATCTCGGTGTGCTGTTGCGCGAGAAGGACGATCTGTCTGCGTCGATCGAAGCCTTCCGCGCTGCGCTCTCCGCCAACCCTCGCTCCGCATCCGCTCACGCCAACCTCGCGATGGCGCTTGAAGACACCGAGGATTTCGCCGGCGCTGAGCGCGAATACCGCGCGGCGTTGGAGATCGAGGACGACAACGTGATGGTGCGCGCCAACCTCGGTCTCTTGTTGCTGGCGTTGGACCGCGCAGAGGATGGTAAGCGCGAGCTGCGTACCGCCGCCGCCCATGCGCAGGGCAATCGGCCGGCGCTGGTTGCGATCGGCAACGGTCTGCGGCGCGCGGGTGATGCTGGCGGCGCGGTCGAAGCGATGCGCGCTGCGATCGCGGCTGGAGACGGACAGCCAACGCCCGCGTTGCTCGCGGAGCTGGCTTTGGCGCAATTGGCGGCCGGCACGCGACCGGCTGCGATCGACACCCTGAAGCAAGCCTTGGAGATCGATGCGCGCTTCGCAGTCGGTCACTACCTGATCGCCAACATGTACGCCGCCGATCAACAGCTCCCGCAGGCAGCGACGCACTACAAGAAGTATCTGCAGCTCGAACCGAGCGGCCCGCAGGCCGCGCAGGCGCGAGAGCGGCTCGCGATCGTCGAGCGTGGTGCTGGCAACAGCAGGCGCCGCTGATCTCGCGGGCGTCGAGCGCGCCTCAGCCTTTGCGACCGAGCCCAACGAGAAAGATCTCGTAGCTCTCTTGGCGCGATGCGTCGGGTTTGATCACGCGCACCTTGTCGAACTTGCCCTGCATGGCTTTGCGAGCGTCCTCGAACTCGGCGCCCTGAAAGATCTTCGCGACGAAGTGCCCGCCGATCGCGAGATACCTCTCTGCAGTGGTGAGCGCCAACATCACGAGCTCGTAGCTGCGGAATGCATCGGCGTGCCGCTGACCGCTGGTGTGCGGGGCCATGTCACTGATCACGAGGTCGAATGCGCTCGGCCCGCCGAGCCCGCCTACGTCGAGCGTGTTCAAGTCGCCCTGCACGGTCATGACATTGCCAGGCAATGCAATCTCGATCGGGTTGAGATCGATCGCCAGGACCTTGCCTTCCACGCCGACACGCTGCGCGGCATAGAGCGTCCACGAGCCTGGAGCAGCGCCTAGATCCAAGACGCGCTGGCCGCGCCGAAACAGGCGCGCTCGCTTGTCGATCTCCTCAAGCTTGTAGACCGATCGTGCGGGATATCCGTCGCGCTTGGCCCGATGGCCGTACGCGTCCTGTTCCCGTTTCGTCGGCATGCGTTTTGTTCACAACGTCCGGAATCGGACGCCGGCTACAACATCACGCGGCGACGCGGCGCGCCTTGGTCTTGACCGCGCCGCGCACGCTGACGATTCCTTCGCGTGAGCCGGGGACTGCGCCTTCGATCAACAACAGGTTCTCCTCGTCGAGGATCTGCGCGATCTTCAGGTTCTGAATCGTGACGCGCTCGTTGCCGTATTGGCCGGGCATCTTCATGTTCGGGAGCGTGCGACCGGGCGTCATGTTGGTACCGATCGAACCGCCGTGACGCTGATACTCGTGCGTACCGTGGGTCTGGTTCTTGGAGCCTTTGAAGTTCCAGCGGAACATGACGCCAGTGAAACCCCGACCCTTGGTCAGGCCGGAGACATCGACCTTCTGGCCGACCGCGAAGTGATCGGACGGCTTCAAGACCTGGCCGACCTCGAACTTGGCGAGCTGGTCGGCGGAGATGCGGAACTCGCGGATCGTGCGCGAAGGCTTCAGGTTCGCCTTCTTGAACGCGCCCGCCTCGGCCTTGTTGACGAGCTTCTCGCGCTTGTCGCCGATGCCGAGGATCAGAGCGGCGTAACCGTCCTTCTCCAGCGTGCGCTTACCGACCACCGTGCACGGACCCACCTGCACCACGGTTACGCGCGTGACGCTGCCGTCCGTGTTGAAAACCTGAGTGTTTCCGAGCTTTTTGCCGAGCAGACCGAAGTTTTTATTCATCACAAACCCTTGGAGAAGCGGGCCGGAAGGATACGTGCGGACCTTTTGGCGTCAAGCGGCGAGGGTGAAAAGCAGGCACCTTTTCGCGTTCATGTCGCCTTCGGGTGGCTTTTCAGCGCCTCGCGGGCGATCTCCCCGGTTTCGCCGGGCTCCTGGACGAGCCGAGCCAGGCCAGGCAGCGCTTCGTTCGTTGCGGCCGCCAGTCGGGCCAAGGCGCGGGCGAGGGTGGGGCCGTCGGCGCCGCGCCGGTGCTCAACCAAGCGAGAAACATCGCTCACGAGCTCCACAAGTCTCAGCTCGCCGATGATCTCCACGGCGAAGTTGCGCCCATCCGCACGCCAAGCGTTCAGCACGCGACGCAAAACCGGGATGCCCCGAGCATCGCCGAGACGTGCCAGCGCGGCCCCGGCAACCGCCTTGACCGTGAGAGGTTGGAAGAGGCCTAGGGTCTTGGCGGCGATCGCGTCCGCAGCGTGGGTGTGACCGAGCGTACCCAAGGCATGCAGCGCATCGAGGATCAGCTCGTCGTCGTCGAGCGCGCCGATCAGGTCTTTGCTGCCGCGCGCGTCGCCTTTCTGAGCCAAGGCCAGGGCAGCGCGCCGCCGCACGTCGGGGTTGTGATCCGCCAGTGACTGCCAGAGCAGCGAGATCGCGTTCGGATCCTCACTGCGCCCAAGAGCCAGCGCGGCGTTGGCGCGAACCATTGGATCTTCGTCGCGCACCAATGTGGTGAGCGGCGTGGCGTCATTCGGACACAGCTCGACGAACGACAGCGCAGCCTGGAAGCGCGTCTCCGGCCGCGGGCTTTCCAGCGCGTCGCGCGCAGCGGCGATGGCGGTGTCTCCACCGAGACGCTCCAGCGAAGCCACCGCGATTTCCCGCACCGTGGGATCGATGTCGTCGATCAGTCCGATCACGTCTGCGTGGAGCGCGGGCGCGCCCAACCGACACACGGCTTCAATCGCCGCGCAGCGCACCTGTGGAAATGGATCCGTGAGCATTGTCCGCAGCGCGACGATGGCACGCGATCGCTCGCTGTCCGTTGCGTCGCCCAAACGTTCCGCTGCTTGCACGCGCAACGCAGGGTTCTTGGCTGCGACGTCGCGCTCGGCAGCATCGAAGTTCGGCCGCAGCGGCGGTAGGCCCAAGAGCGGCATCTACTTCACGGGGCTGCCAGGCGCGACATCCGGTGCCGCAAGCACGTGCAACACCTCACCGTCTCCTGCGGCCAACACCATGCCGTGGGATTCAAGACCCATCATTTTTCGAGGCGCCAGGTTGGCGACGATCACCACGCGCTGCCCGACCATCGCCTCGGGCGTGTAGTGCTTGCCGATACCCGCGAGGATCTGCCGTGGCGCGCTTTCGCCGGCGTCGACCATCAGTCGCAGCAGCTTGTCGCTCTTCGGCACGCGTTCGGCGCCGAGCACGAGCGCGACGCGCAAGGCGACCTTCGTGAAGTCGTCGTAGGTGATCGCGCCGTCGATGGAGGGTGCGGCCGCGTTGGGAGCCGAGGCTTTTTCGGTTGCGGATGCGGGTGCCTTGTCGTTCATGGTGGCTTTCTTGGGCGGCGCTGCGGTGCCGTCGCCTTGGCTCACGAGAACGCCCAGGCGCTGCAGCAACTCGTGCTCCTGCTTGTCGTCGATGCGGGGAAACAGTGGTGTGCCCGGCGCGGTTTGCGTGTTTGGCGGAAGTTGCCCCCAATGACGAGGCCACAGGTCGCGGCTTTCTGCCCAGGCGGTCGCAGGCAAACCAAGTTGCGTCATCAGCGCGTCGGCCTTGTCCGGCATCACCGGCCAGATCATCACGCCGATCCAACGCACCGCCTCAAGCACTTGGTAGATGACGCGCGACAGGCGCGCCGTGTCGCCGTTCTTCACCAGCGCCCACGGTGCCGTCTGATCCACGTACTTATTGGCCGCAGCGCAGAGCTCAAACACAGACTCCAGCGCTTTGTGCGGCGCCATCTCTTCCATGTGGCGCGCGACGTCTATCGCGCAGCGCTGCGCGGTGGTCGAGAGCTCTGTGTCCATCGCCAGCTCGGGGCTCACGACAGGATCCGGGACCAGCCCGTCGAAGCTCTTCTTCACGATGCTCGCGAGCACGCGATTCAACAGGTTTCCCAAGCCGTTGGCGAGCTCGCCGTTGTAGCGAGCGAGCAGGTTCTTGTGACTGAAGTCGCCGTCCTGTCCCAGCGCCACATCGCGCAAGAGGTAGTAACGCACCACGTCGGCGCCGAACGCCTCGACCAACGGTCCAGGTGGAATGAAGTTGCCGAGCGACTTCGACATCTTCTCGCCGTTCACCGTGAGCCAACCGTGCGCCCAGATCTGCGTCGGCGGCGCGATGCCCGCGCTCATCAAGAAAGCCGGCCAGAACACCGCGTGAAAACGCAGGATGTCCTTGCCCACCAAGTGGATCGCGTCCGCGTGCGGCGGCCAGTAGCGGTCGAACAGCTCGCTTGCGCCCGCATTCGCCGGACCACCGAGCGCGCTGATGTAATTCGTGAGCGCGTCGAACCACACGTACATCACGTGCTTCGGGTCGTCCGGGACCGGGATGCCCCAGGTGAAGCTGGTGCGCGAGACGGAAAGGTCGCGTAGGCCTTCGCGAACGAAGCTCTTCACTTCATTGAAGCGTCCCTGCGGCTGTACGAACGTGGGATTGGCTTCGTAGAACGCCAGCAGGCGATCGGTGTACGCGCTGAGCTTGAAGAAATAGCTCTGCTCTTTGATTCGCTCGACCGGACGCTTGTGCTGCGGACAAATGTTGCCCGGCAGCAGATCCTTCTCGGTGTAGAAGGCCTCGCAGCCCACGCAGTACCAATCCTCATAGTCACCGAGATAGATGTCGCCGGACGCCTTGACGCGGCGCCACAGCTCCTGCGCGAGGGCTTCGTGTCGTGGCTCGGTGGTGCGGATGAAGTCGTCGTGATCGCAGCGCAGCGCTCGCCACGCTTCGAGAAATGGTGGCGCCATGCTGTCGACGAAGGCTTGCGGCTCCATTCCGGCTTCGCGCGCGCGTCGTTCGAGCTTGAGGCCGTGCTCGTCGAGGCCGGTGAGGAACCGTGTGGGCCGCCCGCGCAGCTTCTGGTAGCGCGCGATCACGTCGGCCGCGATCGTGGAATACGCAGTGCCGATGTGCGGCCGGTCGTTGACGTAGTAGATGGGCGTCGTGATGTAGAAGGGCTTCATGGATCGATCGCGGGCCGTGGACAGGAGCGGAGCTTACGCGAGGGCAAATAGCATGGCACTGACAGCAAGCTCGGGGTTCGCGTTGCGTTGCAGCTCTTCAAGCGTCTGGTGGATGCGCTGAACCCGACTCGCGAACCGCTCCGCAGACGCACGCTGCGCTCGCTCTTCCAGCGCCGACAAGGCGTGGTTGAAGCCAAGAGACGCGGTGCCGCCGTCCAGCGCGATCACACCCAAGTCCCGATAGAACAGCGCCAGCGCCGCCAATTGCATCGCTAGATCATCGCTGCGCGCCAAATCTTCGCTGAGATCCAGCAAGGGGCCCGGCGCGCCATGTTGAAGCGCATCGTCGACGCGGAGCGCGAGCTCGAGCAACGCCGCCGCGCGACCTTCACTGCCCAACGCGATCGCACGGTCGGCTTGGCCTGCGGCCAGTGAAATGGCAGGTCCACGTGCGTCGGCGGCGATCCCGTGCGCGTCCAAGATCCGATCGATCACGTCGGGTGGCAGCGCGCGAAAGCGCACCCGCTGACTGCGTGAGCGAATCGTCGGCAGCAACCGATCAGGGCGCTCCGACAGGAACACGAAGTGCACACCCTTGCGGGGTTCTTCCAATGTCTTGAGCAGCGCGTTGGCGGCCTGCGCGAGCTTGATCGGAAACGAAACGTCGGCTTGCGGAAAGATCACGAACGCCGCGCGCGCTTCGAACGGAGCGAACTTGGTGAACGGGAGGATCTCTTCACGCACCTGCTCGACCTTGAGATTGCGATCGCCTTCGTCACGCGGACGAAACACACGCACGTCTGGATGCTGTCCGGCACCAATGCGTCGGCAGGTTTCGCAGTCACAGGCTTCGTGCAGCGCGCGGTCGCAAAGCGTTGCCGCGGCGAGCCCCAACGCCGCCATTTCCTTGCCGACGCCGCTCGGGCCTTCGAACAGATACGTGTGCGCCAAACGATCTTGGCTCACCGCACGCCGCAAAGTGGTGACCGCAGCGTCTTGGGCTTGAATGGCGGTGAGACCGCGCAGCGTCATGGCGCCTCGCTCAGGCTTCGAACATCGCGGCGGCGATGGTCTCGAGCGCCTGCAGCACGTGCTCTTCCTTGATCGCGTCGGGGTCCACGATGTGCTGCATCAACAAGCCGTCGAGCAACGCGTGCAACAGCCGCGGCAACATCTCCGGTGGCACGCGCGGCTTGAGGCCGATCTTCACCAGATTCTCCGTCAGGTGCTCGAGCACCTGAGCCGACGCGAAGCGGTAGTACTCGGCGAGCGGTTGACGCAGCTTTTCGTCGTGGAGGCTCTGCGCCAACAGGTCAGCAACCACCGACGCTTCGTTCCCGCGTTCCGCACGCACGCGCCAGAGCTCGAGCAACGACGACCGAAGTGAGCCGAGCGCGTCGTCGCCTTGGGTCCACGCATTCAATGTGCGGCTCGCCACTGCCTGACACGCGGTCGTCAAGACGACGCCCATCAACGACTCTTTGGTCGGGAAGTGGTAGTGAACGGCGCCCTTGGACATGCCTGCTTCTTGCGCGATGTCCATCAAGCTGGTGCGCGCGTAGCCCTGGCGCGCGAGCACACGGGTCGCCGCTTCGACAATGTGCGCGGCGCTGATCTCAGACTTTTTGTAACCCATGCTCGCGGTCGGGAAAGTGCCGGGGGGCATGCCGTTCGTCAAGGCGCCAGAATCCGCAACGCAGCGCGGGTCGTGTGCGGTAGCGACGTGCATTTGCCCGTGGTACGAGACCGCGTTTTTCGTTGCCCACCCGCCGCAGTGAGGTCGCATGAGCGCACAAGATGGAAGCTCGTTGCCGCGTTTGGTGAGCGTGATGCAGCGCTTGCTCGCTCCGGACGGCTGCCCTTGGGACCGAGAGCAATCGTTGCAGAGCTTGCGGGCGTTTGTGATCGAAGAGGCGTTCGAAGTCGTGGACGCGATCGACAGCGGCGAGCCCGAAGCGCTGCGCGAGGAGCTTGGCGACTTGCTGCTGCAGGTGGTTTTTCAAGCCGAGCTTGCGCGCGCCAAGGGGTGGTTCGGTCCCGATGACGTGGTGACCGCGATCGTCGACAAGCTCGTGCGTCGGCATCCGCATGTGTTCGGCGAAGAGAAGGCCGATACGGCGGCGGAAGTACTGGTCAACTGGGAGAAGCTCAAGGCGAAAGAAAAGAAGGACCGCGGCGCGCTGGACGGCGTGCCGGTGGCGCTGCCGTCGT
>JACZCZ010241826.1_pt1 | contig 19582 bp, 14 predicted proteins | sample 8641811 | NCBI WGS metagenome assembly JACZCZ01 (sample SAMN15324610, study PRJNA640507) | soil metagenome | isolation source: intercropping peanut in the first line | place: China: Luxin town, Laibin City, Guangxi Province | collected 2019-07-25 | depth 10cm m | reverse complement strand
ATCCCCGTGCGTCAGGTCCGTATCGAAGCCCGTATCGTGATCGTGAACGATGATTTCAGCCGCGACCTCGGTGTGCGGTTCGGTGTCAATGCGACCACGACAGACGTCGGCGGCAGCGACGGTCAGGGTGTGGTCGGCAGCCAGAACCCCACTTACCCCGATGGCGTTGGCCTGTTGCCCGGCGCAAATGACCCCCGCTCCGCGGTTCCGCTGGGCGCTGCCGCTGAGCGCTACCTGGTGAACCTCCCCGTAGCGAATCCGGCCGGCGCACTGGCGCTGACCTTCCTCGACTCGGACTTCATCGTCGACCTCGAACTGTCGGCAGCGCAGGCCGAAGGCCGCGGCGAGATCGTCTCGCAGCCGACGCTCGTGACCGCCAACCAGCGTGAAGCGTCCATCGAGCAGGGCGTCGAAATTCCGTACCAGGAGTCTTCGTCCAGCGGCGCCACGACGACGACCTTCAAGAAGGCCGTCCTGAGCCTCAAGGTCACCCCGCAGATCACTCCGGACAACCGCGTGATCCTGGACCTCGTGGTTTCCAAGGACAGCGTGGGTCAGGTGGTTCCGAGCGCGACGGGCGGCTTCGTGCCCAGCATCGATACGCGCGAGATTACGACTCAGGTGCTGGTCAACGACGGCCAGACAGTCGTGCTCGGCGGCATCCTCGAGACCGAACGTCGCGATGTCGAACAGAAAGTGCCGTGGCTGGGCGACATCCCGGGTCTGGGCTACCTGTTCAAGTCGACCTCGAAGACCGACAACAAGGACGAGCTGCTGATCTTCGTGACGCCGCGCATCCTGCGCGAGGGCACGAACCTGTACTGATCGAAGATTTGCCACGCGCAAGTCGTTGGACAGACAATAAGCGGCCGCAGTGATGCGGCCGCTTTTGTTTTGGTATGTCCGAAATTTCCAACGTCTATCTCATCGGCCCGATGGGCTCCGGCAAGACCGCCGTCGGGCGTCAGCTCGCGCGACTGCTGCATTTGAGCTTTTACGACAGTGACGTAGAGATCGAACGCCGCACCGGCGTCGATATCCCGTACATCTTCGAAAAGGAAGGCGAGGCGGGATTCCGCGACCGCGAATGCGAGGTGATCGACTCGCTGACCCAGCTGCAGAATGTGGTCGTGGCGACGGGCGGCGGGGCTGTTCTGCGCGATCAGAACCGTACCTGCCTGGCGCAGCGAGGACGCGTCGTCTACCTCAAGACCGGAATCGCACAGCAGCTCGAGCGCACGCGTCACGGCCGCCAGCGGCCGCTGCTCTACACGGACGATCCGGAAACCCGTCTGCGGGAGCTCATGGCCCAACGCGCTCCGCTCTATGAATCGCTGGCGTCGATCACGGTGGAAACCGACGGTCGCCACGTTCGCACCGTAGCCGACGAAATCGTGCAGTTGCTTCGCGACCCGGTGACGACGTGACCCAACGCCATGAACAGGTCGACATCGCGCTGGGCGACCGCAGCTATCCGATCCTGATCGGCCCCGGACTGCTGAGCGATCCGTCGCTCCTGCGCTCGCACGTTGCCGCGCGGGATGTCCTCGTGGTCACCAACGAGACTATCGCGCCGCTCTATCTCCCGAAGCTCACGGCGGCGTTTGAAGGCAAGCGCGTCGTTTCGCTGGCGTTGCCCGATGGCGAAGAGTTCAAGACGCTCGACAGCTACGCGCGGATTCTCGATGCGCTCATGGACGCGCGGATGAACCGCGATGCGGCAGTCGTGGCGCTCGGTGGAGGCGTCGTCGGCGACATGGCGGGATTCGCAGCTGCCAGCTACCAACGCGGTATCGACTATGTCCAGGTGCCGACGACACTGCTGGCACAGGTCGATTCCTCGGTGGGCGGCAAGACGGCCGTCAATCATCCGAAGGGCAAGAACATGATCGGCGCGTTCTATCAGCCGCGCTGTGTGATCGCCGATACCTCGACGCTCGCCACATTGCCGGATCGCGAATACCGCGCCGGCATCGCAGAGGTCGTCAAATACGGGCTCATCTACGACCCGGCTTTCTTCGACTGGCTGGAAAGCAACGCCGAAGCGCTGCTCGCCCGCGATGACCCGGCCCTGATCCATGCGATCCGCCGATCGTGCGAGATCAAAGCCGAAGTAGTGGGTGTCGACGAGCGGGAGCAGGGACTGCGGGCGATCCTGAATCTCGGGCACACGTTCGGCCACGCCATCGAAACGGCCATGGGCTACGGCAGCTGGCTGCACGGCGAGGCAGTCGCGGCCGGCATGGTCATGGCGGCCGATATGTCGTCCGCACTCGGATGGCTCGCGGCGGCGGATAAAGACCGCATGGTGCAGCTGCTCACGCGCTTCGGCTTGCCCACGCAATCGCCCCGCATCGGCGCTGCCGAGGGTCGCCAGCTCATGGGCATGGACAAGAAGGTGCTCGATCGAAAGCTGCGCCTGGTGCTGCTGCGCCGCCTCGGCCAGGCCGACATCGTGGGCGACTATCCAAACGAAGTGCTCGAAGCTACGCTCAGGCAACACTTCGGCTGAATCGCCAGGCCATGAATCCCACACCGACGCAGCTCGCCGCCTGGGCCGCCTCCGACGAGAGATCCCGGGGCCGTCGGTTCAAGGAGGCTGCGCCATCGTTTCGCGGTGAATTCCAGCGCGACCGCGATCGCATCATTCATTCGACCGCGTTCCGTCGCCTGGTCTACAAAACGCAGGTGTTCGTCAATCACGAGGGCGACCTGTACCGCACGCGCCTGACGCATTCGATCGAGGTCGCGCAGATCGCCCGCACGATCGCCCGCGCATTGCAGTTGAACGAGACGCTGGCGGAAGCGATCTGCCTTGCTCACGATCTTGGTCACACACCGTTCGGACACGCGGGACAGGATGCCCTGAACGATTGCATGCGCGACTACGGCGGCTTCGAGCACAACCTGCAATCGTTGCGCGTCGTCGATGAGCTCGAAGAGCGCTATGCCGCTTTTCCAGGCTTGAATCTGACATTCGAGACACGAGAGGGCATTCTCAAGCACTGCTCCGTCAACAACGCCCGGTTGCTCGGCGACGTCGGCGAGCGCTTTCTGCGTCGCGAGCAGCCGTCGCTCGAAGCGCAGATTGCGAACCTGGCGGATGAGATCGCCTACAACAATCACGATCTCGACGATGGTCTGCGCGCGGAGCTGCTCACGATCGAACAGCTGCGGGAAGTGCCCGTGTTCCGCCGCCAGCACGATGTCGTTCTGGCGACGTATCCTGAAGTCAGCGATCGCCGCCTGATTCATGAAGTCGTTCGGCGAATGATCAACTACGTCGTCACGGATCTGATCGAAACGTCGTCCGCGGCGATCGGCGAAGCAGCTCCAGCCGACGTCGACGCGGTGCGACGTCATTCGGCCGCGCTCATCGGATTCAGCGAGGCCGTGCGGGCTGAACACCTCGAGCTCAAGCGACATCTGCGCGATCACGTCTATCGTCACTATCGCGTGCTGCGCATGACGAACAAGGCGGGCACGGTCGTTCGCGGCTTGTTCGATACTTTCTTCAGGCGGCCGGAGCTGCTCCCCTCTGAGCACGCCGAATCGGCCCGCGACATGGAATCACAGTCCGGAGATGCAGGTCGTGCCCGTGCCGTGGCCGACTACATTGCCGGCATGACGGACCGCTACGCGATCGTCGAGTACGAACGCCTGTTCGATCCGGCGAAGCGAAGCTGATGAGATACACGCGATGATGAATCTGAAGAACGATGTCTTCCTGCGCGCGCTGTTGCGCCAGCCTGTCGACCGTACGCCCGTCTGGATGATGCGCCAGGCGGGTCGCTATCTGCCCGAGTACCGCGCTACCCGCGAGCGGGCGGGAAGCTTCCTCAAGCTGTGCATGACACCGGAGCTGGCCTGCGAAGTCACGCTGCAGCCTCTCGATCGTTTTCCGCTCGATGCGGCGATCCTCTTCTCCGACATCCTCACGATTCCGCACGCCCTCGGACTCGGTCTGCAGTTCGAAACGGGCGAAGGGCCGCGCATCGAGCGACCGGTTCGTTCCGCAGCGGATGTTGCGAAGCTCGCCGTCCCTGATCCAGCGACGCAGCTGCGCTACGTGATCGATGCGGTCAGCCTCATCCGGCGCGAGCTTGCGGGCCGCGTGCCGCTGATTGGCTTTGCGGGCAGTCCGTGGACGGTCGGCACCTACATCGTCGAAGGCGGCAGCTCGCGCGAGTTCGCCCGCATCAAAGCGATGATGTTCGAGGAGCCGCAGACCCTGCATCGATTGCTGAAGCTGCTCGCGGACTCGACACGTGTCTACCTGAACGCGCAGATCGAAGCCGGCGCGCAAGCGGTCATGATCTTCGATACATGGGGTGGAGTGCTCACTCCTGCGCTGTATCGCGAGTTCTCGTTGCAGTACATGGCGCAGATCGTCGATGGGCTCACGCGCGAGCGTGAGGGCCGGCGCGTGCCAGTCATCCTTTTCACCAAAGGCGGCGGGGCCTGGTTACCTGAGATGGCGCAGACCGGTTGCGATGCACTCGGCGTCGACTGGACGACGGATCTCGCGACCGCACGCCGCGCGGTGAACGACCAGAAGGCTCTGCAGGGAAATCTCGATCCGTGCGTGCTCTACGCGTCGCCCGCCACGATCCGCGAAAACGTGGGCCGGGTGCTGGAGAGCTATGGGCACGGCCACGGGCACGTCTTCAATCTCGGCCATGGGATTCACCCGGCCATCAATCCGGAGCATGCCGGTGCGATGATCGCGGCCGTGCACGAGCTGAGTCCGAAGTATCACCGCCAAGCGATCTGATCCCGGGGCCTCTTCTTGTTGTGGGTCCGGCTTCAGCCGGACGTCATGCCGAAGGCATCGCTGTCGCGATTGCGTCCGGCTGAAGCCGGACCCACCGCAAGAGATGCGCAGCTCTTGGTCACTGCAAGGCTTTTACTTGGGCACCTTCGGCAGCTCATCCCGCAACGCCCGCCGCAGGATCTTGCCCACATTCGTCTTCGGCAATTCATTCCTGAAGTACACGTGCTTGGGTACCTTGTAGCCCGTCAATTCGGCCCTGCAATGATCGATCAGCTGCTGCTCGGTCAGATTCGGATCCTTGCGAACGACGAACAGTGCGACGACTTCGCCGGATCGCTCGTCCGGCTGCGCCACCGCAGCGACTTCGAGAACGCCGGGATGCGTCGCGGCGACGCTTTCGACTTCATTGGGATACACGTTGAAGCCCGAGACCAGGATCATGTCCTTCTTGCGGTCTTCGATGTAGACGAAGCCTTCGTCGTCTATCCGACCGATGTCGCCGGTGCGCAACAGGCCTTCCTCGATCATCACCTTCGCCGTCTCGTCCGGGCGATTCCAATAGCCGCGCATGACCTGGGGTCCGCGCACGCAGATCTCGCCGATCTCGCCGATGCCGAGTTCCTTGCCGTCGTCGTCGCGGATGCTGATCTCGGTCGAAGGAATCGGCAGCCCGATCGAGCCGTTGAAATCCATGCCGAAGGGATTGATGCAGGCACCAGGTGAGGTTTCCGTCAGACCCCACGCCTGCGTCAGGACGTTGCCCGTCACCTTCTTCCAGTGTTCGGCAACGGACTTCTGCACCGCCATGCCGCCACCGAGCGTGATGCGCAGCTCGCTGAAGTCGACGCTTTCGAATCCCGGCGTGTTCAGCAGCGCATTGAAAAGCGTGTTCACACCGCTCATGTAGCTGAAGCGATACTTCTTGAGCTCTTTCACGAACGACGGGAAGTCGCGCGGATTCGCGATCAGGATGCCGTGCGCGCCGAACTTCACGAAAACCATCCAGTTCGCCGTGAGCGCAAAGATGTGATAGAGCGGCAGCGCCGTGATGACGACATCCTTGCCGGGGCGCGCTTCGGAGCCGATCCAGGCAGCTGACTGCAGAACGTTCGCGACCATGTTGCGGTGAGTCAGCATCGCGCCCTTTGCAACTCCGGTGGTGCCGCCCGTGTATTGCAGGAATGCGATGTCTTCATGGCTCAGCGGCACCGGCGTCAGCTGCAGGTAGCGACCCTGCTCGAGCGCCGAATTGAAAGAGATCGAGCCGGGCAATTCCCAGTTCGGTACCTGCTTGCGCACATGACGCACCACGAGGTTCACGAGTGCCGACTTCGGCCAGCCGAGGCGATCGCCGACGGCGGTCGTGATAACCGTTTCCACATTCGTGCGCCCGATGACTTCGTCGAGCGTGTGCGCGAAGTTCTCGAGGATCAGGATCGCCTTGGCGCCGGAGTCGACGAGCTGGTGCTCGAGCTCGCGAGCGGTGTACAGCGGATTCGTGTTGACGATCGTCAGTCCCGCGAGCATCGCTGCGTACAGTGCGATCGGGTACTGCAGGACGTTCGGCAGCATCAGCGCGATCCGGTCGCCCTTTTTCAGGCCGGCGCCCTGCTGCAGCCAGGCCGCGAAATACTCCGCCTGCTTTGCGTAATCGCCGTAGGTGAGCGTCCGCCCCATGCTCGTATAGGCCGGCAGATCGGCGAACTGGCGGCACGCTTCGCCGATGAGCACCTGAAGCGATGGGTACTCGTCTGGATTGACATCCGCGGGCACACCGGCGGGATAGTTCTTGAGCCAGATCTTGTTCATGGTTCCCCCGAGGGCGTCGTCTATTTCTTGAGCTGGCGCTTGAGCGTTGGCCATATGACATCGAGCAGGATCGGTTGCGCCTGCGCATTGGGATGAATGCCATCGGCCTGCATGAGGTTGTCGTTCAGCGCGACGCTTTCCATGAAACCGTCCACGACGGGTACGGAGTAGGTCTTCGCGAGCTCACCATAAATTGCATGAAAGCGCTCGGTATAGGCGGGTCCGTAGTTGGACGGAATGCGCATGGCGATGAGCACAGATTGCGCCCTGGCGGCCCGGACCTGCTCCAGCATCGCAGCAAAATTGCCCTGCACCTGTTTGAGCGGCAAACCACGCAGGCCGTCGTTACCGCCGAGTTCGAGGATGACGAGCGCCGGCTTGTGCAGTTCGAGCGCGCGCCCCAGCCGGGTGCGGGCACCGCCTGTGGTCTCGCCGCTCACGCTGGCATTCACTACCCGATAACCGTACCCTTCCCTGGACAGGCGCTTCTGCAGCAGGGCCACCCATGTGGTGTCGACGCTGATGCCGTACCCGGCGCTGAGGCTGTCCCCCAAGATGAGAATCACAGGCTGTGGACCCGCGTCCGCCGCCGCCTGCACGAAGACACCCGGCACGAGTGCGAACCAAATCGCGACCGCGCACCTAAGTAACAGTTGACCCCCAGTCATCTTTCGCAAACGGCCTCGTTCAAATCAGCATGAGCATTGCGGACACGGTTCTCAGAGCACAACGAATCACGAAGCAGGTTAGCAGCCCCGAAGGGACGCTGACCATTCTGGCAGAAGTCGACCTGGCGATTGCAGCGGGAGAAACCGTCGCCATCATCGGTGCCTCCGGTGCCGGAAAGTCGACGCTCCTGGCGCTGCTTGCGGGCCTGGATGAACCCTCGAGCGGGCAGGTCTGGCTCAATGGCGCGGAACTCACTGCATTGAACGAAGATGGGCGCGCTGCGGTTCGGGCTCGTCACGTTGGGTTTGTGTTCCAGAGCTTTCACTTGGTTCCCTCCCTCACGGCGATAGAGAACGTGATGCTGCCGCTCGAGCTCGCCGGCCAGCGCAACGCGCGTGAAGCCGCCGCGGACGTGCTGGCCAAGGTCAATCTCGCCGCCCGCCGAGAACACTATCCGCGGCAGCTTTCCGGCGGCGAGCAGCAACGCGTCGCAATCGCCCGTGCCTTCGTGACTCGTCCGGCACTGCTGTTCGCCGACGAGCCCACCGGCAATCTCGACGCCGCGACGGGTGAACGCATCATCGAGTTGCTGTTCGATCTCAACCGCGCCGCGCAGACGACGCTCGTCGTGGTGACGCACGATCCCGCAATCGCGCGTCGTTGCGGCAGGACGATCAGGATCGATGCGGGCAGGATCGTGGACTGAGAATGAAAGCACTCCGACTTGCACTTCTGGCGCTGATCCGCGACGCCAAGTCCGGCGAGCTCGGTGTGCTCGCGCTCGCGCTCCTCGTCGCCGTGTCGGCGTTGACGGCAGTCGGTTTCTTCACGAGTCGTGTGAGCGGTGCCGTGGATCAGCAGGCGGGCGAAGTGCTTGCGGCAGACCTGCGCGTGCGATCGCCGAATCCGATCGATCGCGAATACTTCGAGCTCGCGACTTCGCGGGGGCTCGTGACCGCCGAGCTCGCAACGTTCCCTAGTGTCGTGCTCAAAGGCGACGACACAGCGCTGACGGCGCTGCGTGCAGTGACGTCGAAGTATCCATTGCGCGGACGGGTAAAGGTCACCGACGTGCCGTTCGGCGAGGCGCGCGAAGTCGATGCGATGCCTGGCGAGCGCGAGGTGTGGCCCGAGGTACGACTGCTCGCACAGCTGAACGCGAACGTGGGCGATCGCATCACTGTCGGCAGTGCCGAGTTCACGATCACCAAGATCCTCGACTACCGCCCCGACCAGGGCGCCGGGTTCGTCGATCTCGCACCGTCGATGCTGCTGCGGATGGAGGATCTGCCCGCGACTGGCCTCGTGCAGCCGGGCAGCCGGATTTCGTACGCCGCGCTGTTCGCCGGGGATGCGAATGCGATCAAGGCGCTCAAGCAGGAGCTCGAAACGCGGCGGAAGGCCGGCGAGCGCATCGTCGACCTGGAAGAGGCCAGCCCGCAGATCCGATCCGCGATCGATCGTGCCGGTCGCTTCCTGAACCTCTCCGCGCTCGTCACGATCCTGCTCGCGGCCATTGCCGTCGCCATCGCGGCGCGACGCTATGTCGTCCGGCATCTCGACACGGCGGCGTTGATGAAGAGCATGGGTGCCCCGCAGTCGCTCGTGCTTCAGATCAGCGTGCTCGAGCTGCTGATGATCGGCCTGCTCGCGGGAGCGATCGGGACCGCCATCGGCTTCGGCGCGCAGGCTGGCATCGCGATCCTCGTGAAGGATCTCGTGCGCGGCATCCTGCCGCCGCCGACGCTCGATGCGATGTGGCTCGGCCTCATGACGTCGGTTCTGATGCTGGTGGGTTTCGCGTTGCCGCCGCTGCTGCAATTGCGCAGCGTTCCACCGGCACGGGTGCTTCGTCGCAACCTCGAGCCGCCACCCCTGCGCTACGTCACGGTGTATGGCATGGCGATCGGTGCGCTCGTAGGCTTGCTGGCGTGGCTGCTGCGCGACGCGAAGCTGCTCGTCTACGTCCTCGCGGCGACGGCAGCGACGTTCGCGGTGCTGATCGCAGCCGGCTGGCTGCTCGTGCGAGTACTGGGCGGTTTGCGCGGCAGTGTCGGTGTCGCGTGGCGCTACGGCATGGCGAACATCGCGCGACGCGGCCGCGACAGCGTCATTCAGATCGTCGCGTTCGGACTGGGTCTCATGGTGCTGTTGCTGCTCGCGCTCGTCCGCAACGATCTGATGCAGGAGTGGCGGGCGAGCCTGCCGGCCGATGCGCCGAATCATTTCATGATCAACATCCGGCCCGACCAGGCGCCGGCGATCCAGCAGTTCATGGCTGATCGCAACGTTGCCGTGCCGCAGCTCGTGCCGATGATCCGTGCGCGACTGACAGGCATCAACAAGGACGACACCGCGAGCATGAAGATCAAGGATGAACGTGGACGCGACTTCCTGGATCGCGAGGCGAATCTCACCTGGGCGAAGGATCTGCAGACGGATAACCGCATTGTGGCGGGCACCTGGTGGACCGAGGCGACAACCGATCCCCAGGTTTCCGTCGAGATCGAGCTCGCCAATTCGCTGGGACTCAAGCTCGGCGACGAGCTGACCTATGACGTCGCCGGCGAAACGGTCAAGGCGAGAGTCACGAGCTTCCGCGAAGTGAAGTGGGATTCCTTCCGCCCGAACTTCTTCATGGTGTTCTCGCCCGGCGTGCTCGATGCGGCCACGGGCACGTTGATCACGAGCGTGCACATCCCGACGGGGCAGCGCGCGATCCTCAACGATTTCATCCGGCAGTTTCCGGAAGTCGTTGCGATCGATCTCGAAGCGATCCTCGCGCAAGTGCGTGGTGTGATGGACAAGGCGACGCTCGCGGTCCAGTACGTGTTCGGCTTCACGCTCCTCGCGGGCATCACGGTGCTGCTGGCGGCGATTCAGGCAACCCGGGACGAACGTCGCTACGAGAGCGCGATGTTGCGCACACTGGGCGCGAGCCGCATGACCGTGCTCCAGGGCGTGGCAGCGGAGTTCACGACGCTCGGTCTTCTCGCAGGAATGCTGGCCGCGTTCGGCGCTTCGGCCGCGGGCTACTTCCTTGCGACAGAGCTGTTCAATCTGAAATACACCCTGAACCCGCTGGTGTGGCTCGTCGGCCTTGCAAGCGGCGCATTGCTCGTTGGATTGAGCGGGACGTGGGCGGCGAGATCGGTGGTGAATCATCCACCGGTGGCGACGCTGAGGGGCGGGTGAGAAGGGGCGCCTACTCCAGGCCGAGAACCACCCATCCGGCCGGCTGCAATTGTCCCTTCCAGGTGTAGCCCTCGAACTTCAGGACGTAGTCGCCCGGTCCGAAAGCGGATGAGTTCAGTCCGAGGCGGATCTCCTTGTTGGAGTCCCGGGCGATGCGATGGATCTGCATCACGCGCGTGCCGTCGGCCTTGTCGATCGTGATCTGGAAGGTACCGTAGGGTTCTTCGACGACCGGTACGATCAGATCGAGCATCTGCGGCGGCTGCATCCAGCCGAGGGTCAGAGTCGGACCACCCGGCTTCGATTGGGCGAGTTTGACCCGATAGGCCTGCTTGCTCGCCGGAGCCTGCATCTCCGTCACTTTCAGTTCGCGCTGCGCCCGCTTCAACTGATCGGACAGCGCGCTGGCGTGCATGGCGTAAGCAATCAAGCCGCCGATGGCAGCGATCAACGCCACGCCCAGCGCGATCACGACGGTGCGACTGACGCCACCGCCGCTGCTCGATGAGCTGCGCTCCCATTTCTCCTGCTCTTCGTCGGCGTCGAAGCCTTCATCGCTCGCATCGAGCGCAGCCCGCGTCGCGCTCGACGGAATGGCGGGGAACATGCCGGTTTCGCTTTCCTCGAGCGGTCGGCGGGCCAGTCGCGCTTTCAGGCGCACCGGGATCGGCAAGCTGTTGAGGAAATCGGGATGCTCGAGACAGAACTTCTCGAAGTCGCGCGCTTCGCGGACGGTGAGTTCGCCCGCGAGGTAGCGGTCGACGATGTGTTCGTTCTGAATGTACTTGCGATCCATGGTGCCAGGCCCGCTGATATCGGCAATCCGTCTATTTTTCTGCCTCGGCAGCCGGTTCGGTCGTGCACAGTTTGCACTTCGGCCAGTACCGTTTCGCCACGGTATCGAGGGTACGGCGATTCGCCTCCGCGAGCGACTGCCGCAGGGCCTGCGAAGCCGCATCCGATCGATAGCCGAGGGTCACGATCTTCACGTGGGTCATGTCTTCGCCCGACGCGGTGAAGTAAGTGACCGTCCAGGCATCGCCCACCTGGTTCCGGTGGGGAAAACTGGCCGGCGCCTGTCGTATGCGGGACGCCAGCATGCGCTGCGGATCGTAGGCCAGGATCTCCCGGATCCATGTTTCCGGATCCCCCAGCTTCGCTCCGGGGTCGTCCTGGGAGCGGATCGAGCCGCCCACCCTGAGGTCCACCTCGGCCTGTCCGACGCCGGCTGTACGAAGCCCGTCGGCCGTCGTGAAGATCCTCCAGACCTCGGCCAGCGGTGCATTGATGTAGCCCTCCGTGGTCTGGCTCTCAGTGATCTGATCCGCGATCTGGCTCCCTGGGGCCTCCTCGCCGAATGTGACGTCCGACACAGAGCAGGCCAGGACCAGGCCGGCCAGGGACAGGACCGGGTTCGGGCGTCGGGGCATCAGGCTTTCTCCGCATGAATTGTGGGCTGGGGCGCATTATTGCGCCGCGGCTGTAGTCGATACTGCCACGCTTGCGGCTTTAGTCCATTGCATCGGACCGGTCGCTGCAACGAACAATGGAACCCCCTTAAAACGTTTGTTCCGGCAGGTTTTCGATTTCCAGATGGCATCCGGACGTCATGTTGAAAGCCCAGCCATATTCGTTTAGTAAGCCCGCATGATCCTGACATTGGAAGTAATGGGGCAACAGGCTCAGAACCTTGGCGCCGCCAAGCGCAAGGTGTTCAACGCCATCGGCGGCACCATCGGCCGCCTCCCCGACAATGACTGGGTTTTTCCGGATCCTTACGTCTCGGGCCGGCACGCGCTGATTCGCTATCTCAACGGACGTTTCTTCGTCGAAGACACCAGCACGAACGGTGTGTTCGTCAACTCGCCGGATTCACGGCTTTCGAGGACCCAGGCGCACCAGCTCAAGAACGGCGACGTGCTCTTCATCGACGCGTACCAGATCGCCGTCTCCATTGAGAACGAACCGGTGGCCGACGCGGCCAGGAACGATCCGCTCGCGGTTCTTCAGGGACATGCCGAGCGCAGTCCGCGCAAGCCGGATCGGCGCGATAGTCCGCCGCAGCGCATGCCGGCTCCCGAAGAGCTCATCGAATCCGCGGACCCGCTGCCCGGCGAGGAAGATCGCACGGCAGCCATGCCCGCGCGTCATCGTCTCGATGAGGGCCGCGCGAACGAGACGCAGTGGTTCCGCATGAGCGAGATGTCGGACCCGCCCGCGGCACCGAAACTAAAAAACGAGACCCAATGGTTCGGCGCGAGCGAGATGTCGGCACCCGAGCCGCCTCCACCGCCGAAGCCGAAAGTGGTTGCAGCGCGCCCGCAGCACGAGCGCCCGGCAGCACGCGCGGTTCCCGAAAGGCCGCAGAGCGCGCCGAAAAAGTCCGCAGCTCCCGCGCGGAATGCTGCGCAGGGCGAAGATTCCGGTCAGCTTGCGCAACTGCTTGCAGCCGCAGGTGTGCAGGGCGTCGAGCCTTCCGACGAGCTCGCGCAAACGTGCGGTGAGATTCTGCGTGTCGCCGTCGGCGGCCTGATGGAAGTGCTGCGTTCGCGCGAACAGCTGAAGGACGAACTGCACATTCGCAGCACGACCTTCAAAGCGTCGAACAACAACCCGCTCAAATTCTCCGCCAACACCGACGATGCGTTCCACAACCTGCTGGTCCGGCAGAACTCCGCCTATCTCGAGCCGACCGAGGCATTCGCGGAAGCGTTGCAGGATGTCCGCGATCACCAGACCGCCGTGCTCAGCGCAATGCGCCTCGCTTTCGAAACGATGCTCGCGAAGTTCGATCCGAACCGCCTGCAGGACGATTTCGATCGCCAGATGAAGAAGGGCTCGATCCTCGGAGTGCCGGCCAAGCTGCGCTACTGGGATCTGTACCGCGACAAGTACGCCGACCTCGCCAAGGATGCGGAGACGAGCTTCCAGACACTGTTCGCCGCTGAATTCGCCAAAGCGTACGAAGAGCAGATCGAGCGACTGAAGTCGCGCGGTCGCCGCTAAGCGCCGGCAACGCTCAAGGAAACCGGCATTGCTCGAAGATACCCTCGTCGAGGAAGACATCCATCCCGAATACGTGTCGGCTGCGATCACGCACGCCGGTCGCGTCCGCAATTCCAACCAGGATGCCTTCGTCGACCGTCCGGCCGTGAACCTCTGGGCCGTCGCCGATGGCATGGGCGGCCACATGGAGGGCGATGTCGCAAGCCGCAAAGTCTGCGAAGCACTCGCGAACTTCACGCCGGGCGACACGATGGATGCGACGATCACGGACATCCAGCGCCGCATGAGCCACGTGAATTCGGTGCTCTACGCGGCAGCGGTCCGCCCCATCAATCCAGTGCAGAGCGGCAGCACAGTCGTCGCCTTCGTTGCGAAGCGAACTTCGTGCGCGATCTTGTGGGCCGGTGACAGTCGCGCCTATCGATTGCGCCACGGGGCGCTGGCGCAACTCACCGTCGATCACACCTGGGCCGCGCAGATCGCTGCGCGCTTCGCGGATATCGAAACCGACCTCGACGAAGACCACTCGATCATGCGAGCGGTAGGCGGTGAGGACATCCTGGTTCTCGACGTCCGTCGCGAGCGTGTCCGGCTCGGAGATCGCTACCTGCTGTGTTCCGACGGATTGACGCGCGAGTTGCCCTCGGAGCAGATTGCGATGCTGCTTGGGCAGGGCACGGTTCATGAGGCCGCTCAGGCAATGCTCGATGCGACGCTCGCCGCGGGCGCGCGCGACAACGTCACGATCGTCGTGATCGAAGCGGGATAGACAACAACCGGCCGGATGCGGGAAGCCGCTGAAAGAGATCGGGCGGGCGACCAATCAGCCTTGGAGAGCGCAGCGCAGTGGCTTCAACCCTCGATCAGATTCTTGCAGGTCTCGCGAGCGGCCAATTGACTGCGGAAGCCGCGTCCGCGCAGCTCGAAGCCATTGCACGCGCCAATCCGCTGCAGCGCTCGACGATCATTGCCCGTGTTCAGACCGACGTCGCAGCCGGACGTCTATCGCATCCCGCAGGCCGTGCAGCGCTTGCGGCGATCGATCGCGCCATTCGACAGATTGAAGCCGACAAGACGGTGTCGATGGCGGACTCGACGCTCGTCGATCCGGATGCAACGTCGTTGCGGCAGCCGACCGCGGTTTCGGCCCCTGCGTCAGTTCACCCCGCTACCGCAGTTCATTCGTCCACCGAGGTTCTGCCCGTTGAAAAGACGGTCAGCTTGGCACAGCCGGTCGTAGCCAAGACGCTCGTGCGTCCCGCGCCGACCGAGGATGACGCGACGGGAATGCGCCCGGCGGCAGAAAAGACGCTGCAGATGCCATCGGACACCCTTCGCATCGACGTCACGGACGCTGACGAGACCCGCGCGAGTGCAACACGCGCGACCGATCCGGACGAGACGGTCAGAACGCAGAAGCAGTTCCCGCCGACGGCTGCCCGCACACTGAAGGCCGATGTCGACACCCAGGCGCTGAGCCCCTACGCCGCAACGCTCAAGTATTCGAGCGACAAGACCGAGGTCATCAGCGAACGCCTCGTCCAGACGCTGGATGAGGCCGATGAACCGCGTCGCGGCGAGCTCAAGCCCGGCTCGATCGTGAAGAAGCGGTTCGTGCTCGAAATGCTGCTCGGCAAGGGCGGCATGGGCCTGGTGTTCGGCGCCATCGATCGCCGCAAGGAAGAGGCCCAGGACCCGAACCCGCGCGTCGCGCTCAAAGTGCTGAACGCGGACTTCGAGCGGCATCCGCAATCGTTCATCGCCCTGCAGCGCGAGGCACGCAAGGCGCAGACGCTCGCCCATCCGAACGTAGTCACTGTCTTCGACTTCGACCGCGACGGCGACACCGTCTACATGACGATGGAGCTGCTGAAGGGACGCTCGCTCGAATCGATCGTGCGAGAGGCGCGCGGCAAAGGCATCAAGCCGGACGTCGCGATGCCGATCATCCGCGGCATCGCCGAAGGTCTCGCGTACGCGCATCGCAAAGGCATCGTTCATTCCGACCTGAAGCCGGGCAACGTGTTCATTGCCGAGGACGGCACGGCGAAGATTCTCGACTTCGGTATCGCGCGTGCCGTGCCGAGCTCCGTGACGCCCGAAAACAAGGACGTATTCGACGCGGGCAGCCTGGGCGCTTACACCGAGGCGTATGCCACCGATGAAATGATCGACGGCGTCGATCCGCATCCGGCGGACGACATGTACGCGCTCGGCATCATCGGCTACGAACTGCTCACGGGCTATCACCCATATCAGCGCCACGGCGCACCCTCAGCGCGCAAGCTCGGCATCAAGCCGCCGCCGCTGAAAGGGCTGAAGCTGCGCGAAGCCAAGGCGCTGGAGCGCTGTCTTTCCTTCGATCGCAAACAACGACCGAAGGATGCGGGGGAGTTCCTCAAGCTCTTCCGCGGTGTCACGATGCTGCAGAAGGTGTCGCTTGCCGCTGCAGTCGTACTCGCAATCGCGTCAGGATACTTCTGGTATCAGAACTATCTCGAGACGAGCCCGGCGATTCCGTTTGCGGAGTTGCCGGCGGAAACACAGCAGGACATCACGGCCGCGCTCGCCAATGGTCAGAAGCTCTGGGATTTCTATCAACAGGGAATGATCTCGGCGCTTGAGGATTCAGCGACCGAGTACGCGAAGGCGTACAACCTGCATCCCAGGAACCCTGATGCAGTGAAGGGGCTCAACCGCACGGCGGATGAGATGCTCCGCCTGTCAGCCGACGATCCTGAACTGCGCCGCCAGGTAGCGGACGGTCTCATTGCGAGGACCGAGTACTTCAAGAAGTACCAGCCGGTCGTCGACGCGACGCGTTAGAACGGCGAGCGCTTCCGCTGCGGGTCAGAAACCCGGGAATCCGATCGCAGGCCTATGCTCCCTTCCCCACATCGAGGAAGGGAGCATTCGAGTTGCTGTGAACTAGAACGACGCGCCCAGCGAAACGATGACCGTGCGCGGTGCACCGATGCTGTAGAAGCCCACCGACGTGCCGCCCGTGCCCGAGGAGATCGAGCCAAAATATTCCTCGTCGAGCAGGTTCACGACGTTCACCTTCGCCTGGAGCTCCGTCGAGCCCAGTTCGAACGTGTAGCTCGCATCGAGATCGACGACCACATAGCTCGGCGCCCACTCGTCGTTCGTGTCCGTGGCCGGACGCTCATCGACGTACTTGCCCTGAAGGCCCGCCTGGAACCCGCCGACGCTGAAGTCCGCTCGCAGTGCATACGTCCATTCCGGCGTCTCGACGAGCTTCTTGCCCTTGGTCGGCGACACGACCGTGCCGCTGAGCGGCACGTCTTCCTGCAGTTCGCTGTCGTTGTACGAGACTGAGCCACTGAGCGTCAGCATGTCGATCGGGCGGAAGCCGGCCTGCAGATCGATACCCATGATGTCGACCTTGCCCACGTTGCGATCGACGCTGAAGCCGAGCTCCGGATCGAAGGACGAGACGATGCGGTTGTCGTAGTCGATCATGTACGCCGCTGCAGACGCGAGAATATCCGCCGAGTTGTACCGCCAGCCGAGGTCAAACGCAGTGGTCGTCTCCGACTCGGGGATGGCGCGGCCGATCGAACCGTCTGCGAGACGACGGACACCGTAGAGGTTGTCCGTGCGCGGCGCCGACAGATTTTCGGCGAATGACGCGTAGATCATCTGTGCGTCCGTGATCTTGTACGTGAGGCCGATGTTGGGCAGCACGTCGTCGAACTTGAGCTCATCCTCGTACGGCGCGATGTACTGCACTGCCGTCGGCGAGTTGACGAACACCACATTGCCGTTCGGCAGCGTCGCGACCGGCACCTGCGTGGTGCACAGGACATTGGTGCTGCCGTTCTGCGAGTAGCAGTACTGATTGAGCTCGCGCTTGAAGAACGGAGCGCGCACGCCGACCTGCGCCGTCAGCTTGTCGTCGAGGAACTGGCCGCGATATTCCGCCGCGACCTGATTCAGCTCGGCGACGGAGTAACGATCGCGCCCACGCAGCTCGCTGCCGTCTGCCGCGAGGACCGGCGCGCTGTTGCGACCGGCGAACGGGTCGGCCGGATTGCCTTCCTGGTCGAGGTAACCGTACTGGCCGGTCTGGCGATGCTTTGCATAGTCGAGCGAGTAGGCGAAGCGCAGCAGCTGGCTATCGGTGAGATCCCAGATCAGCGAGGTGGTGAGGCCGTAGCGGCGCGTGTTCGTTGTGTTGGGCGTGTGGAAGCGCACGCTGTCGAGGAGGTCGTTGTCGCCGTTGAGGTCCCATCCGGTCAGCGCGGTATTGCCGAGGACGCGCTTGTCGGCGGCCGTGGCGGCCGGCGTTTCAGCGATCACGGTCGAGCCACCGCCGTTTGCCAGTGTGTACTGGAAGGAAGGATCGATCGTGAGACGCAGCTTGTCGCCCAGATGGAAGAGCGACTGCATGCGGACGTTGCCCGTGTCGGACGGATTGATGCGGACGCCATAGTAGTTCGTACATGCCGACGGATTCAGCGGATTGTCGGAGGCAAGCTGGTCCGGGGTGGCAGGGAACGGCGTTGCGTTGTCGTTGTCGATGACGCCGTTGGTCGGGACTGGCCGCGTGCAGAACGCGGTGTTGTCGTAGTCCCTGCCGTAGGTCGCGAACGTCGCGGCGCTTGCCGTGCGATAGAACGCGTTGCGGTTCTCGTTCCAGTGGAATGCGAGGCTCACGAAGTCGCCCTCGTCGCCGATGTCCTGGACCACCTTGCCGTTGAACTGCTTCTTCTCGAGGTCGCCAGGTCCCTTGAACTTGTCGTACTCGGTGAATGACGCAGCGAGCCAGCCGCGAGTGCCCCAGGGGCCCAGTTCGCCGGTATCGAAGCGGCCGAAAGCGCGGCGGTAATTCTCATCGCCTGCGGCGACGATGACTTCGCCGCCCATTTCGCGGGCCGGGGCGAGCGAGCGGAACGCGACGGTGCCGCCGGTTGCGGAGGCGGTCGGCGTGTCGACGTCGGTGGTGCCGAGGTTCACGTCGATGCGCTCGACGAGCTCGGGATCGAGGATCTGGTTCGTGTACAGCGAGTAGTTGCCGCTGTCGTTCAGCGGCATGCCGTCGAACGTCGCGGAAATGCGCGAGCCGTCGAATCCGCGGATACGCAGATTGCCGCCGGAGGTGCCGTACGCGTCATTGTTCGTGAAATTGACGCCGGGCATCTGGTTCAGGCTCTGCATGATCGTCTGGCCGCCGACCTGCGTGCTGAGGTACGCCTGGTCGATCGCGACGCGGGTCTTCGTCGCGGTCTGTTCGGTCACCGCGCCGAGCGTCACGATGCGCTTGCCTTCGACGATGACCTCCGTGAGCTGATCTTCGACGGCCGCGCTGCCCGTGGATTGTGCGAACACCGCGCCGGGTGCGGCGAGCACCGCGACTACAAATGCGATACGTGACCCAACGGTCGAAACAGATACACGAGCGATGCCGGGGGGCGTCGTCATGGCAAACCTCCAGAGAACCTGCGAATGGATTTTGTGCGTCAGGGCGTTTGCCGTGCCGCGTTGTAATTGCACATCACTCATATGCAAACTTCATGACAAAGCGGTCCGTGCGCTCATGTGCAGGGTTTACGTGGTGAAGGCGCGACGGCGACGTATCGAAAGTGGCCAGAATCGCTCCGCGCGGGGCGTACCCTACCGCAAAATGCTCCCTGTTGGAGCAAGTAATCAACGTCATGGAATTGAAAGAATGGCATCCGCGCAGGCGGCGGCGCCGGTCCGCGCAGCAGGTGTGGCTCACTTCCAACATGTGAGCGCCAGCGCCGAGGTCGACCGCTGTATACGCCGCGGCTCGTTGCTTGCTCGCGGCTGATCGAACTACCTGAGCGAGTCGGGACCGAATGCACCGGGCAGCAGTTGATCCATCTTCGCGGTAGTCGTCGCACCCTTCAGATTCGACTGCACCACGATCAGATTCGAGCCGCCGAGCTCGAACATCACCTGCCGGCATGCGCCACACGGCGCGCAAGGCTCGTCCGTATCCGCCACGACAGCGAGATGCGTAAAGTCGCCCGGCTTGTATCCAGCGGCGATGGCCGAGAAGAGGGCGGTGCGTTCCGCACAGTTGCATAAACCGTAAGACGCATTTTCGACATTGCATCCGCCAAAAATTTTTCCGTCCCGTGT
>JACZCZ010032661.1_pt1 | contig 19601 bp, 16 predicted proteins | sample 8641811 | NCBI WGS metagenome assembly JACZCZ01 (sample SAMN15324610, study PRJNA640507) | soil metagenome | isolation source: intercropping peanut in the first line | place: China: Luxin town, Laibin City, Guangxi Province | collected 2019-07-25 | depth 10cm m | reverse complement strand
TGGCCAGCTGGCCCGTTGGCCAACTGGCCGGCCTTTCCAAACTGTGAAGAAGTCCCGCTCCGCCAACGGCCCCGTGGCTTGCCGTTTGCAGATATCCCCTCGAGCGTCAGAGCAATGGCGCGACGGGAAATCGACACAAGTGAAGACGGCAACAGAAAGGCGACTGACGACCGGCTACTGGCAACTGGCCAGTGAGACGACTGCGTCACATTTCCTTCCTGCCTGCCGCCAGTAGCCAGTCGCCAGCAGCCTCACCCTCATGTCCGCCAACGCTCCAGCACTGAACTTCGGCTCGCTGCTCCGCTCCGGTCTCGGCGTCCCGGTCGGCGTGCTTGCCGTCCTCGCGATGGTAGTGTTGCCGTTGCCGCCGATCGCGCTGGACGTGCTGTTCACGTTCAACATCGCGTTGTCGCTCGTGATCGTGATGGCTGTCTTCTACGTGGCGCGACCGCTCGAGTTCGGCGTGTTCCCGACCGTGCTGCTGCTCGCGACGTTGCTGCGGCTCGCGCTCAACGTTGCTTCGACTCGCGTCGTTCTCCTGCATGGTCACACCGGCTCGCATGCGGCGGGCAAGGTCATCGAATCGTTCGGCGAGTTCGTCATCGGCGGCAACTACGCGGTCGGCGTGATCGTGTTCGCCATCCTGACCATCATCAACTTCGTCGTCGTGACGAAGGGCGCGGGACGTATCTCGGAAGTCAGCGCGCGGTTCACCCTCGATGCGATGCCCGGCAAGCAGATGGCGATCGATGCCGACCTGAACGCCGGTCTCATCAATCAGGAAGAAGCCCGTACGCGCCGTGGCGAAGTACGCGCCGAAGCGGACTTCTACGGCTCGATGGACGGTGCCAGCAAGTTCGTCCGCGGCGACGCGACGGCCGGTATCCTGGTGCTTGTCATCAATATCATCGGCGGCATCGCGATCGGCATGATGGCGCACGACCTGTCGTTCAAAGATGCCGCTCGCGTCTATACGCTGCTGACGATCGGTGACGGTCTCGTGGCCCAGATTCCGGCATTGCTGCTCTCGACTGCAGTCGCCATCATCGTGACGCGCATGTCCGGCGCCCAGGACATGGGCGGCGAAGTTCAGAGACAGCTGCTCGGTCACCCGCGCGCGCTCGCAGTTGCAGCGGGACTCATGGGCGTGATGGGGCTGATCCCCGGCATGCCGAACCTGCCGTTCCTGCTGATGGCTGCACTCTGCGGCGCCGGTGCGTGGACGCTTCACAAGCGCTCGCAGAAGATTGCAGAGAAGCCCGTCGAAGTTGCGCCGCCGCCGGCACCGGTCGCCGAAGCGCGCGAACTGACATGGGACGACGTCCAGCCGGTCGACATCATCGGTCTCGAAGTCGGCTATCGGCTCGTGCCGCTCGTCGACAAGTCGCAGGGCGGCGATCTGCTCGCTCGTATCAAAGGCGTGCGCCGCAAGCTGACACAGGACCTCGGGTTCCTCGTCCAGGCAGTGCACATCCGCGACAACCTCGACCTGTCGCCGAACGCGTATCGAATCAATCTCGCCGGTGTGCCGGTAGGCGAGGGCGTGATCTATCCGGAGCGCGAGCTCGCGATCAACCCGGGCAAGGTGTTTGGCCAGCTGAACGGTATCGCGACGCGCGATCCCGCCTTCGGCATGGAAGCAGTGTGGATCGAGCCCGGCCTGCGCGACCAGGCGCAGACGCTCGGCTACACAGTCGTCGATGCAAGCACCGTGATCGCGACGCACCTGAGCCACGTGATCCAGACGCACGCGCACGAACTGCTCGGCCACGAAGAAGTCCAGCAGCTGCTCAACACGCTGGCGAAGGGCACACCGAAGCTCGTCGAAGATCTCACGCCGCGCCTCATGCCGCTCGGCACGATCGTCCGGGTCCTGCAGGGGCTGCTCGGCGAGCGCGTGCCGATCCGCAACATGCGCACGATCGTCGAAACGCTCGCGGAGCACGCGAACCGCACACAGGATCCGCTGCAACTCCAGGCGCTCGTCCGCGTCGCGCTCGGCCGCCAGATCGTCCAGGACATCGCAGGCATGTCCACCGAGCTGCCTGTCATCACGCTGGAGCCCGATCTCGAACAACTCCTGAGCAATTCGCTCGGTGGTGCGAACGCCGCGACACCTGGCCTCGAGCCCGGTCTCGCCGAGCGCATGCAGCGCCGTCTCGCCGAGGCCGCGCAGCGCCAGGAAATGACAGGCGAGCCGGCCGTGCTGCTCGTGCCGCCGCAGTTGCGCCAGACCCTCGCGCGCTTCATCCGCTCGATCGTGCCGAACATGCACGTCCTCGCGTGGAACGAGATTCCGGATAACCGGAAGGTGAGGTTGGTGACGGCGGTGGGGAGATGAGGCGGGCAACTGGCAACTGGCTTCTGGCTGCTGGCCGGAAGCGCACATGTGGAGCTGAGGCATCGATATCCATGATCAAGAAACTTGCGACCAGGGCGGGAGTGCATCGCGGAGCGTTCTGGCCAGTGGCCAGCTGCCAGTCGCCAGCCGGCCATCGCGCGGAGACCGCGCGATGAAGATGAAACACTACCGCGCGCCCGACATGCGCCAGGCATTGCGGTTGATCCGCGATGCGCAGGGGCCGGATGCGGTCATTCTGTCGAGCAAGCGCATCGACGGTGGGGTCGAGGTTGTCGCGGCTGTGGACTATGACGGTGGGGCGCCCACAGAAGGCGTCGACACCTACGGTCAGATGCCTGCGTACGATCAGCGGGAAGAGTCGTATCACTCGCGTGCGCAGCAGATTGCTGCGGCGCTTGCAGTGCGCACGCAGAGCGAGCGTCAGACTCCGGTTGCCGAACGCGCCGCGCCGCCGAAGGCTGCCCCTGCAAAAGCACCATCGCGCTTCTCCAGCCCGGCGTTCGATGATCTCGAGGCAGTCGAACCGGCGACGATGAGCGAGGAGCTGCGTACGTTGCGTCAGATGCTCGAGACGCAGTTCGCGACGCTTGCCTGGAATGACTTGTCGCGTCGCTCGCCGTTGCAGATCACGCTGCTCAAGCAGCTGACTGTGCTCGGCCTCGCGGCCGATCTCGCGAGCGAGCTCGTCGCACAGTTGCCTTCGAAGCTCGAACCGTCGGAAGCGCAGCGCCTGATGCTCGCGCAGCTCGCACGTCGCATCGCAGTGACGGAAGAGCGGTGGATCGATCATGGCGGCATCGTCGCCATGGTTGGCCCGACGGGCGTCGGGAAGACGACGTTGATCGCAAAACTCGCTGCACGCTGGGTGATGCGCCATGGCCCGCGCGGGCTCGCGTTGATCTCGGCGGACTCGGTGCGTATCGGCGCGCAGGAACAGATTCATACGCTCGGCCGCCTGCTCGGTGCACCGGCGTACGGCATCGAGGGCGTGCACGAGCTGCCCGAACTGCTCGACCACCTTTCGGATCGTCGCCTGATCCTGATCGACACGGCGGGACTCAGTCAGCGGGACGCCCGTCTGGCCTCGGAGCTCGCCGCGCTCTCGAACGCGCATCCAAAGATCGAAACGACGCTCGTGGTTTCAGCAGCGGCGCAGGCCGGTGCGATCGAGGAGACCGTCGAGCGCTTCGCCGCGGCACAGCCCGCGAGCTGCGTCCTGACGAAAATCGACGAAGCGACGAGCCTCGGCGGCGTGATCTCGACGCTCATTCGCAGCCGGCTCCCGGTGGCATACCTGAGCGACGGGCAGCGCGTACCGGAAGATCTCTCCGTAGCGCGTGCCCACCAGGTCGTAGCGCGAGCTGTGCAACTCTCGAAGAAGTCCGGCGCGACCGCGGACGAAGATCTGCTGCAGCGGCGCTTTGGCGCTGTGGCGCATGTGATGGCGTAAGAGACAGAGGGTGATCGAGTGATCGGGTGATCCGGTGATCCCGCCAGAGAATCCCACATGGATGCTCTTGTGCGATCACCGGATCACCCGATCACCGGATCACCGCGGTTCTACCAACAAGGTTCACTCATGGAATCAATGCAACAAGCCGGCCTCAGACGAGCGGCGAACCCCGGTCCGGTGCAGGTCATCGCGGTGACGGGCGGCAAAGGTGGCGTCGGCAAGACCAGCGTCGCTGTCAATCTCGCGACGGCGCTGGCGACGACGGGGCGGCGTGTGATGCTGCTCGACGGCGATCTCGGCCTCGCGAACGTCGACGTGTTCCTCGGCTTGTCGCCGCGGCACACCATGGCGCACGTGTTGTCCGGCGAGCGGGCGCTCGAAGAAATCATCCTCGAGTCGCCGCATGGAGTGCAGGTGGTTCCCGGCGCCTCCGGTGTGGCCGACATGGCGAATCTGTCCGCCGCGGGGCACCTGAATCTGATCCAGGCGTTCAGCACGCTGAATTCGCGTGTCGATACGCTGATCGTCGACACAGCGGCCGGTATCTCCCACAGCGTGGTGCAGTTCGCGCAGGCAGCGCAGCACGTGTTGCTGGTGGTGTGCGATGAACCCGCCTCCATGACCGATGCCTATGCGCTGGTCAAAGTCCTGAGCCGCAACCACGATGTGACGCGGTTCCGGGTCGTCGCCAACATGGCACGGGCGCCGGGCGAGGGCGAAGCCCTGTTCGAGAAGCTGCAGCGCGTCACATCCAAGTTCCTCGACGTGACGCTCGAGTACGTTGGGGAAATCCCTGAGGACCCGTACTTGCGGCGCGCAATCCGTGAACAGCGTCCCGTCGTTGGCGCATTTCCGTCGAGTCCGTCCACCCGCGCATTCAAGAAACTCGCGCTCAGGGCCGATAAGTGGCCTGTACCGGACGGCCCTCGGGGGAATCTCGAGTTCTTCGTTGAGCGTCTGGTGCGACGGCCGCAGGCGCGGCTGGAGGTGGTCCGATGAGTGGCGTTGCGGCATACAAGGCTGGCAAGCCCAGTCGGGAAACCGATGCGATGGTCATGCGCCACGCGGAACTGGTGAAGCGCATCGCGTATCACCTCGCGGGTCGCCTGCCGGCATCGGTGGAAGTTTCGGATTTGATCCAGGCCGGCATGCTCGGCCTGCTGGAAGCGGCGGCGAACTACACAGCCGATCGCGGTGCGAGCTTCGAAACGTATGCGGGTATCCGCATCCGCGGAGCGATGCTTGACGCGCTGCGCAAGCTCGACTGGGCGCCGCGCTCGGTACATCGCAAAGCGCGCGCGGCTGCAGCGGCGATGCGCGAGATCGAAGCTGAGTTCGGGCGCGAAGCGCGGGATGTCGAAGTCGCGGAACGCATGGGCGTGGAACTGGATGAGTACCACCGCATCACGCAGGACGCGGCGAGCTGCCGGGTTGCGAGCCTCGATGAAACGAGCGGTGACGAGGATTCGCTGATCGGTCGCGTCGAAGACGAAGGCGCGGATCCGTTCCTCGACGCGACGGAAGAAGGCTTCCGTGCGGCGCTGGCGGGGGCGATCAAGGAATTGCCGGAACGTGAACGGTTGGTGATGTCGTTGTACTACGACGACGAACTGAACCTGAAGGAAATCGGCGCTGTGCTGAAGGTGACCGAATCGCGCGTTTGCCAGCTGCACGGCCAGGCGCTGGTGCGATTGAAGGCGCGACTCGCCCACTGGCGCGACCGCGCAGGTTGATGCTCGGGGAAGAGGCGGTTCTTCCTCGCAGCGGAAGACTTGGGAAAGACTTGGGATCATTGGAGATCGGGACGTGAGCAAAGACATGAAGTTTCTGGTGGTCGACGACTTCTCGACCATGCGCCGAATCATCAAGAACCTGCTGATCGATCTCGGCTACCAGAACGTGACCGAGGCCGACGACGGCCAGACCGCGCTGCCGATGCTGCAGGCGGGCAGCTTCGACTTCCTCATCACGGACTGGAACATGCCTGGCATGCCGGGTCTCGATCTGCTGAAGGCGGTGCGTGCCGATGCGAAGCTCGCCAAGATGCCGGTGCTCATGCTGACCGCGGAAGCGAAGCGCGAGCAGATCATCGAAGCGGCGCAGGCCGGCGTGAACGGCTACGTGATCAAACCCTTCACGGCGGTCACGCTGAAGGAAAAGATCGACAAGATTCTCGAGGCGAGAGCGGCCTGAGGACGCGGCAACTGGCGTCGGGCCACTGGCCGCTGGCCAGGGTCCCGGATTGGCCAGTAGCCAGCAGCCAGTAGCCAGCAGTCAAAGGTTTTCGTTATGACGCCTCCCACGTCCCGCCTGCAGGAAGAGTTCGGCCCGACCATCGCGGCGCTCGCGGGTGCGCTCGCTGCCGGCGACGAACAGCTCTTCTATCGGGAACTCGACTCGCTGGTCGAAAGCCGCGAACGCAATCTCTTCGGCGAACTGCGCAAGCTCACCTCCGATCTGCAATCGGCGCTGGTGCGCTTCAGCATCGACTCACGCCTCGTCGACCTCGCCGAGAAGGAAGTCCCCGATGCGAAGATGCGGCTCGACCACGTCCTCAAGATGACGGACGAAGCGGCCCATCGCACGATGGATCTCGTCGAACAATCCGGACCGCTCGCCGATCGCACCGCGAAGCAGGCGGGAGAGATCATCGAATCCTGGAAGCGGTTCCGCGCACGCAGCATCGCCGTCGACGAATTCCGCGACATGGTCCTGAAGATGGACACGTTCCTCGAGTCCGCGGGTGAAGACATGGGCAAGGTGCGCAGCAACCTCGCCGAAGTCCTCATGACCCAGGGCTACCAGGATCTTTCCGGACAGATCATCCGTGGCGTCATGAAGCTCGTCGGCGAGCTCGAAACAGCGCTCGTCGAACTCGTTCGCCTCTCGAAGGGCGGCGTCCGCAAGTCCGACGGCGAGGAAGAGAAGCCCAACGCCTCGCGAGGCTTCGGTCCCGTCGTCCCCGGTGTCGATCACGGTCCGGCCGTCAGCGGCCAGCAGGATGTCGATTCGCTGCTGGCGGGTCTCGGAATGTGAAGGAGCGGTTGGCGGTTAGCGGTTAGCGGTTGGCGGTTAGTGAGAAAAGATGACGAATTTCCGCACGGACTTGCTCAGCTCGCGGCGCCTCCCAACGGCGTCATGCCCGCTATCGCCCTTTGCTTCTGTCCAACCCCCGGCCGCTAACCGCTGACCCCTTCCTTCCGTGGACATACTCTCAATAATCGGTCTTCTGCTCGCGGCTGCAGCGCTGCTGGTCGGTGCTGTGCTGAAAGGCGCGGGACTGGCGTCGCTGGTGTCGGCCGCGGCGTTCATGATCGTCATCGTCGGGACGGTGGCGGCGATCTTCATCCAGACGCCGCTGGCGGTCATGAAGGACGCGTTCCGGATCCTGCCGTGGGTTTTCAATCCGCCGGCGAACCGCCGCGCCGAGCTCATCAAGAAGATGGTCGACTGGAGCAACACCGCGCGAAAGCAGGGGCTGCTGGGTCTCGAGCCCGTCATCGACCGGGAAACCGATGCATTCGTGCGCAAGGGACTCCAGCTCGTCGTCGACGGCAGCGAACCGGAAGTGATCCGCAACATTCTCGAAGTCGACATGCACGTTCGCGAGCAGACGGACACGCGTGGCGCGAAAGTATTCGAAGGCATGGGCGTATACGCACCGACCCTCGGCATCATCGGCGCCGTGCTCGGCCTGATGGCGGTGCTGCAGAACCTCGCGGACCCGAGCAAGCTCGGTCAGGGCATCGCGGCCGCATTCACTGCGACGATTTACGGCATCGGTCTCGCGAACCTGTTCTTCCTTCCCGTCGCGAGCAAGCTCAAGGTCGCCATTGCCCGCCAGGCTGAAGCCCGCGAGATGGTGATCGAAGGGATGATCTCGATTGCGCAGGGCGAGAACCCGCGGTCGATCGAGTCCAAGCTGCAGGGGTATTTGCACTGATGAAGGCTACTGGCAGCTGGCTGCTGGCAGCTGGCCAGAGCGAAGCCGGAAAAGCCGTCCCCGACGGTGCTGGGTGCAATTCCTTCCTCTCTGGCCAGTCGCCAGCAGCCAGCTGCCGGTAGCCAGCAGTCATGGCTTCCCGCCGCCACAAACACGAAGAGCATGCCAACCACGAAGCGTGGGCGATCCCCTATGCGGATCTGCTGACGCTGCTGCTCGCGTTCTTCGTCGTCATGTACGCGATCTCGTCGGTGAACGAAGGCAAGTATCGCGTGCTGTCCGATTCGCTGTTCGCGGCGTTTCGCGGATCGCCGCGGACGTTGCAGCCCGTGCAGGTCGGTGAGAAGGCGGTCGGATCGGGTGCCGACATCCAGATGACGATCGTGCAGCAGGCGATGCTCGAAGGGCAGCCGCGGTCGATGCTCGAACCCAGTCCGATCAGCGTGTCCGATTCGCAGCACAGTGCGCACAATGCGTCGAACACGACGTATGACTCGGAGACGCAGGCGAGTGAAGCAGCGGTGCAACAGCTCGAATCCGTTGCGCGTGAAGTCGAGCAGGCCATGTCGACGCTGGTCGACCAGGAGCTGATCGCCGTGCGGCGCCATGGGCTCTGGGTCGAAGTCGAGATTCGCACCGACATTCTGTTTCCGAGCGGCGTCGCGACGATGGAGCCGGCGGCCATCGACGTTCTGCGTCAGCTCGCAGGGACACTGAAGCCGTTTCCGAATCCGATCCGCGTCGAAGGACACACGGACAATCGTCCCATCAGCACGCGGGCGTTTCCATCGAACTGGGAACTTTCTTCTGCACGCGCGGCGAGCGTCGTGCACCTCTTCACGGAGAGCGGTATCGCGCCGGGGCGGCTCGCGGTGATCGGACTGGGTGAATATCGTCCGGCACGCCCCAACACGACCGTGGAAGGCCGCAATGCCAATCGTCGCGTCGTGCTGGTCATCCTGAGCGGCAACACGCCACCCGAAGGCGATTACGCGGAAGATCGCGGCATGCCGGAAGTGCCTGCGGCTGCTCCCACGCAGACGGCACCGGCGACTGAACCGACCGTGTCGGCTGCAGTAGTGACACCTCAGCCCGCGACGTAACTCGCGTAGGTATTTCAGGCACACGCCGAATTCCATCTCGCTGCTGCTGCTTCGCAGCAAGACTTCCCATTTCCACGATAGGCACGCTGCAGCGCGTCGCTATGATCCTTGCGCGTGTCCGCCGCAACGGAGGCAAGCATCGTGGCACCTGAAGAACCGGTCGCGCCCGCGCCGAAAGAAAATCCCTACCAGCAGACTTACGTCGTCCAGAAGGGCGACACGCTGTCGAAGATCGCGGATCAGTACTACGGCGATGCCCGTCTGTACACGAAGATCTTCGAAGCCAATCGCGATGTCCTGAAGGATCCGGACAAGATCAAGCCGGGCCAGAAACTGCGCATCCCTTAAGGAGAATATCAATGAGAACGGCTGTGAAATGGCTGAGCGTGCTGCTTGCTGCGAGTTTGCTCGCGGCGTGTGCAGGTCAGAAGGAGCCTGCGACGAAGGCAGTTGCAGACATCGAAGCGTCGCTCGCGACGCTGCGTGCAGACGCAACGAAGTACGCGGCGAACGAGCTGCAACAAGTGGAAGTGAGTCTCTTGTCGCTGAAGGATTCGCTCGCGAAGAAGGATTACAAGGCAGTGGTCGCAGCGGCGCCCGCAGTCTCGACGCAACTGGCGTCGCTGCAGCAAACCGTGACCGCGAAACGCGATGAAGCGCACGCAGCGATGGCGGCCGCGAGCGAGGAGTGGAAGGTGCTGAGCGCCGAGGTTCCCGATATGGTCGCGGCGATCCAGAGCCGCATCGACATCCTGGGCCAGTCGAAGAAGCTGCCGAAAGGCATCACGACCGAGGCGTTCGAATCCGCGAAGACCGGCCTCGAGTCCATGCAGGCAGCCTGGCAGAGCGCAACCGCTTCGTTCGGCTCAGGCGATCCGGTGAAAGCCGTGGAGCAGGCAAAGTCCGCGAAGGACACCGGAACGGCGACGCTGGCAGCGCTGGGAATGGCGCCGAAGGCGGGATAGCGGCCAGTTGCCTTTCCTGCCTGCCTGGCACGCTTCCTGCTGCTACTCCTGCAAAGTTCCCATTGCGTCATTGTTCTGGCGCAGTGTGATGTCCGTCACAGGAGTCGTTCGATGTTCGAGATCCTGCCGAATCCCTCGCTGGAAACGCTGATGATGGTCGGGCGCGCCGTGCTGCTCGTCGGTGCGCTCTGGGTGTTCGCCGTGGCGTTCATTCGCTGGCGCCGTGCCGATGAACGGGCGACTGCGGCGTTGCACGCGAAGCTCGATCGCGCGTTCCTGGAGCTTCGCAGCCTTCATGAGACTGTCAGCGTGATGAGCGCGCGGCTCGATGGCCTCAGCGAACGAGCTGAAGTCGAGTCTCGCCTGGCGCCTGCGGGTTCGGCCGCGGCTGGACGAGGTTACGACGTCGCAGCGCGTCTTGCGCGCAACGGTGCGCCGATCGAAGAGTTGGTGAATAGCTGCGGTGTCACGCGGCATGAAGCTGAGTTGCTCGTGCGTCTGCACGGCGCGAAGCCCCGCGAAATCGCGTCTCCGCCGCCTGCTCAGGTTCAGACCCGCATGCATCAGCGTCCGCAGCAGGAAGCGGGTCGGGCACCGGCGGTGGCGCAATCCAACACGGGACGCAAGCGCGGATCGCTGCTCAGCGTCGTAGGTTGAGTTCGGGGATGCCGGGACGCCGGCATTCCTCCATTCCCTGGCTAGGCCGCTGATCGGCAAGCGGCTACGATAGCGTGAGTACAACAAAATCACGCTCGGCGGCGGTCATAACATAAACAGCACCGCCATCGGCTGAAGGGAGTCAGAAAGATGGTTGCGGCGCCGAAGACACAGGATCCCTGTGCTCGTCTTTCACGTGTTGCTGTTGTGGCGTCAGCGCTGACGGCAATGTCATGTATCAGTTCCTCCGCGTTCGCGGCGGTGAACGCATTCTCCACGGTCGGGCCCGAAGGCGGCATGATGACCGCCGTTGCCTATCATCCGACCGACCCGTCGATCGCCTATCTGGGCGGCTACTCCGGTTTCTATCGATCGATCGACGCCGGCCACTCCTGGGTCCCGGTGTCCGACACCATTCCCAACGGGGTGCGGGACATCGCAGTCCATCCTCAGCATCCGTCGAAGGTTTTCGCTGCCGGCTCCGGCGTGTACGTGAGCGAGGACTCCGGCGCATCGCTGCTGCAGTTGAGCACGGTGGGAGAGGAGGGCAGCAACGCCACGCAGATCGAGTACAGCCACGATGGCGCGGTTCTGTATGTGCTGTCCTCCAACCGGGTGCTTCGCAGCGCCGATGGCGGCAGCACCTGGGTCCGGGGAGCCGAGATCGCGCCTTCGCTGGACTTTGTCTCCCTGCTGCGAGCCGATCCCGCGACTCGCGATGTCCTGTATGCCGGGTCGAATGACAGCGCCTTTCGCAGCACTGACGGCGGCGCTACGTGGACCGTGTGGAATCGCCCCGCGGGCTCGGCCAGCTTTCTCGACCTCGCGTTCTCGAACACTTCGCCGAGGCGGGCGTGGGCGGCGTTGAGCAGCGGGCTCTGGTTCAGCGACAACGAAGGGGTGAGCTGGTCGCAGTCATCGCTCACGACGACTTCGGTGTCGGTCGTCCTGGTCGATCCCAACGACGCGTCGATCGTTTACGCGAGCGGCTTTCGCGAAGGGCTCGTTCGCAGCGAGGACAACGGTGCGACGTGGGTGCCGATTCCGGGAACGCAGGCCGCCGGTGTTGCGGCGTCGCTCGCGCGTCGACCCGGCAGCGTTCTCCATATGCTCTACACCGGCAAGGAAGGCACCGTGGGCACTGACGATGGAGGCAGCCAGTGGACCTCGCGCAACGCCGGAGTCCTGGGCACTACCGTCTACGAACTCGTCGCGTCGCAGGCCAGTGATCGTACATACGTGAGCCTGATCGAAGGCGGCATTCACTACGTGGAAGGCGACGCCGCGGCAGTCGCGGTCAACAATGCGCCACTGCGGCAGTTCGGCGCCTCCCAGGGTTTCGATCTCACCACGCGCGGTCTGTTCGTCCATCCGGGGCAACCCGATCGGTTGATGGTCGGCGTGCCGAGGGGAATCGCGCGGTCCGCGGATGCCGGCCAGACCTGGCAACTGCTGACGAACGCGGACTTCCTGGCCAGTCCGATTCTGCGTATCGCGGCAACTTCGGCCGACGGGCAGAACCTCCTGGCGGCCGGCCATCGCAAGCTCTTCCGCAGCACCAACGGCGGGGATACCTGGGCAACGGTTGCCGGGATCACTGCTCTCAGTTTCACCAGTGGATTGGTTGCCGCGCCCTCGAATCCGTCCACGCTGTACCTGGTGGCAGAGATCGCAAGCTCCCAGTACAGCGTCCTGAAGTCGACGGATGCCGGCCTGTCGTGGCAGGCGACGACGCCGCTACCCGTGACTCAGGTCGGCAACATCGTGGTCGATCCGCGCGACGATCGCATCGTTTATGCAATCACGACGCAATCGCTGTGGCGATCGCGTGACGGTGGAGAATCGTGGTTGCAGATCATCTGGGCGCCGGTGAATAGGGGGCTGTGGGGCTTCGCAATCGATCCGACCGATCCAGACATCCTGTATGCGGCCAACTTCGAACGGACGGCCCGCTCGGTCGATGCCGGCGCAACATGGGAAGCGTTGCCGGCACCGGACGACTTTCCCTTCTGGGACCCTCGCGCGCTGTCGGTCGATGCTGCGCGTCCCCATCGATTGCTGCTGGCCGCGAATGGCGACGGCCTCAAGCAGATCGACATCCAGCCCGATCTCGAAATCACCGCGCAGAGTCCCGCGACTCCCGTCGGATATGGGCAGCCCGTGACGATCACCTACACGGTTCGCAACAAGGGACCGTTCGATGCGACGGGCGTTCGCACCCAGGTCGGTTTGAGCGGGTCGGCGACCGGTGTCGTCGCTACGATGCCGAATGGTACTTGCACGGGCCCGGCGACTGCTGTCGTCTGCGAGAGCCGCATCCTGAGGGTCGGAGCGACGACGACGGTTACCGTCAGCTTCATCGAGCCTGCCGCGGGAGATGTCCGGATTCCAGCCACGGTCGAGGGCGCCCAGCCGGATGCCATCACGACCGACAATTCGACGGCTTCGGATCTAGTCGTGAAGGAAGTTGCGGACGTATCGGTGACTGCAACCGGTCCCGCCAGTGTCACGGAAGGGGACACTGCGACGTACACGATCACGGTGTCGAATGCAGGTCCGAACAGCGCGAACGCGGTTCAGGTTGCTTTCCGTGCCGCCACGGGGCTCGGTATTGCGACGGTGACTCCGTCGGCGGGTACTTGCAGCACGGCATCGGGCACTGTCACGTGCAACATCGAGACGCTGGCTGCGTCCGCCAACGCGACGATTACCATCGCGACCACCGCAGTTGGTGTTGGCTCGTTCCAAAGCACGCTCGATGCTTCATCCAGCGGCACCGATCTGGTCATGTCGAATAACGCGCGCAGCATCGCCACAACCGGTGCGCCCAAGCCGCCGCCTCCGCCGCCTCCGCCGCCGCCGGCTTCCTCGGGAGGAGGTGGCGGTGGCGGAAGCCTGTCGCTGATGGCGCTGGTCGCGCTGCTGGTTCTCTCGATCGCAAGATCCCGCAGACGGGCGCTGGCTGTTACAGCCGCGTAGAGACGAGGAGGCAGCGACTACTTCAGCGTGTGGTCGCTGCGCTTCCCGGAGACTGCCCACGCGAATGCGAGGACGTGGGCGACAGCGACATACAGCTCGCGCGGGACTTCGGTCCCCAGATCCAGGCGTGACAAAGAAGAGGCCAGGGCTGCGTCTTCCTCCAGCGGAATCTTGTGCTCTCGCGCTGTCTCGATGATGCGATCCGCGACGACACCGCCGCCTTTCGCAATGACGCGAGGCGCACCATTGCCGTTGTAGTGCAGCGCGACGGCCAGCGATGAAGAAGCGCGGTCGTTCATGCGCGCAGGTCCAGCAGCCGCGATTTGAGGGCGCCACCATCGCCCGCAGGCAGTCCGTGCAGGCAGACCACGCGATCGACCTCGAGGCCGGATTCGCGCAACAGCGACTCGAGTTCCGGGGCGCGTGTGATCAGGGCATCTACGATGTTCGCTGACTCGGCGCGCAGCTGCACGCCGATGCGTTGACCCTGCAGCATCACGCGGGCATGCAATCCACCCGAGACGCCAAGGTCCATAGCGGCCTCGATCGTCCACGATTCCCCACCGGGCATGTCGAACTTGCGCGAGCGATCCTGCTCGACACGCAAGCGAAGCACCGTCGCGCGCTCCCCGTGGCGGACGGGCACCTCGACGACCATCGATTGCAGGGCCGTGTCCTGTGAGTGTGTCGCACCGGCCTGCAAGGCCGTCATGCGCGCGAGCGCACCTTCAGTCTGACGGGCGAGTTCGTTCAACTGCTGCGGCGGTGTGTCCGCGACGGCGAGTGTTGCGGGTGCCGCAGGCAACGAGGTGAGCGGGCCGTTCGCCAGCGGCACCGGCGAATGAATTGCCGAGTCAGCCATCGCGGCGGCGGGGCGGCCGCCGAAGTCCTTCACGACGCGGGCGAGATTCAGCATCAGCGCTTTTAGATCCTGTGAGGCGGCTGCTGCCGCGGACCGCTTGTCGCCGGTCGCGAGCGTGCTCTCGAGGAACGCGCCGGAACGCGCCAGGGCATTCTGCAATCCCTTTGGATCCGTCAGCGTCTGCGCGTCCGGGAGCGCCTGCCACAAGCGGGTTGCCGCTTGGGTTACGGGGGCGGGCAGCGCTTCGGCACCCTTACCGTTTGCGATCCAGGAAAGATTCGAGGCGAGCGGGGCAGGGCTGCTCTGCCGGGGCAGGTAACGACGCAATGCATCCACCGCCACGTCGTCGCTCTGACCGGCCTTTTCGGAAGACAGTGTCTCGAGCGCCAGGACGGGGCTGCTGCGTAGCACGCGAACGGTCAGCCGTTCGCCGTTGGCTGGCCCGGTCGTGTCGCCCGACGCGATGCGCGCCGGATAGCGCAGGTCCCCGATCTGCAACCACAGATCGCCCGTTTTGGCATCGCGCAGGGCCGTGGCCTGCAGGATGGCGCCGACACGCCAATCCGCAAGCAGACTGGGGCTCTGGCCCGCATAGCCTGTACTGCGAATGGTGGCGAGATCGATGCGCATGGGGAACCGGGTGTCTCTGTGACGTGTGTCTCCTTATTAACGGCGGTATGGGGGAAACCTTGAGGGGAAAGTGATCGGGTGATCAGGTGATCCGGTGATCACGCCGGAGCCCGACCGGGTCAGGTTCCGTACGTGATCACTGGATCACCTGATCACCCGATCACTTCCCAGGAAAGCGACCCACCTCACAATTCCTCGTCGCCGACCCCGCCCGACTAAAGCCGCCCCCGGAAATGCCGATACGACAGGCAGTTTTAGTGAAATCAGGCCCGGCTTCCCGATGAAAACCACGACGCGTTCCGCCCCGAAAGGTCAGAAGCGCAAACGCTCTGCAGCCGATGCATCCGCACCGGTCGACGCAGAGTCCGTGGTTGCCGTTGCCGCTGTGAGCGCGGAGGACCCTGTGCAACAAGCTGCGACGGTCAAAGCGGGCGGGTCTGCGTCGGTGACGCTCGGCGCCAACTGCTCCATAAAGGAAGTTGCCGCATTGCGCGAGTCGCTGTGCGCGGTCCTCGATGCGCACGAGCCTGTTTCCATCGATGCGAGTGCGGTCGAACGGATCGACACCGCGACGTTGCAATTGCTGTACGCCTTCGTCCGTGACCGCTTCGCGGCGGATCGGGAAGTGGTGTGGCAGGGCGTGACGGGCCAGCTATCGGAAGCGGCACGCCTGCTCGGCGTACGCGACCTGCTGAACCTGCCTGCCGTTTCCGAACTCGCTGCTTGAATCGCCTGCTGAGGTAGTCATGGCGCTCGATCTGGCCCAATTCCACGACGCGTTCTTCGATGAGAGCTTCGAAGCGCTCGACACCATGGAGGCTTCGCTGCTGAAGCTCAGTGTCGGCGCTCCCGAGCCCGAGTTGATCGGCACGATCTTCCGCGTCGCCCACTCCATCAAGGGCGGTTCCGCCACGTTCGGATTCTCCGAGGTCGCTTCCTTCACGCACACGTGCGAAACGCTGCTCGATGAGCTGCGCGGCAATCGCATGAACGTGACCCGGGCGATCACGGACCTGCTCCTGCGTTCGGTCGACGTGATGCGCGACATGCTCCGCGCCGTCCAGCACAAGTCGCCGATCGATGCCCAGCGCGTCGCCGACCTGCAGTTCGATCTCGAGCTGGCAATCCTGCAGAAGAACAGTGCACCGGCCGCTGCTGCGCCGGAACCCGCCCCGGTTGCTGCCGCAGCACCCGCTGCTGCGCCGGTCGCCGCTGCCAAGTCTGCTCACAGCTGGCGAATCCATTTCCGTCCGTACTCGCAGCTCCTGATCCACGGCAATGACCCGCTGCGCATGCTGCGCGAGCTCGGCGAGCTCGGCGATCTGACCGTGAACGTCGATGCCAGCAACGTGCCTTCGCTGCGGCAGCTCGATCCGGAATCGTGCTTCCTGATCTGGGACCTGCGCCTGAACACCGATGTGACCCGCGAAGTCGTCGAACAGATCTTCGATTGGGCCGAGGGCGATTGCGAACTGCGCATCTCTGAAGAATCCGCCGCGCCTGCTGCCGCTGCAGCGCCAGCTCCTGCGGTCGCAGAGCCAGCTGCTGCCTCTGTGGCAAAGCCCGAGAAGGCTGTCGAGCCGGCACGTCCCGCGCTCTCGGTCGTGCCGACGCACGATGCCGCCGAAGCACCGAAACAGCAGGGCCTTGGGGAAGGCGGTTCGATCCGTGTCAGCACGGAGAAGATCGACGAGCTCATGAATACCGTCGGCGAACTGGTCATCACGCAATCGATGCTCACGCAGCTCGGCACGAAGCTCGAAGGCGGCGTCGCCGAACAGCTGCGCGCTGGACTCGCACAGCTCGAGCGCAACGTGCGCGAGCTGCAGGAAAGCGTCATGCGCGTGCGCATGTTGCCGATCAGCTTCGTCTTCAGCCGCTTCCCGCGCATGGTGCGCGACCTGAGCGGCCGCCTGGGCAAGAACGTCGAGCTGAAGGTGACGGGCGACCAGACCGAGCTGGACAAGACGGTGCTCGAGAAGATCGGCGATCCGCTGGTCCACCTGGTCCGCAACAGCGTCGACCACGGTATCGAAATGCCGAACGTCCGTACCGCTGCCGGCAAGTCCGCAACCGGTACTGTGTTCCTCGAGGCGTATCACAAGGGCGGCAACATCACCGTCGAAGTCGGCGACGACGGCGGTGGCCTCAACAAGGACCGCATCCTCGAGAAGGCGCGTTCGCGCGGCCTGATCGGCGCGACCGAGACGATCACGGACGACCAGATCTACGAACTGATCTTCATGGCGGGATTCTCGACTGCCGAACAGACGACCGACATTTCCGGTCGCGGCGTCGGCATGGACGTCGTCCGCCGGAACATCAAGGAGCTGGGCGGCACGATCGAAGTGCGCTCCGAGCTCGGCAAGGGCTCGCGCTTCATCATCACGCTGCCGCTCACGCTCGCGATCGTCGACGGCCAGTCGGTTTCCGTCGGCACCGAGAGCTACATCGTGCCGCTGATCACGATCATCGAGTCTCTGCAGCTCAAGGCGGGCATGGTCAACCGCGTCGCAGGCCAGGGCGAAGTGTTCTGGTTCCGCGATCGTTACCTGCCGGTGCTGCGTCTGCACGAGATCTTCGGCGTCAAGCCGCGGACGACGCAGCTGCACGAAGGCCTGATCATGGTCGTGGAGGGCGATGGTCGCCGTGTCGGCCTGTTCGTCGACGATCTGCTCGGCCAGCAGCAGGTGGTCATCAAGTCGCTGGAAACCAACTTCCGGCGCGTCGATGGGATTTCCGGAGCGACGATTCTGGGTGACGGCTCGGTTGCCCTCATCCTGGATGTCGCGGGGCTCGTCCGCGTGGCTCAGCAGCGCACGGCTGCCTGACCGCGAGGCGATCGGCAGACGAACTGTCATTCACACAAGAAAAGGGAAGCGATATGTCGATGTTCAACCTGAGCGTGAAGGCGAAGCTCTACGCAACGCTGGCACTGAGCGCGGTGATCCTCATCGCGGTCGGCGTCGTCGGCCTCACGGGCACGCGATCCAGCAACGGCGATCTCGATGCGATCTTCTCGAATCGGTTCATGCCGACCGGCTGGGTTGGCACGATCGAGTCGTATGACCGCGAAGTGCTGACGACCGCGGAAGACCTCGTCATCCGCCAGGACGCCAGCGCGATCAAGGGCGCGCTCGACAAGCTCAAGCAGCGCGAATCCGAGGTGCGCGACCTGATGAGCAAGCTGGAGGCGACCGAGCTCACGAGCAAGGAGCGCCAGATCGCCGACAACTTCGGCCGTCACGGCTCGGAAGTCATCGCGTTCGTACAGGAAGCACTGCTTGCCGCCCAGGCCGGAACGTTCGACAAGGCCGAGAGCGCGCTGATCGAAAAGGCTCGCCCGGCCTACGACAAGATGACGGAAACGAGTGAAGCGCTGCTCAAGGCGCAGATCGAAGTGGCGCAGGAGATGCGCACCGAGGCGAACGAGACGTTCAAGCGCAACACGGCCGTGATCATCGGTGCGATCGTGGTGGGCATCGGCGCCGCCGCGCTGCTTGGGTTCCTGCTCGTGCAGTCGATCGTGTCGACGCTGAACACCGCGGTGGGCATCGCCGATCGCATCGCGAGCGGCGAACTGGGCAATGACGTTCGCGTCCAGACCAGCGATGAACTGGGCCGTCTGCTCGAGTCGTTGAAGCGGATGGACGCCAAGCTCGTGGACATCGTGAGCGGCGTGCGCGGCAGCGCCGATGCAGTCGGTTCGGCGGCCCGCCAGCTCTCTCATGGCAACGATGATCTCTCGCAGCGTACGCAGCAGCAGGCCGCCGCGCTCGAAGAGACAGCTTCCAGCATGGAAGAGATGACCGCGACAGTGAAGCAGAACGCGGACAACGCCCGCCAGGCCAATCAGCTCGCCGTCGGCGCGCGTGAGCAGGCGGAGAAGGGCGGTGCCGTGGTTCATCGTGCGATCGGTGCGATGGGCGAGATCAACACGTCGAGCCGCAAGATCGCGGACATCATCAGCGTCATCGACGAGATTGCCTTCCAGACGAACCTGCTGGCGCTGAACGCCGCAGTCGAAGCCGCGCGTGCCGGCGAACAGGGCCGCGGCTTCGCGGTCGTCGCGACCGAAGTGCGCAACCTCGCACAGCGCAGCGCGAGCGCCGCGAAGGAAATCAAGGACCTCATCAACGACTCCGTCGACAAGGTGAAGGTCGGTTCCGAGCTCGTCGACGAGTCGGGCAAGACCCTCTCCGAGATCATGGAAAGCGTGAAGAAGGTGACGGACATCGTCGCCGAGATCGCCGCCGCGAGCGAGGAGCAGTCGGCCGGCATCGAGCAGGTCAACAACGCCGTGACGCAGATGGACAGCGTGACGCAGCAGAACGCTGCGCTCGTCGAAGAAGCGTCGGCTGCCAGCAAGTCGATGGAACAGCAGTCCGCACAGCTCGTCGTGCAGATCGGCTACTTCCGGCACGCCGACTCGGCGCCGGTGCGCCCGGCAGTGGTCGCGGCCGAAAAGGCCCGTCCTGTCGTCGTCGCGCGCAAGCCGACGAAGCCTGCAGCGCGTCCCGCTGTTGCAGCGAAGCCGGCTGCCCAGGGTGCGACCTCTCCCCCGCGGGGGCCGGGCGCGACCGCCACGGGGGGGGGGTGTTGTGGGGGGGGGGGGGGGGAGGCCGCCCCCGCGGGAGCATTGAGGGC
>JACZCZ010261285.1_pt1 | contig 19642 bp, 24 predicted proteins | sample 8641811 | NCBI WGS metagenome assembly JACZCZ01 (sample SAMN15324610, study PRJNA640507) | soil metagenome | isolation source: intercropping peanut in the first line | place: China: Luxin town, Laibin City, Guangxi Province | collected 2019-07-25 | depth 10cm m | reverse complement strand
GAGCCCTCAGCCCCGCCACACCGCCCCGTGGGCGGGAAAGGCCCGCGAAGCGGCAGGACGCAAGGGACCGGGCGAGGGACCGGGCGCGGCCGCGATGCGGCATCGCACGAAAAAAAGGGCCGCGCCAGAGGCGCGGCCCCAATGTACAGCCACCTGCCGCGGTGTGCGATGGGATCTCAGCGGGTGCCCCATCGAACTGGGAGGTCCACGCGGTGCACTGTACGGTTCGAGAAAACAACACGGCGGAATTCGCGGCAGGAACGCACGGGAAAGCTTTTTGATCCCTGGGTGAACGATTTTTTCACCCGAACATCCACGACGTCTGGGCCGTTGGTCACTGGCACCGGCCGCTCGGTTCGGTGTAGTTCATTTACTTACAGCGGAGGCGTCATGAACAAAGATATTGCTGCGGGCAATCTCAAGCAGCTCAAGGGCAAGATCAAACAGCAGTGGGGCAAGCTCACGGACGATGAGATCGACCAGATCGAAGGCAACACCGAAATCCTTGCCGGCAAGCTCCAGGAACGTTACGGCTGGGAACGTGACGAGGCCGAACGGCAGGTGAAGGACTTTTCAAAGCGTCATGGCTGGCAGTAATCGCTGATCGCTTCCAGGCCGGCCGGCAGCGCCTCGCTGCCGGCGGCCGGGCAGGCACGAAGCCGCTACAGAGGACTGGGCACCAGCGACGGCTCTGCGCGACCGTGCTGCATCAGCACATCGCGCACCTTGTCGAACTCGGAAGCTTTGTCGAAGAAATGGTCCGCGCCGCAGTCGTGGCTCGCTTTGCGGTAGTCGTCGGTCGGGTAGTTCGTCACCACGATGACGAGCTCCGGACGCACGACCCCGGTGGCCCGCATCTGCTTCAGCAGACGGATGCCGCTCCCGCCCCGCAACTGCATATCGAGAATGAGAACGCGCGGCTGGGAGTTTCGCACTCCCTCCAGCGCGTCTCCCACCGCTTCGGCTTGTCCCACCACCCGCGTGTTGGGAATCTCGCGCACCGTCTCGATCAGCCGCTCGCGGACCGGGCGCGAGTCCTCGACGATATAAATCGTCAGCTCGGACGTCGCCGGGTCGCGTCCATCGCCGCCCTCGCCTGCCGGAGGATTACGCGCGGGTCGCGACAAGTGACGTGCTCATCGGTCTGTCAGTCGACCAGAGAGTTACGCACCGCGTAGGCGGCGATCTCTGCGTTGCTGCGCATCCCCATCTTTTCGAGGATACGAGCCCGGTACGTGCTCACCGTCTTCACGCTCAGGCCCAGCTCATTCGCCATGACCGCCGGCGAGATGCCGCGGGCGATGCGCGTAAAGACCTGCAGCTCACGTTCGGACAGCCGATTGTGCATCGGACCTTCCTCGTCGGCTGCGCAGTCGGAAGCGAGCAGTTCCGCCACGATCGGCGTGATGTAGCGCCGCCCCGTGCCGACGGCACGCACCGCCTTCACGAGTTCTTCCGGCACGATCATTTTCGGCACGTACCCGTTCGCTCCGGCGCGCATCAGGCGCACAGCGAAGCTGCGTTCGGGGTGCATGCTCAGCACCAGGATCGCAAGCTCCGGCCGCTCGGTCCGCAAATGCTTGAGCAGATCTATACCGCTCTGTCCCGGCAGGGTGATGTCGAGGACGACGACGTCGACCTTGTTCCCTTCTTCCAGGAATTTCAGGGCTTCCTCGGCAGAGCCGGCCTCGCCGACGACCTGCAGATCTTCCTCGTCGGCCAGCATCTCGCGCACACCGGCGCGCAGGATGGCGTGGTCGTCGACGATCAGAACCCTGATCTGCTCATGGACGTTGGGGCGGGTGTCCGGCATTTCGTTTTCTCGCGCGTTGAACATCAGTTGGCCACCTCGATGAGTTCACGGTCGGTATCGCTCCCATCGAACCCCTGTGCGCGGTACGCATGCAGCCGGTTGTAGAGCGTCTTCAGACTCACCCCCAGTAACGCCGCAGCCCGCGTCTTGTTTCCCTCACATTTGCGGAGAGTTGCCATGATCATCCAGCGTTCGGCCTCGGCCAGGGGCGTTCCAACAGGAATCCGCAACGTCTGACCGTCTCCGTTCGAAGACAGATGCAGCGGCCGGTCGATCGCGGAGCCCAGATCGAGGTCGCCCTCCGCAAGAATGAACGCCCGGTGCACTGCGTTCCGCAGTTCGCGGACATTTCCTGGCCAGGAGTACCGGCTCAGGCAGGCGATGGATTCGTCGGAGAGGCGCTTGGAGGTACCTTCCTCGCTGTTCAGAACCGCAAGGAAGTAACGGGCCAGGAGCTCGCAATCGTTGCCACGATCGCGCAGCGGCGGCACTACGACCGGACAGACGGAGAGCCGGTCGAGCAGTTCGGGCCGCAGCAGCGAGGTTTTCGCCTGGCGCGGATCCGACTGGACGGTGGCGATGACCCGGCACTGGATATCGACTTCTCGAGTTCCGCCGACAGGCATCACGCGCCGCGATTCGAGAACGCGCAGCAGCTTGAGCTGCATCTCCGGCGACAGGTCACTCACTTCCTCGAGCAGCAAGGTGCCCGCCCCTGTGCGCTCGAAACAGCCGCGCTGCGCCGCGAAATGCGTGACGCCCGGATCCGCGCCGGCCTCGTTGCCGAACAACTCCGACTCGATCAGGCCGGGGGCCTGCGCGCCACAATTCAGGACGAGAAACGGATGCATCGACCGGTCGCTCAATTCGTGGAGACAGCGCGCTGCGAGCTCTTTGCCACTGCCGCCTTCTCCGATCATCAGCACGTCCACGCGCAGGCTCGCAGCTCTCGCGAGTTGCTCGAAGAGGCGCAGCATCGCTCCCGATTCACCGAGGAGGCCGCCGACACTGCACACCTTTGCAACGGCGAAGGCGTCGGCATCCGACAGGGAAAGGGAGCCCTCAGTCGCCTGATCCAAGGAACGAGCCATCACCATCTCTCCGCACATCTGAAGATCGAACGGCGCGACCGCCACAAAGTAACGAAGACACCTCGTCCCGTTGAAGCGTCCTTACCGCACTGCACGTCAGCGTTGTCCTACAGGAGCAGCACTCGGGATGAACGCGTCGACTACCGTGCCACGCTGTCCAGCGCCGGGACTGAACCGGACCGCGCCGCCGATCTGGCGCATGCGCTCGCGCATGCCGACCAGACCATGTGATTTGGGCCGCGTCGCCGCGCCCTCCGGAATCCCCATGCCGTCGTCGATGACGCGCAGGCGAATGCCTTCTTCTTCACGCACCAATTGCACGCGAACGGACTGCGCTTTTGCGTGACGCGTCACGTTCGTGAGCGCTTCCTGCGCAATTCGATAGAGCGCGATGGACCACGACGGGTCCAGATCGTCGAAATCCTCGAGGACATCCACGTCACAGGGCACGCCGGTGCGGCGCGTGAACTCGCGACAATGCGAGCGCATCGCGTAGGCAAGTCCGAGATTGTCGAGATGACTCGGCCGCAGCCCTTCGATCACTTCGTGTTTCAGTTCGACGGTATCGGAGAGCATCTGCAGCGAACGCTGCAGGCGCTCGCGCAGTTCGACGTTCTCCGACGCGAGCCGCTTGCTGATCCAGTTCAGGTCCATGTTGATTGCCGTTAGATTGCTGCCAAGCGTGTCGTGGAGTTCGCGTGCGAGACGCGCCTTCTCCTCCTCGGCGACGCGGATCAGGTGCTGCGACAGTTCGGTCAGCTCCGCGGTTCGTTCCTCGACCTCGCGGTTCAGGCGCTGATTCGCTTCCAGCAACGCCCCTTCGGCGCGAGCCCTCGCCGCGCCATAGCGGCGCAGCAACGCCTGCAATCCGATGAGCACTCCGACGGTCAGGACCGTGGTGAAAACGGCGATTCCGACCGTCAGCCACATGTCGTGCAGCACCTCGCCGCGCAGAGCCTCGATGCGGGTGTCTTCGTCCTGCATCATCCGATCGATCAGGCCGCGGACCTGATCCATACCCGCGGTCGCCCAATCGGTGCCGGCGACATCCGCATCACCCGACGGACCAGGCTGGCCGGTCTGCGCGATCGTCTGTTCCAGTCGTGATACCGCACTGGCGGTCATCGCCTCGAGCGCATCGAGATCCTTCAGCCGCGGCGTTCGCTCGGTACCACCGTTGGTCGAAGCCAGCTCGCGAAGGCGCTCGATCTCCGCACGCCAGCCGCGCGTCGCACGCAGAAACGGCTCCAGATACGCACTCTGCCCCGTCAGCAGGTAGCCACGCTGTCCCGATTCGGCAGTGGCGATCGTGGACTGGAACGCCGTCAGCGAGCGCTTGATCTCGTACGAGCGCGCGTACTGTTCGTTCGAGTCCATCGTCCCTGCCGTGTTGATGATCAGGAGACTCGCATTGACGAGCAGCAGAGCGATAGATACGAAAGTGATGGCAATCACCGACATCGGCACGAGTGCGGCCGGGCGCGGGGCAGGCGCCGCGGCAACGTCAGCAGCTCGCGCGCCCGGATCGGTGTGCGCGTCGGAAGTGGCGTTCGACGTAGACATCAAGGAAGGAAGCGATCGCAATGGGGTCCCGTAGTAACGCCGACTCTGTGCCGGTGTTCCCTCTCTTCGCTTCATGTGTGGGAATTCCTACGCGCACCGCGCAATGCCGCTGCCACAGAAATGTGCACGCGGAACCTTCAAATCGAAGGAACGTTAATCGTCGCGAAGCCTGCAAGTTGACGTGCTGATGCGGTGCGTCGGCTCGCATTCACCACTATGACGAGGAACAAACCGATGAAACTGTATTCACTCCTGATGATCGCCGCCGCTGGTCTGTCGGTCGCGGCCTGCAACAAGGCTGAGTCACCCGCCGAGGTTCAGCACGACGTTGCCGATGCGCGTGCGGACGCACAGCGCGATGTGGCAGAAGCGCAGGCGGACACGCGCGAAAGCATGGCGGACGCACAGAAGGACGTCGCGGACGCGCAGGCTGACAATGACTCGGGCGAGCTCGCCGATGCAGCGCAGGATGCGAGCGAGACAGCTGCCAAGGGCGACTATAAAGTAGCAGTTGCGCAGGCCGAGGCGACCCACAAGGTAGCCCTCGAGAAGTGCGAAGCGATGAGCGGCTCTGCACAGAAGGATTGCAAGGACCGCGCGGACAGCGAACTTGATTATGCAAAGCGGCAGGCCGAGTTGCGCCGCGACGGAACGGGCTGAGAATAGCGGTCAAGACACCACGAGGAGCACTTGTTCATGCGTAGCAAACTTGCGTCGGGTAAATCCAAGGCGGCCTTGCTGATCGCTGCCCTGCTGGGCACGTCGCTGATGGCAGCCTGCAGCTCGACCCCGAGCCAGCAGTCCACCGGCGAAGCCATCGACGACGGCGTCGTGACGGCGACGGTGAAGGCGAAGCTGATCGAGGATCCGGTGACGAAGGCTCACCAGATCAACGTCGATACGTTCAAGGGCAACGTGTCCCTGAGCGGCTTCGTCGAGTCGGAGCAGGCACGGGCTCGTGCACTGCAACTCGCCCGCGACGTCGATGGCGTCAAGAGCGTGAAGGACGCCATGCAGGTTCGCAAGGCGACCTCCTGACGAACGACCGGCCCGGCGCCGGTCCTGAGGGGCGGACGGGGCGGGTGCTCAGGCATCCGCCCCTTTTCTTTGCGGATCGTGTCCCCGCGTATACTCCGCTGCGACGCCTGCCCAATGCAGGCTCGATCACCAGTCAGACCACCGGAGTCCGCCATGAAGTCCAGTCCGAAGTCGTCCGCCGCTCTCGCCACTGCGGCCGCAATGCTTTTCGCCACCGCGCCGCTGACGGCCGTGCAGGCCGCTGACGAAGCGCCGGTCAAGTGTGAAGGCGGCAACGCATGCAAGGGCAAGTCGGAATGCGCGACTGCCACCAATGGCTGCGCCGGTCAGAACGGCTGTAAGGGCAAGGGCTACGTGATGCTGCCGAAGGCTGCATGCGAGAAGGCGCAAGCGGATAACAAGAAGACCTGATACCGGCGGATCGTTGCGAACGGCCATGGATCTTGCGCAACTGCAGCGCGCCTTCCAGCGTCATCTGCTCGATGCAGACGCAACGGTCGCACCTGCCATCACTTCCGCGATCGCTTCGTCCGAACGCGTGCCTGCCGGCACGCGGCTCGGCATCTACGCCGATGCGTATCGCCTGCGGCTCATCGATGCGCTCGCCGCAAACTATCCTCGATTGCAGCAATTGCTGGGCGCGGAGACGTTCGGTGAACTCGCGCAGGCGTATCTGCACGAGTACCCATCGACGAGTACGTCGGTGCGCTGGTTCGGCGATCGCCTCGCGGGCCATCTCGTCGATCGCCATGGCGACCAACCCGCTCTCGCCGAACTCGCCGCGTGGGAATGGGCCATCGCAAATGCTTTCGACGCGGCCGACACGCCGCCGCTCACTGAAGCCGACCTGAGCCGGATCGAACCGGATCAATGGCCTACGTTGCAGTTCCGTCTGCACTCCTCGGCCCGATTGCTTTCGCTGTCGACCAACGCACCGGCGCTGTTCAAGACACTCTCCGCCGACGAAACACCGCCCGCGCCCGGAAGCAGCGATCGGCCGCAGTCATGGCTGATCTGGCGCCAGGATCTCTCCCCGCACTATCGGCCCGTCGCCGAAGAAGAAAGCGCCCTGCTGCAACGACTCGTCGACGGCGCCACGTTCGAAGCGCTGTGCGATCTGCTGTGCGAATGGCATGAAGCCGAAGACGTTCCTGCACGGGCCGCCGTTGCGCTGAAGAGCTGGATTCGCGAGCAGCTGCTGATTCGCGCAGCCGACTGACGTCTACTCCGCGGGTTTATCCGCAAGCTTCGCCAGCAGCTTGTGAAGCGTCGCGCGTTCCGCCGACGTGAGGTGATCCGTGAATGCGGATTCGTGAGCCAGCACGGCAGGAATGGCTTCATCCATGAACTCCTGGCCGCGACGCGTGAGGTGCAACGCATAACTGCGCCGATCGTCGATGAGGCCACGCCGCTCGACGAGTTTGTCGCGTTCAAATCGATTGATGAACTCGCCCAGCGTTGCGCGCTCGATACCGACGGCACGCGCCAGCGCCACCTGGTTGATGCCGGGATTCGCGGAGATCAGGACCAGCAATCCGAGCTGGCCCGGGGTGATCTTCAGATGGGCGAGCTGTTCCTCGAAATGCGCGAACAGCCGCGTCTGCGCGCGACGGATCTGGTAGCCGAGGAGCTGGTCGAGCACACCGCGCTTCGGCGCTTCGACGACCTTTGCAGCTTTCTTGGGCGCCGTGGCGCGTTTGGTTTTTGTCATGCGCGAATCGTACGGAACGCCGCGTTTGAGCGTCCAGCGCCACGCACGCATCCGTCCGGACCGAACCGCGTTGACACCCCCGGGATCGAAGCTTACTGTAAGTACCCCTTACTACTTCGTCGCCTGCGACCGGCCTCATGCCCGGTTTCGGCGTAGAGTTTCCCGGCTCAAGCTGCCGATCCTTGAGGCCGCAACGAGGTTGCCGATGAACATGCCCGCCGAAAACGTCGCCCGGCTGCGCGAGAGCTTCTACAAGCGCATTTCGAGCCGGCATCTGAAACCCTTGTGGGAAGTGCTGCACTCCCTCGTGCCGGAGTGTCCGCAGCCCAAATGCGTCCCTGTGCTGTGGAAGTATGCCGACCTGCGCGGTCCGCTGCTCGAGGCGGGCGAACTGATTTCGGCCAGGGAAGCCACTCGCCGTGTCCTCATCCTCGAAAACCCCGCGTTCGCGGGCGAATCGAAGATCACGAATTCGCTGTACGCCGGCGTGCAGTTGCTGAATCCGGGAGAAGTCGCGCCCGCCCATCGTCACACGCAATCGGCGCTGCGATTCGTGCTCGAAGGCAAAGGCGCCTTCACCGCAGTCGACGGCGAAAGGGCCTACATGGAGCCCGGCGACCTGATCCTCACGCCGTCGTGGACCTATCACGATCACGGCAGCGAAATCGCCGAGCCCGTGATGTGGCTGGATGGGCTCGACATTCCGATCCTGCAGCTCTTCGACGCCGGCTTCTGCGAAAATCTGGCGGAAGACCAGCAACAGCTCGCGCGCCCCGTCGGCGATGCACTGGCGCGATACGGCGCGAACATGCTGCCGGTGGACTACAAGCCGAAGTCACTGACTTCGCCCGTGTTCGCCTATCCGTATGCGCGTTCACGCGAAGCGCTCGAGAAACTGTCGAAGGGATCGCCCGTCGACGCGTGTCACGGATTCAAGATGCGCTTCATCAATCCTGCGACGGGCGGGCATGCCATGCCGACGATCGCAACGTTCATGCAGTTGCTGCCGAAAGGCTTTCGCGGCAACGCCTGCCGCAGCACGGATGCCACCGTGTTCGTCGGCGTTGAAGGCAAGGGCCGCAGCCGTGTCGGCGAGCAGACCTTCGAATGGGGTCCTCGTGATATTTTTGTCGTGCCGAGCTGGATGCCCTGCACTCACGAAGCCGACGAGACCTCGGTCCTGTTCAGCTACTCGGATCGCGTGGTGCAGGAACAGCTGGGACTGTGGCGCGAATCGCGCCCCTGAAGTCCGCAACGAGATCCGCAACGAACTGCACAACGCGTCCGGACCAGCATGTCGTACGTCTTCCCGCCGCCCGCGCAACCCGCGGTCGAAATCAAGGGGCGCCCTGAGCGCTTTCCCGTCAACAGAATCTTCTGCGTGGGACGCAACTACGCCGCGCATGCGCGCGAGATGGGATCGGATCCCGATCGCGAGCCGCCGTTCTTTTTCATGAAGCCGGCCGGCGCGATCGTTGCAAACAACGCCACGATTCCCTACCCGCCCCGCACGTCGAATCTTCAACATGAGATCGAGCTCGTCGTCGCGGTGGGCAAGGGCGGCAGCAGGGTTCCCATCGGATCAGCCCTGCAGCACGTCTTCGGTTACGCCGTCGGCAACGATCTCACGCGGCGCGACCTGCAGTTCGAAGCCCGCGACAAGGGGCGGCCATGGGACACGGGTAAAGCGTTCGAACGATCCGCACCGATCACCGCGATCCATCCGGCGGAAGGCAAGGGCTTCGACAGGGGCCGCATCTGGCTCAAGGTGAATGGGCAGACACGCCAGGAAGCCGACGTCTCGCAGCTGATCTGGAACGTAGCCGAGATCATCGCCGAGCTGTCGACACTGTTCGAGCTTGCACCGGGTGATCTGATCTACACCGGCACGCCCGCCGGCGTCAGCGCGCTCGAGTCCGGCGATCGCATCGAAGGCGGGATCGACGGCCTCGACACTCTCATCACGACGATCGCGTGACGCCATGAAGCTCTACACCTACTTTCGCAGCTCCGCGGCGTTCCGCGTGCGGATCGCTCTCAATCTCAAGGGCGTGAACTACGAGCCGGCTTCGAAGGCGTTCGCGAAGAAGGAGCATCGCGCGCCCGACTATCTAGCCGTGAATCCGCAGGGACTGATCCCGGCGCTCGACGACGACGGCGCCGTGTTCTCACAGTCAGTGGCGATCATCGAATATCTCGACGAGAAGTACCCGAAGCCCGCGTTCCTCCCGGCCGACCCGGCAAGCCGGGCGCGCGTGCGCTCGATGGCGCTCGCCATCGCCTGCGACATCCACCCGCTGAACAATCTGCGCGTCCTGAACTACCTGCGAAAGGAACTCGCGCAGAACGACGATGGCGTCAACAAGTGGTACCGCCACTGGGTCACGGAAGGCTTCCGCGGCCTCGAAGTGCAGGCTCGAGAGTTCTCAGCCGCGAAGCGCTACTGCTTCGGCGACGCTGTTTCGCTCGCTGACATCTGCCTCGTGCCGCAGATGTACAACGCGCGTCGCTTCGAAACGGATCTGACGCCGTTCCCGACGCTCGTCGCGATCAGCACGCACCTGGAATCGATCGAAGCGTTCGACAAGGCGAAGCCGGAAGCGCAGCCCGACGCGGTCTGAAATCCCGCCCCGTTCAGGTCTGAAAACGGCTAGTTCATCGCTGACGCGGCGCGTATCGTCCATCCCATGGACGATATTCAAGGTCTGGATCGCACGGCGCTCGACCGGGCGCGCGTCAGCCGCGACCCGCGCTTCGACGGCAAGTTCTTCATCGCGGTGAAAACGACCGGCATCTACTGCCGGCCGATCTGTCCTGCGCCGAGCCCGAAAGGCACGAACATCGTCTACTACGCATCAGCGGCAGCTGCCGCGGAAGCCGGCTTCCGTCCGTGCTTGCGCTGCCGGCCCGAAGCTGCGCCAGGAACACCCGCATGGCTCGGTACGTCCGCAGTGGTCCGCCGCGCGTTGCGCATGATTCAGGACGGCGAACTGGATCGGATTTCCGTCGATGCGCTGGCGGACAAGATCGGCATCGGATCGCGCCACCTGCATCGCCTGTTCACGCAGCACGTCGGCGCTTCGCCCATCGCCGTCGCTCAAACCCGGCGCCTGCATTTCGCGAAGCGTCTGCTCGATGAGACGCAGCTGCCGATCACCCAGATCGCGCTCGCGGCCGGCTTCGGCAGCCTGCGCCGCTTCAACGATGCGTTCCAGAAGACCTACCAGCGATCGCCGCGCGATCTTCGCCGGTCGCGGCGCCCGACATCCGCAGCGGACGGCAACGAAGTGATACTGAGGCTCGCGTATCGCCCGCCGTACGACTGGCAGCACGTCCGCGACTTCCTCGCGACGCGTGCGATTCCGGGAGTCGAGCGAATCAATGAGGACGGCTACGCGCGCACCGTCGCTGCAGAGAACGGACACGCGACTGTGGCGGTCCGCGCCCTCGATGGTGCCGATGCACTGGAACTGCGGGTGAGCGGAGCGGCGCCAGCAGCGTTGTTCCAGATCTCCTCCACGGCTCGCCGGATGTTCGACCTCGCTGCAGACCCGTCGCGGATCGCAGCAACGTTCCGTGGCGATCCCTTGCTCGCGCCTCTCGCGAAAGCCCGGCCTGGCTTGCGCATTCCCGGCGCCTGGGATCCATTCGAGTGCGCAGTTCGCGCTGTGCTGGGCCAGCAAGTCAGTGTTGCAGCCGCGCGCACGCTGGCTGCACGACTCGTGAATCGGGTTGGAAGAAGAGTTTCCGACGAAGCGGAACTATCGCACCTGTTCCCATCACCCGCTGAGCTTGCCGCTGCGAATCTCGATGGCCTCGGCATCACGGGTGCACGTATCAAGGCGTTGCATGCGTTGTCGCGTGCCGTCGCAGACGGACAAGTCGATTTCCAGCATCCCGCGGAAGAAGTGATTCGCGCGCTCACAGCGCTGCCCGGCTTCGGAGCCTGGACTGCGCAGTACATCGCGTTGCGTGCGCTCGGCGAACCGGACGGCTTTCCGACCGGCGACCTCGTGCTGCGCCGGCTCGCGGCGGACGACGAAACGCCTCTGTCGATTCGCGCGCTCGAAGCACGCGCTGAGCACTGGAGACCGTGGCGCGGCTACGCGGTCATGCATCTGTGGAAGGCGGCGGGGGAAATGGCCGCTCAGAAAAAGAGAGGCAGCGACGAGCTGTGAGCGATGAGCCAAAGCGTCTTCAGACTCTGGCTCATTGCGCATCGCCTCTCAGTCATCCCTTCGCCAGCAACTTCTCCGTCGCCGCGAGCAGCACAGCAAGGACCACACCTTCGGCCGCCTGCGCAACCTCCGGCAGATCCGGAAAGCTCGGCGCGATCCGGATCGTCCGATCGTGCGGATCATTGCCGAGCGGATGTGTCGCGCCCGCCGGTGTCAGCTCGACACCCGCTTCTTTCGCGAGTTTCACGACCTGCTTCGCGCAACCATCCATCACATCGAGCGTGATGAAATAGCCGCCCTTCGGCTTCGTCCATGACGCAACGCCCGTGTTGCCGAGGTGCTCGCCGAACGTTTCGAGCACCTTGTCGAACTTGGGGGCCATGATTGCGCGGTGTTTGTCCATCAGCGTCGCGACGCCCTCGGCGTTCTTCAGCAACCGCAGGTGGCGCAGCTGATTGACCTTGTCGCCGCCGATCGTGCGCTTCTCGATCCGCTTCAGGTACCAGTTCACATTGTCCTTCGAACTCGCGAACACGCCGACGCCCGCACCTGCGAACGTGACCTTCGACGTCGAGCCGAAAATGAATGCGCGATTCGGGTTGCCGTTGCGCGCGCATGCTTCATCGATGTTCGCGATCTCGACGCGTTCCGCGGTCAGGTGATGCACCGCGTAGGCGTTGTCCCAGAACAGGCGGAAGTCGCGCGCCGCGGTATTCATCTTCGCGAGGCGCTCGATCGTTTCGTTCGAGTAGACCGTGCCGGTGGGGTTGCTGTACTTCGGCACGCACCAGATGCCCTTGATCTGCGCATCGCCCGCGACGAGCTTCTCGACGACATCCATGGCCGGGCCGCCGTCGTTCAGCGGTACCGCGATCATCTCGATCCCGAACTCCTGGCAGATCGAGAAATGCCGGTCGTAGCCCGGCACCGGGCACAGGAACGCGATGCGCGATTCCTTCGACCAGGGCCGCTCGCTGTCGCAGTTGCCCTTCAGCATCGAGAAGGCCACTGAGTCGTGCATCAGCGAGAGGCTCGCGTTCTCGCCGATGATCACGCGATCGGCAGTCACGCCGAAGACGGTCGCGAGCAACGACCGCAGCTCCGGCAAGCCAGCCAGCTCGCCGTAGTTGCGGCAATCGATGTTGCCGGCCATGAAATCGCCGCTGCCAGGCAGCGAGAGCAGCGCGTTGCACAGATCGAGCTGGGCCGCCGAAGGTTTGCCTCGCGTGAGATTCAGTTTCACGCCGCGCTTGGCGAATGCGTCATAACGCTGGCGGATCTGGGCGTGGTAGCTGCGAAGGTCGTCGGCACTCAGGGAAGGGAGCTGCGGCATGTCGTCCTCGGGACACTGGAACGGGGCAAAAAAACGGCCCGCATTATCCGGGCTCGGCCCGCACCGCGCCACCGTCACATGGAGGCCGCGGCCTCCCGCTTCCAGGCCCTCAGCGTCCACAGAAAGCTGCCGAAGTCCTGGATCGCGAACAGGACGGCCAGTTGCCAGGGAATCATGTTCATCAGCCACAACGCAGCCATGACGGGCGGGACCAGGGGTCGGTCCAGCAGGGACGCGAAGACGAAGCCCTGCGCATTCAGGCGGCCGCTGACGATGTAGAGCATCCCAAGCCCGCCCACGAGCAGGCCGACCAGCCGCAGGTAGTTCGCCGCCTGCTCCGACAGTGCCGGCAGCCGGAGCAGCGCCGCTGCGGTCTCCGGCGCCAGAAAGAGCACCAGGCTCTCGACGAGAATCAGCCACCCGAAGACTTCCACCGTCTTCGCGGCGCGTCCCTGTCCATGTGCAGTCAGCATGCGCTGCAGCATTTCGTCGAAGGAAGGCATGCGGGCTCCTGATGCGCCACAATTGCTGCTCCACAATCAGCGTGCGCGGGCGCGAAGCCCGCTGCAATCGATCGAAGGGACGAGCCTCGTCTCCGCCGGAGCCCATGAGATGACCGGATTCAGCCAACGCATCCGTCCGCACGTCGATGCCGAACTCGCCGCCGCGACAAGCGACGAAACAGCGGGCCGACCGCACGATGCGTTCAAGCATCTCGAGCGCGCCCACGTCCTCGGCCAGGCATCGACGGCGCAACACGTGCGCGTGCACTGGGAGATGTTCCGTTGGGGATGGCGCCAGCATGACCTTCGCGAATGTGCGGGCCAGTTGCTGCGGATCGCGGGTGCCGCGACCAAGACGGCCATAGGCCTCGTCCCGCACGGGAACACTGGTGGCACGAACATCAGCCCGTTCAAACGCCTGCCCGTGCCGCCCGAGCTCGAGCAAGTGATTCAGTCGGCGCGCACCGACCGATCCTGACATGCTCTTCAGAGTCCTGGCGGACGGTGTCCTCGTCGTCCATCTGGCCTTCGTCCTCTTCGTTGCGCTCGGTGGCTTCCTCGTTCTGCGCTGGCCATCCGTCGCATGGCTGCATGTACCCGCCGCATGCTGGGGCACCTACATCGAGTTCAGCGGCCGCATCTGCCCGCTCACGCCGCTCGAGAATACTTTTCGCGAGCGCGGCGGCGAAGCCGGCTACAGCGGTGGCTTCATTGATCACTACATCACCGCGCTGATCTATCCAGACGGACTGACACGAACGGCGCAGATGGTGATCGGCACCGCAGTCGTGGTGCTGAACGTCGGGCTTTACGCGTGGGCGTACTGGAAGAGGAAGCCAGCCCGCTAGGAGGGACTGGAGAGGACGCGCTCTTCCTTTTCTGTCTTCCGGCTAGCTGGCTGGCGGGCTCTCCCGCTACGATGCCTCCAATGAGCGACTCCCCTTCCATTCTCATCGTTGGCGCCGGCGCCATCGGCGCTCTCTACGGCTCCGCGCTTTCGCGCAGCGGTGCGCGTGTCGGCGTCGTCTGCCGTTCCGATTTCGAACAGGTGCAACGCGACGGCTATCGGATCACCAGCCAGTTGCTCGGCGATCACGTGTTTCGTCCGCATACCGTTCTGCGGGACGTCGCGGCCTGCAAGACACCGCCCGACTATCTGATCCTGACCGTGAAGGTGCTGCCGAGCGTCGATCGGGCCGCGCTGATCCGCCCGGCGGTCGGACCGGGCACGGTGATCGTGCTGATCGAGAACGGCATCGACATCGAACCTGAAATCACAGCAGCGTTTCCCAACAACGAACTGCTCAGCGCGCTCGCTTTCGTGATGGTGAGCCGTACGGCAAGCGGCGAAATCCATCACCAGTCGCTGGGGTCACTCGCGATGGGTCGCTACCCGGCGGGCGCAACGCCTGCGGGTGAGCGCCTGGCATCGCTGCTCAAGGCAGGCCAGATCGAATGCCGGCTGACCGAGAACGTCGTTGCTGCCCGATGGCAGAAAGCGGTCTGGAACGCAGTGTTCAATCCGATCTCGATTCTGGGCGGCGTACTCGACACCGCAGCGATGCTGCGGACCGAAGCCGATCAGGCATTCATCCGCAAAGCCATGAACGAAGTCTGTGCAGTTGCAGCGGCCGACGGACACCCGATGAATCCGAAGCTGGTGGACCGCATGATCGCGGACACACGCGCGTTGCCCGGCTACAGGACGAGCATGGCGCTCGACTACGAGAACGGTCGGCCGATGGAGATCGAAGCGATCCTCGGCAACGTGGTGCGCGCGGGACAGAAACTGAACGTGCCGATCCCGGCACTCGAGTCGGTTTACGCCGTGGCGAAGATGGTGGAAGGCAAACGTGCGTGACGAGTGACGGACCGACGCTCGCAGACGCCGGCCCATCACTCGCCACTACCTCGACGACTCCAGGATCGTCGCGATCCTCAAGTCACATCAGCCCTTCGATCAACCTTGCGGCTTCAGGGAGATGTTGTTCTTCACGCCCTTGACGCCGTTGATGCTGCGCGCCACTTCGGCAGCCTTGGCCTTCTCATCGGCCGTAGCAACGAAGCCGCTCAGTTCCACGACGCCGCTGTTCACTTCCACGTTCACGTCAGATGCGGTGCCGAGGCCCGCCTTGCCGGCGATCTCGCCCTTCACCTTCGCAGCGATGACGGTGTCATCGACCGCCTCGCCGGTGCTCCGGTTCGGATCGCGGATCGACAGGTTGTTCTTCACCGACTTCACGCCTTCGACGTTCTTCGCGGTGGTTTCGGCTGCAGCCTTCGCTGCCGCGGAATCGACGAAGCCGTTCAACTGCACGACGCCGTCTTTCGTCTCGACGTTGATCTGACGGGCCTTGGTCTGATCGTTGCTGATCAGCGCCGACTTCACGCTGCCCGTGATGGTCGAATCGCTCTTGCCGGCATTGTCAGCGAGCACGCCCGCCGAGCCGAGAGCGAGACTGACGCCAAGCATCAACGCTGGGAATTTGCGCATACATATCACCTTAGCTTGTGACTGAATTGACGGCGATGTAATGCCGCCGTGCACAGCGAGGTTCCGGGAACGCGCGCAAGTCCGTGCGCCGCCGGAATAATTGCGGCGACGTGGGAACTTCGAGGGGAACTCGATCGTATGCGGATCGAGTCGGATTCAACCTACAGCGCTGCCTGCAGCGCTGCGCGGGGCGATCACGCCGCGGGCGCTGCCTTCTTCTTTGCCTTCGGCGGCTGCTTGACCGCGTGCAGCACGTTGTCGGCGACGCGGGACATCCAGCCGCCGGAGTACAGCATCATCTTCAGTTGATGCAGCAACACCTGGCCGGGACCCTCGACCGCGAGGCGGCAGTCTTCCTCGATCTTGCAGTTCTGCATTTCGAAGAGGCCCGAGCCTTCGATGATCAGCGTCGAATCCTTGAAATGACACTCCGTGAACGACTTGCCGTCGAGCACGATCCGCTGACCGTTGAATGCCTTGCCGCGTACTGCCTTCATTTCGTAGTTCTCGATGAGGGGCGTGGAAACAATTGCCGCGCCCGAAGGGATCTTTTTGCCTGGGCGCGATCTTAGCAAAGGCGCGGCGAGTAACGCTCCCCGAGTCGCCTGACAAGGCAAGCGCTGACGGGTCATCTTCGATGGGTTAACTTGCCGGCGCGCCGTCAATCACCCGAGGTCGCTTATGTCGAGAGCTCCCACGATCCTTCTTGCCCTGCTGGCAAGCACCGGTACCTGTCTGGCCGATGCGCCGCGGTCCCCCACGCCCAAATCCGCAGACGGGCCGCTCAAGGTCAATGAGATCGCCACGGGCCTCAAGTCCCCCTGGGGATTGGCCCTACTGCCGGATGGGCGAATGCTCGTCACCGAGCGCGGCGGCCAGCTCAGGATCGTCGCGAAGGGCGGCAAGGTCTCAGCCCCGCTGGGCGGCGTTCCGGCGGTCGCAGCGAAGGGCCAGGGCGGCCTGCTGGATGTGACTCTGAGTCCGTCGTTCGCGATGGACAATCTCATCTACCTGTCCTACTCGGAGCCCGGCGAGGACGGCACCGCAGGGACAGCGGTCGCGCGCGCCCGCCTCGGGGACACGGCCATAGATTCGCTGCAGGTGATCTGGCGCCAGACGCCGAAGACCTCCGGTCCGAACCACTTCGGATCGCGCATCGTCTTCCGCAACGACGGCACGCTCTTCATCACGACAGGCGATCGCTTCACGCAGCGGCCCAAGGTCCAGGACTTGTCGACCACCATCGGCAAGGTCGTCCGGATCAACGCGGACGGCAGCATTCCGGCTGACAATCCCTTCGTCAGCCGCGGCGGCGCGCGACCAGAGATCTGGTCGTACGGCCATCGCAATTCGCAAGCCGCGACGCTGCGATCCGACGGCACGCTATGGACGGTGGAGCACGGCGCAAAAGGCGGCGATGAACTGAATCATCCCGAAGCCGGCAAGAACTACGGCTGGCCCGTCATCACCTATGGCGTCGACTACTCCGGCGTGAAGATCGGCGAGGGCACGGAGAAAGCCGGGATGGAGCAACCGGTCTACTACTGGGATCCGGTGATTGCCCCGTCAGGTGCCGCGTTTTACAGCGGCAAGGCGTTCCCGCAGTGGGAAGGTCAGCTGTTCGTAGGCTCGATGAATCCGGGCGGACTCGTGCGACTCGAACTCGTCGACGGCAAAGTCGCCAGCGAAACGCGCTATCTCGGCGAACGCAATGAACGCATTCGCGATGTTCAGGTCGGCGCCGACGGTTACTTCTACCTGATCACGGACAATCCGACGGCGGGGAAACTGCTGCAGGTCGTGCCGAAGTAGGCAGGACGCCTCATTGGGGCGCATCAAAAACAAAAGGTAGGAAGACCACGCTCTTCCTACCCCAGTTGCAAGAGATAGCTCCGGACTTTTTCTTGGCGGCCTGACCGCATGCGGCTGGCTGCGCTTCTTGTTGCGATCCCGCGCTCATCGGCAGCCTGGGGATTTCTCCGGTTACCTCTGACTCAATCACCCCTGAGCTCACTTGCCCTTCTTCGGTCGAGCGCGCGTTTTGTTCTTGGCACTCTTTTTGGCACCGACTGCGGATCGTTTCCGTCCTGCCGTCTTTGCCCTGGCCTTCGCTTTCACCGACCGGCCACGGACTCTACTCGCTTTGGTGCCGGAACGCTTAGTGGTTTTTTTGCCGCTCTTCTGGCCGGCCCGTCTTGGGGCAGCCGTTGACTTCTTCGCGGCCGGCTTCGCCTTTGCAGCCGGTTTTTTCGCTGCCGACTTCTTCGCCGCCGCTTTCTTCTGCGGTGGCGGCGCTTCGGCTTCGACTGCCAGTTCCATCTGCGGGTGCACGGCGGCCTGCGCGAGATCGTTCTTCAGCACGTGCACCGCGAAGGCTGCGCCGTGCGCGTCGACGAACTGCGCGATCCAGTCGCCGCCCGGAACCTCCATCGGACCGTTGATCAGCGTGCCGCCGGCCTTCTTCGCGACCTGAGCGACCTTGTCCAGGTCTTTCCCGCGGATGTAACCGAGCCACGCGGCGGCGCCAGGCATGGAGGCGGGTTTGTCGAATGCACCGCCCAGGTCGCGGCCGTTGCGGCTGAAGATGTAGTAGAAGCCGAGCGGTCCCATGTCATGGGCAGCGCTGCGTTCCCAGCCAAACAGCGTGCAGTAGAAATCGAGCGCAGCCTTCGCATCGGTAGTCGCGAGCTCCATCCAGGAGAACTGACCGCGCCGTGGGTCCTTCTCGCGCTGATGCGGCAGTGGCGCTGCATAGACCGCGAACGTCGCTCCCTGAGGATCGCTCAGGATCGCGTAACGCGCGCCGTTGGGAATGTCGGTTGGCTCCTTGATGACAGTTGCGCCGAGCTCCGTTGCCTGAGCCACGGTCGCATCGACATCCGCAGTCCCGATGTAGTGGATCCACTGCGGCTCATCGCCTTCGCTCGCGACAGTTGCCGCGATCGGTTCACCGCCGCCGGAGAGCAGCGTGTAGGAAGGATCCTGTTCCCAAGGCTGCGCTTTCCAGCCCACCACGCGTTGATAGAACGCATGCGATTCGCCTGCATTGGGTGTCTTCAGCTCATGCCAGACGAAGCGTCCGCGCAGCGATTGATCGGCCATACCGTTTCCCCTTCGAAAAAATGGCAGTGAAGGTCGCTTGGCTCGAGCGGCCGAGCATACTCCCGGCGCGCTCGCAAAGTTAAGTCGCGCCGCTAGCGGAAAATCTGCACCCGGCGGCGATGGCTCCTTTGGCTTATCGACCCTGGATGCCGCCGGCACCGACACTGGCCTCGCGCACCATTCAAATCAAACAACGATCGAGGTGTCCGATGACCGAGTCGTGCAGCTGCGCCGAGGTGACCGCCGTCGTTAGCGGTCTCGAAGGCCACCAGGACTTTCTGCTCGCAGCACAGAGCTTCTACGCACAGGACATCGTCTGGGTTGCACCGGCGAGGGGAATCCGTGTCGTCGGCCGCGAAGCGGTGATCGCTCACCAGCAGCGGGAAGCCGCGAGCATGTGGAATCCCGAGTTCACCTTCCTCCGCCGCAGCAACAACGAGCGGCAGATCATCGACGAGTTCGCCGTGCGCTTCGTGTGCACCGGAAACACGATCGAATCCGCCCCCGTTCGCAACGGCGACCTCGTCGAACTGAAGCGACTGCGGATCCTGGAAGTCCAGAGCGGGCGAGTAGTCCTCGAGACGTGCATCGAGAACTGGACGGTGCTGGAATCGGTGGAATGAGCTAGCCGCCTGGCCACGAGCTGGTAGCCGGAAGCGGAAATGAGCGGCGGTCTCCTCTTCCTGTGGGTCCGGCTTCAGCCGGACGTCATGCGAAGCATCGCCTGGCGGGGATTACGTGCCGCTGAAGCCGGACGCCCAACAAAAAGTCCCCAGGCACAGAGGGGCGGGGCTGTCTAAGGCGGCTGGGGGGCTG
>JACZCZ010066902.1_pt1 | contig 19778 bp, 16 predicted proteins | sample 8641811 | NCBI WGS metagenome assembly JACZCZ01 (sample SAMN15324610, study PRJNA640507) | soil metagenome | isolation source: intercropping peanut in the first line | place: China: Luxin town, Laibin City, Guangxi Province | collected 2019-07-25 | depth 10cm m | reverse complement strand
GGCGGCGTTGGCTGCCGATCGGCGGGCAGGAGGCGATCGTGCTTGATGTGCTGCGCGAGCTCGGCCGAACGCTGGTGCGTGACCCACATGTGCAAGGCGTCGTCGTTGAGATTCCACACTCGATGCATGCCGGGTGGGCGGAGCTGGTGGCGCTTCGTGATCTCCTTCTGACGTGGCGCGGCGCAGGAAAGCAGGTCGTCGCCTTTCTTCCGGATGGTGGGGGGACGCGCGAAGTGTTCGTGGCGTCAGCGGCCGAGCGCGTGCTGATCGCGCCCGAGGCGACGTTGGCCGTGCTGGGCCTCGCCAGTGAGTCGCTCTACGTCAAGCCGCTGTTGGCCCGGCTCGGGGTGAAGGTGGAGGTTCACGCGGCTGGCCGCTTCAAGACTGCCGCCGAGCCGCTCCTGGCCGACGACATGAGCGACGCGCAGCGGCAGCAACGCAGTGCGATCCTGGACGCGCTGCATGCCGAGTGGGTGGGTGCGCTCAAGGCGCGCGGTTTGACCGAGGCAGCGATCGAATCGTTGTTGGCGGGCGCGCTCTGGCGTGGCGAAGCTGCTGTTGGCGCCGGGTTGGCGAACGGCGTCTGCTATGCCGACCAGCTCTACGAGCAACTGGCGCCAACGCCCGTCGCGGTATCTGGCACCAAGGACAGATCGCCGCGCGTGTTGTCGAGCGGTCAGTATCGCGCTGCGTTCGTGGTGCCGTGGTTCCACCGATTGCTACCGTCGCCCTACATCGCTGTCGTTCCGGTGCACGGAGCGATCGGCCTGTCCACGTCGCCGCGTGGTGACGGAGCCAGTGTTCCGTCGATCGCTGCAGCGTTGGAGGCGGTGCGCCGCGATCGTCGTGCGGTGGCCGTTGTCCTCCATGTCGATTCACCCGGAGGCTCGGCGCTCGCGAGCGACCACATCCATCGAGAGGTGAAGCGGCTGGCGCTGAAGAAGCCCGTGGTGGCCTGCTTCGGCGACGTGGCAGCGAGCGGTGGTTACTACGTGGCGGCACCTGCGCGTCGCATCATCGCGCAGGCGACCACGATCACCGGATCGATCGGCGTGATCTCGGCGAAGGTTGTGGTCGATGGCTTGTTCGCGCGGCTCGGCTTGCGGCCTCAGGTGCTGAAGACGCATCCGCACGCAGACATGTTCTCCGCCAGTCGTCCGCTGGCCGACGCCGAGCACGCGATCATGGAACGCGAGGCGCAAGGGCTGTACCGGACGTTCCTCGGCGTAGTGGCTGAAGGGCGCGGGCGTCCGCTCGATCAGATCGAGCCGCTCGCGGCGGGGCGGGTGTGGTCCGGACGCGATGCGCTTGCCCACGGGCTGGTCGATCGGCTCGGTGGTTTGGATGTGGCGATCGACGAGGCGCGAGGATTGGTCGACGGCCTTGCGGCCGAAGCGAGACAAAGGCTGCGGCCGAGACTGGTGCGCAGGGTCGCGAAGACACGGGATTTGCCGCGTGCGCCCGAACCGGTGGCCGGTCTCTTGGCCTGGGTTTCCGGCCACATGCCGGAGATCGCGGTCTTGCTTCACGCGCAAGCGCGGCAGGAGCGCGTGCTCCTGCTTGACCCATGGCTGTGCGGTTGGGCTCAGCGCGATGCATGAGCGCGTGCTCGACGGTGTAGATCGGCTCGTCTATCGTACCGCGCGCTCGGCGCTTCACGGCCCGAGGCAAGCGTTCGGCACGGGTGGCCGCGACTTTCACGAGGTGAGGACAATGAGCATCAAGAGCGCGTGCGGATGGGTGGCGATGATGTTGTTGGTTGCCTGTGGTGGCGGTGGCGCGGGCGTGAGCGCAGGTCCGATGCCGCCCGAGGGCTCGTTCACTGGCGTCTACTTCTCTCCTCAGTACGGCGAGATGCACATGATCCAGAACGGCAGCTCGGTGATCGGCGAGTACAAGAAGGACGAACGCTCCGGCAAGATCCAGGGCGACGCGGACGGCAACCTGTTGCGCTTCGAGTGGACGGAGAACCGCGCGATGGTCTCGAACCGACCGACCGTCACGCGCGGGCGCGGCTACTTCCGCTACACGATCAACCCCACGAACGAGGAACATCAGATCGATGGTGAATGGGGCCTCGACGACAACGAGACCGGCGGTGGCCCATGGACCGCGGTCAAGTCGAAGCGCCGTCAGCCGCGCCTCTCGTCGGACAGTGAGAGCAGCGGTGGTGACAGCGGCGGCTCGTCGGACGACTACGGCGATGAGTCGAGCGACGATTCCTCTGACGACTCTTCCGGGGAAGAAGACGATCTGTTCTGAGTCGGATGCAGCCACGCGGTGGTTGACGCAGCTGCGCGAGCGGCCGAGGGGGGTTCATGAGTCGTAAGGTGGTGATCGGTCATCACGGGCATTGCTTTGATGGGATGTGCTCCGCGGTGGCGCTCACGCGGTTGATTCAGGCGCGTGAGGGAGCCGGGCTCGACATCACGTACCGGGGGCTCGATCACCAACCGGGCGGGTCTTTTGTGCCGGACGCGGTGCTCGCGGGCGAGATCAACGCGGTGGTCGACTTCCGGTACACGACATCGGAGCGGCTCACGTGGTGGTTTGATCACCACGTCAGCGGCATCGTCGGTGCTGACGAGCGCGCGCACTTCGACGGCGACACCAGCGGTCGCAAGTTCTTCGATCCTGGCTATGGATCATGCTGCAAGTTGATCGCGGACGTGGCGCGTGATCGGTTTGGCGTTGCGATGCCCGACTTGGAAGAAATGGTCCACTGGGCCGACATCATCGACGCGGCAAGGTTTCCAGACGCCAAGATGGCCGTGGAGATCCAGCACCCCGCGTTGCAGCTGATGACGGTGATCGAAGTGCACGGCAACGATACGTTCCTCGCGCCGTGCATGCGCGATCTTGCGGCGGGCGCTTCTTTGGCGACGATTGCCAGTGACGCTCGCGTCCAGAAGCTGTTCAAGCCCCTACTCGAGTCCCACGAGAAGACCTGCGAAGCGATCGCGCAGAAGGCGACTTGCGAGGCTGGCGTGGTCAGCTTCGATCTCGTGGGTGACGGCAACGACCGTTACAACAAGTTCATCCCGTACTGGCTTTATCCGGACTCTCGCTACTGTGTGGCCGTGACCGCCAGCAAGAGTCGCGCAAAGGTTTCTGTGGGCTCGAATCCCTGGTCGAAGGTGCCGCGTACTCACGATATCGCTGCGATCTGCTCGCACTACGGGGGCGGCGGACATCCGGTGGTGGGCGCGGTGAGCCTGAAGCCGGATCAAGTGGCGCGGGCACGCGAAATCGCGGCCGAGATCGTCGCAGCGCTCAAGGCGTAGGCGGCAGACTTCTCTGCGTCAGTTGCTGAGGCGACGGCCGTTGGCCATCGGGGCCTCGTCAGATTCCGCCAGAACAATCGCGCAGTTGGTCAGGTCGGAGGCGCGGACGCGGTTACAAAGCTCGGCCAAATCATCGTCGGCATCGACCACCAGGCCCTCCGTGGCGCGGCCGGTGACCTCGTCATATCGACACTCGTCGATGGCGACCCAGCGGCCCCGAAGGTCTTCACGCTCACAAATTTCGCTCCAAGTCATGCGCTGCATCGAAACTCTCCAATCCGCGGGTCGACGCTCTGGTCGCCAGCGATGGGCGGTACCCCCCAGTGTCGCGTGTCCAAACGTGTAACCGTCCCCACAGGACTCGCGCCACTTGCTGCCAGTGTGTGCTCGGGTTGGTTCGCTAGGTTCCTGCCTGCAACTTTGGTCTCTGGTGGTGCATACGGCTGCGCGCGCCGAAACCGGTGGGATGCCCCACGAGGCATCAACGGCGCCGAGTCTCCTCCACCGATCGGCACCGTGCAAGTCTCTCGTGCCGGGGGCTGTATGCAACTGTAGGCACACAGCATCCCTCGGCCAGTCCCAGGCGTGGGGCGGTTGGTGGGCCGGCCGGTTCGTTGCGTGCCGATCCGCTGCGTGCCAGTGTTGAAAATCGCTTACTTCTTCGAGAGTTGTGCGCAGATGACCGCTTTTCCGCTGCGATTGGGCGCTTCGCTGCTGTGGGTCGCTCTGTCCTCCTGCGCGGGGCCGGACGTCTCGCCGTCCACGGATGCCGGGATCGATCTGGAAGGGACCCGGGTGGTCTTCGAGCCCGCTGACGCGCCGTTCGCCTTCGGTTCGGTCCCTTTCCCCGACGACCTTTATCGCGACGAGGAGGGCAAGATTCGCGTCGCGCCGTCCGTAGCGTTGGGGTCGGGCCCACTGACCGCTGTTTTGCTGGAAGACCAAGCCGGTCTGGACGGATTCGGCGTCCATCCCACTGTGTTCTTCCGGATTGATGGCGAGATCGATCCGGCCACGTTGCCCTCGACGCCTGCCGCCTCGATGCAGCCTGGCGCGAGCATGTTCCTGTTGGACATCGACCCCAGCTCGCCGACCGCGTTTTCTCGCGTCCCGATCGAATGCCGCTGGAATGCCAGCGCTCAGACGCTGACTGCACGTCCGTCGCGCGGTGAGCCCCTGTCAGGGGGACGGAAGTACGCGCTTGCGCTCACCAACGGTGTACGAGACGACGAGGGTGCGCCGCTCAAGCCAAGCCCGCTGTACGAAGCCGTGCTTGCCGCTGATGCGGTCCCGGCGATCGCGGCGGAGGCTGCGGTGTATCGCGCACACATTAACGCGATCTCGGCGGTGGAGAACGTTGGCGTCGATCGGGATGACATCGCGGCGCTCGCAGTCTTCACCGTTCAGGACGTGCGCGCGGGCTTGGAGCCGTTGGTCACGCAGGCACAGGAGTTCGTCCCGTCGATGCCGGTGGTGACGCGGGCGCTGACGGGTGCCGGTCTCGATGCGGCGCTCGGTGTGCCGGAGGTGGGTGTGCTGGGGGTTCATCCCGGGGCGGGCGTCGCGCACGAGAACACCGCTTGGCTGATTCAGGGGGTGATCGCCGTACCGAACTATCTGTCCGGCGTTGCGGCGGAGAATGGTCGCTTCGGCTTCGATTCAACGGGCGGATTGATCACCCAGCGGGTGGAGAGTGTGCCGTTCACGCTGTGCTTGCCGATGCTTGAAGCGAGCGACACGACCCAAGCGTTGCCGTTGGTGCTCTTTCAGCACGGGCTCGGGCGCGATCGCGCGGACGTTCTGCCGCTGGCCAATGTGCTGAACGCTGCCGGCTACGCGGTGTTGGCGATCGATGCGCCATTTCACGGATTGCGACGCGCCAGCGCTGGCGACGTGACGCATCGCTTTGTCGACCTTGAGGCCGCGGACGGCTTTGTCGACGGCGACTCGTCTGCGGGCGCCGAGCTTTACATGGGCGCAATTGACGCGGGTGGTGATCGTCCTCGGCTGCATCCCGCGTACGTGCGTGATGCGAACCGCCAGAACGTGTCGGATTGGCTGGTGCTGCTGCGTGCGCTGTCCACGGATCCGATGGCGTGGCTCGGGCAGGTCGACACGTTGCCGCCGATTTCGTTCGTGCTCGATCGCGTCGGGTTTGTGGGGATCGACGTCGGCGGTCAGGTGGGCACGATCCTGAGCAGTCTCGACGTCGGGATCGGTGCGAACGTCCTGGCCCTGACAGGTGGAGGGCTCGCCGAGTGGATCCTCGATAGCCCAGCGCTCTCGGCGCTGAGTGACGCGTTGTTGCGCGGAGTGGGCTTGGACCCCGCAGAGATCGACTACGTCTCCGACGCGCCGTTGTTGTCGCCATCGATTGCCCTGTGGCAGACGTTGGCAGACGGGGGAGATGCGCTGGCCTTTGCTCCGAACCTGCGCCGCGCACGACGCGACTTGCTGATGGTCTCGGTTCGCGACGATGAGACGGTCAGCAACCGCACGACCGAAGCGCTCGCTGGTGCGCTGCGACTGCCACACGCCGGGGCGGGGCAGGCGCGCTTCGTGGAGCTGCCACACATCGGCACGCCAGTGGCGCAGAACGCGACGATCGGTGGCGAGCTCGCGACGCAAGCGCTATTCGAGCACGCGGTCGCAAGCCACAGCTTGTATGCCGAGGATCAGGGCACGCTTCGTTTCGATGTCGCTGCGATGCCGCCGTTTTCGCTGCGTGAGTCACCCGAAACGATCGACAACCCGATCGAAGCGGCGCTGACGCAGACCGTGTTCTTCTTCGAATCGTGGCGGGCGGGAAGCGCAACCATCGTCGACCCGGTCGCACAGCAGCGAGTACCCGCGCAATAGACTCCAGCGCGCGCCTAGAGCGGAATGTTGCCGTGTTTCTTGGGCGGGTTCTGGTCGCGCTTGTCCTTCAGCATTTCCAGCGCGTTGGTGATGCGTTGGCGCGTGTTGCGCGGGTAGATCACGGCGTCGATGAAGCCGAGCTCAGCCGCCTTGAACGGATTGGCGAACTTCGCGCGGTACTCGGCGACGAACTTGTCCTTGGCTGCGACCTTGTCTTCGGCTTCGTCGATCTCTTTGCGATAGACGATGTTGACCGCGCCGTCGGGACCCATCACCGCGATCTCGGCAGTGGGGTAGGCGTAGTTGATGTCGCCGCGGATGTGCTTGGAGCTCATCACGTCGTACGCGCCGCCGTACGCCTTTCGCGTGATGACCGTGACCTTCGGCACGGTGGCTTCGCAGAACGCATAGAGCAGCTTGGCGCCGTGCGTGATGATGCCGCCATATTCCTGCGCGGTGCCGGGCAAGAAACCGGGGACGTCGACGAACGTCACGATCGGGATGTTGAACGCGTCGCAGAAACGCACGAAGCGCGCGGCCTTGATCGACGCTTTGATGTCGAGGCAGCCGGCCAGAACCATCGGTTGATTGGCGACGATGCCGACCGGACGTCCACCGAAGCGCGCGAAGCAGCACAGCATGTTCATCGCGTACTGCGGCTGGACCTCGAGGAACTCACCGTCGTCGACCACGCGCGAGATGATGTCCTTCATGTTGTACGGCTTCGACGCGTCCGCCGGGACCAGGCTGTCGAGCTCCGGATCTTCGCGGCTCTCCGGATCGCTGCATTCCTTGCGTGGCGGGCTCTCGTGGTTGTTGGACGGCATGTACGAGAGCAAGTCGCGGATGTTGAGGATGCAGTCCTTGTCGTCCTCGCATGCGAAGTGCGCGACGCCGCTCTTGGTGTTGTGTGCGATCGCGCCGCCCAGATCTTCCTTCGTCACTTCCTCGTGCGTCACCGTCTTGATCACGTCGGGACCGGTGATGAACATGTACGAAGACTTCTCGACCATCAGGATGAAGTCGGTGATCGCTGGGCTGTACACGGCACCACCGGCGCACGGACCCATGATCGCGCTGATCTGCGGCACGACGCCTGAGGCGAGCATGTTGCGCAGGAAGATGTCGGCGTAACCGGCCAGCGATTCGACACCCTCTTGGATACGCGCGCCGCCAGAGTCGTTGAGGCCGATCACCGGGCAGCCGGTCTTCATCGCCAGGTCCATGACCTTGCAGATCTTGCTCGCGTACGCCGCGCTCAGCGAGCCGCCGAAGACGGTGAAGTCCTGCGCGAACACGAAGATCTGACGGCCGTTCACATTGCCGTAGCCGGTGACCACGCCGTCGCCCGGGATCTTTTGCTCCTGCATGCCGAAGTCGGTGCAGCGGTGCGTCACAAGGCGATCGAGCTCGACGAACGTCCCCGGATCCAGCAACAGGTCGATGCGCTCCCGCGCCGTCAGCTTGCCCTGTTCGTGTTGCTTCTTGACCCGCGCGCGACCACCGGCGTCCAACGCGCGGCGGTTCAGCTCATCGAGATGAGCAATCGGGTCAGCTTGAGGGGGTTTGGTCATCGCCATAGGGGCGGAGGCATAGCCAAAAACCGCCACGAGGGCCAGCCCGACGATCAGCGATTTTCAGTGTTTTTCGGGGTGTTTCGGACCGCTTCCGCCAGCTCGCGCCCGACGTTGGAGACGAACGAAACCACGCCACCGATCAATGCGTACACGAGGTAGGCGAACAAGATCTGAACCGAAGCAGCCAAGGCGTCGGACGAGGCCACTCCGACGGTCGCGTATAGACCAACCATCGCGGCATCGCGGGTACCGGCGCCACCGATCGTAAGCGGGAAGTACGCGGCGGCGAACGCCATCGGCGCGAGCGTGAAGGAATCGAGCAGCGAGACGCGTGCGTCCATGCCCACCACAAAGGCATGGGCGGTGACGCCAACCGCGGCTTGCGACACGACCGACAGCACCACTGCGAGCACGAGCCACGCGGGCTTGGTGATGATCGGCATCGTGCGCACGATCGCCGAAAGCTTCTCTGGCAGAAACCGCGCGAGGTGACGGCTGAGGGCGATTCCGGTGATGGCCGCTGCGCTGGCGACGAGACCGCCGAGCGCCAATGCCCATGCGACCTGGATGCCCATGATCGGCCGGATCAGCAACATGGAGCCAGCGAGCAAGATCAGCCCGCACAGGCCAACGATGCGCTCCACCAGCACGATCACGAGCCCCGCGGTGGCATTGCCGACGCCGAACGCGCTGCGCGTGACGATTCCTCGCAGCACGTCACCGCCGATCGAGCCCGGCAGCATGTTGTAGAGCATGCCGATCACGTGCAGCTGAAACAGCCGCGTGACCGGGGGGCGCTCATCGGCGCCATAGGCGATTAACAGCGCGTTCCAGCGAATCGCAGCGATCGCGAGGGTTCCGGTCATCGAGACCAAACCGGCCGGTAGGCTCCACCATGGCGCGCGCTGCAAGTTGACCCAGAGCGCGTGCGGTTCGATCCAGCGCAAGAGCGACGCAAACACGAGCACGGTCGCGAGCAGTTGCAGCAGGACGATGAGGCGTTTGCGATTCAAGTCACCGCGCAGTCGCTGAAGTGCGCTTACAGCGATCCGACGAATGCTTCGTACGCGGCCGGATCCATCAAGGCTTCGAGCTGCTTCGGGTCGCTCGGGCGAATCACCAACATCCAACCGGCTTCGTAAGGCGCGTCGTTCACTTGCTCGGGCTGATCCGCGAGCGAGGCGTTCACCTCGATCACTTCGCCGCTGATCGGCGCAAACAGCTCGCTGACTGCTTTGACCGACTCGATGTCACCGAAATGCGCGTGGCTCTCGAGCTTACGGCCGACCTCGGGCAAGTCGACCAGCGTCACGTCGCCCAGCTGTTCCACCGCGAAGGAGGTGATGCCGATGCGCACCACGTCATTTTCGACGCGGGCCCATTCGTGTTCCTTGGTGTAGCGGAGATCGCTCGGGTAGCTGGCCATGGGTCGTCCTTCTCAGGCTGGTCGTTTGTAGAACGGGGTCGGGATGACCTCCGCTTCGATCACTTTGTCGCGAATCGAGATGGAGAGCTTGCTTCCCACCGCGGAGAGCGCGCTCGGCACGTAGCCAAGACCGATGTTGCGGCCGATCGACAGTCCCGGTGCGCCGCTGGTGACGATGCCGATGGTCGTGCCTTGGGCATCGACGATCGGGTGTCCGTGGCGCGCGATGCCGCGGCCGATCATGGCGAAGCCAACCAGCTTGCGGGTGAGACCGGCGGCCTTGATGTCAGCGATCGCCGCGCGGCCGATGAAGTCGCCCTTGTTGAGCTTCACCACCCAGCCGAGCCCGGCTTCCAGTGGGTTGGTGGTCTCGTCGATCTCGTTGCCGTAGAGCGAGAGACGCGCTTCCAAGCGCAAGGTGTCGCGCGCACCCAAGCCGATCGGGGCCAAGCCATGGGGTTGCCCAGCGCTCATCAAGCGATCCCACAACGCGCCGGCCTGATCGAGCGCGCAGAACAGCTCGAAGCCGTCTTCACCGGTGTAACCAGTGCGCGCGGCGATCACCGGGATGCCGCCCAGCGTCGTCTCGCGCAAATGAAACGAGGACAGGGCAGTGATGTCACTGCCGCCGAGGTCCGCCACAATTGCCGCCGCCTTGGGCCCTTGCAGCGCGAGCAGCCCGGTCTCGTCACTGGCGTCGCGGAAGCCTTGCGTGATGTGCCCCGCGAAGTGGCGCGAGATCTTGTCGCGGTTGGAGGCATTGCAGACCACCAGGACGCGCTCGGGTCCGACGCGGTAAATGATCAGATCGTCGAGGATTGTGCCGCGCTCGTTGCAGCACACGGTGTACAGCGCCTTGCCCACCGGCAGGCTCGCCACATCGTTGCTGACCAAACGGTTTACGGAGGCGACCGCGTTGGGACCTTCGACCCAGAGCTCGCCCATGTGCGACACGTCGAACAGGCCGGCGCGCGTGCGAACCGCGCTGTGCTCCTGCGTGACACCGGCGAACTGCACCGGCATCTCCCAGCCTGCGAAGTCGACGAAGCGTGCGCCGAGGGCACGTTGGCGTTCGAACAGAGGAGTACGTCGCAGGTCGCTCGACACGGGGCGGACCATAGCGGCCGGGTTTTTCCCTTTCAAGCGCGGAACCCTGTGGATGCGACGCAACCTGCGCGGGTGGCGCTCGATAACCACCCGCACCTACGACACGTCGGCACAGTACGTCGGCGCGTCATCGTTTGCAGGAGCTTATGGAGATCCTCTCGCTTCGTGTTCGCGGTGTTTCAGTCGCCGAGTTGCCGTTGTCGGCTCGGCCGATCGCGGTCGGGCGCGCGCGCTCGTGCGACGTGGTGATTTCACATCCGTCCGTGGCGCCGCAGCAGTGGTTGTTGGTGCAACGACAAGGCACGGTGCAAGGTTTCGATCTCACGCGCGACGGTGGTCGGCCCAAGCCGTGGACCTTTCCGCTCGATCGCGAGCTCGCGATCGGTGACGACCATTCACTGCGCCGGATCTCCATCGACACATGCAGCACCGCGTCGGGCGTGCGCGAGCCCCGGACTGAACCGCTGCGCGTAGCCCACGAGTCGATCGATACGCGCCTTTTTCTGCGGGTGGGTCGCGGGCCTGGCGCGCGGAAGGTCCGACTCGATGATCGACCGCTGCGGATCGGCACGGCGGAGCACAGCGACCTGGTCTTGTTGGATCGCGCGGTGAGCGCCGAGCATTGTCGCGTCGAGCCGGGCAGTCATGGCTTGTACCTACGCGACCTCGGCAGTCGCAACGGAACGTTCGCTCATGGCGTCCGTGTCTCGCTGTGCGATCTCCAGGCGGGCACATCACTGCGCGTCGGCCGCACGGAGCTCAGCGTGATCGAGGAGGTCGAGCAAGGCTCCAGCGAAGGACAGCCGCTGATGGTTGCAGCGTCCGAGGTGATGCGTGAGGTGCTCGGCGAAGCGCAGCGCTGGAGCGGACTGAGCTGGCCGGTGTTGATCCTCGGTGAGAGCGGCGTGGGCAAGGAAGGCGTGGCGCAGGCGCTGCATCAGCGCGGTCCGCGTGCGCGCATGCCGTTCGTGGCTCTCAATGCCGGGGGGCTGCCGCGTGAGCTCGTGGAGAGTGAGTTGTTTGGCCACGAGCGCGGGGCGTTCACGGGCGCATCGATTCAACATCACGGTGTCTTCGAGCAAGCCAATGGCGGCACGTTGTTCTTGGACGAGATCGGCGAGCTACCGCTGGAGCTGCAAGCGCGCCTGCTGCGTGTGCTCGAGACCGGCGAGATTCGTCGCGTAGGCGCCGAGACGAGCCAGCGCGTGGACGTTCGTCTGGTCTGTGCGACGCATCGCGACCTTCACACCATGGTCGACAAGGGCACGTTCCGTCGCGATCTCTACTATCGAATCGCGCGTCTGTTGATCGAGGTGCCCGCGCTGCGTGAGCGGCCCGAGGACATCGTGGCGATCGCGCACCATGTGTTACGGCAGATCGCGCCGGAGGTCGGCAAGCGCCGCTTGACGGACGCCGCCTTGTCGCAGCTGGTGGGCTATGGGTGGCCCGGCAATGTGCGTGAGCTGCGCAACGTGCTGTCCGCGGCTGCGCTTTCGTCGTCGAGTGATCAAGTCGACAGCATCGACATTGAGCATGCCTTGCGACGCCTTTCGGGGCTGCGCCCGACTCAGGCAATTCCGTTCCAAACGTTGCAGAGCGTGGTGGCTTCGCAGAATGGAAACTTGGCCGCGGCAGCGCGCGTGCTGGGTGTGGCGCGATCGACGTTGCGTGACCGGATGCGCACGGGCACCTGACGAGGGCGACTACCAGCCTTCACGCATGCGGCGTACGCGCAGGGCGAACAAGTCGCGGGCGATGATCTTGATCGTGCGCAAGCCCGACGACTTCGAGACACCGCTTTGGCGCGGCCGGCATTCGATCGTGACGGTGCTCGTGCGCAGCTTGCGGACGGTGGCGCGGATCGGGAACTCGAAGTTGAGGAAGAAGCTGTCCGGCACCAGACGATCCACATCGAACACGTCGCGTCGAAACAGGTACGGACCGTCGCTCTGCATCCGCACGCCGTGCACCGCGAAGATCAGGGTGCGAACGCCCCACGACAGGAGCTTGCGTTTCAGACCGTCGTCGCGGTGGTCGTACACCGAGTACACGACGTCAGCCCCGCTGCGCAGCGCTTCGCCACGGAGCGCTCCGATCGCGTCGGGTGCGATCTGTCCATCGGCGGGCATGAACGTGAGGTAGCGCGCGGCGCTCGCGCGAAAGCCCGTCTTGATGCCAGCGCCGATGCCGCGGTTGCTGGCGTGGCGGCACAGGTGGTGAGGCGTTCCCTTCAGCGTGCGCTCTGCGGCTTCGTAAGAGTCGTCGGTGGATCCATCGTCGACGAAGACGATCTCGGATCCGGGCTCATGCTGATCGAGCCACGCGCGTAGCTCGCCGAGGACCGTTGGGATGTTCTTCGCCTCGTTGTAAGCGAACACGATCACGGCCAAGTCCGGCTGCTCAGTCATCACGGTCGCTCCCGAGTCACACGCGCCGGTGAGCCCACGGCCACCGCATAGGCGGGGATGTCCGTGGTGACGACGGCACCTGCGCCGATCTGTGCACCACGTCCGATGGTCACGCCAGGCAAGACAATGGCGCCAACCCCGAGGTCTGCGTCGTCTTCGATGGTCACGGGCGCGAAACGTACCGGCGACATCAGGATGGGCACGTCGCGTCCAGCTTCTTCGTGCACCGAGGTGATGATCTTGACGCCAGGACCGATGCCGACCCGCGCGCCGATGTGAAGCCCCCCCGCACTGTGGAAGAAGCACTGCTGACCGATCCACGTCTCGGCGCCGATCGTCATGCGGTTCTTGTAATAGCCCTTCAAGATCGTCTGGTGGCCCACGTACACGTTGTCGCCGAGCTCGATGGTCTCGGGATGGAATACCAGCACGCCGGTCTCGAAGACGCAGTCGGCACCGCAGCGTGCAAAGTCTGTTGGGACGAACGCGCCCGTGCCGTGGGAACGATTTCGCATCGGCGCTGAGCGTAGCAGGGGAGGCGCATCGGAATCATCCGGCGTTTGCGCGCTCAAGCCCCGAGATGGCGCCGGATCGCATCGAGGTGGTGGTCTTCGAGCAACGCGTGCGCGGTCACGGTGTGATTCACGTCGCGATCGCTCTTGAACCACGTGGCTTGGCGTCGCGCGTAGGTGCGTGTGGCGCGCTCGATCTGTGTGCGCGTTTGATCGAACGGCACGTTGTCGCTCAGGTGTTCCACCAGCTGCCGATAGCCCACGGAAGACAGCGCGCGGATCCCGGGGCCGTGGCGTTCCAACAGTGCGCGCGTTTCGTCGAGCCAGCCGGCGTCGAGCATCTCTGCGATGCGTTGTCGCTGCCGTTCCGCCAGATGCACGCTCGGCATCTGCAAGAGGTACGTCAGCGCTCGATACCGTGGCGCGCCGAGCGCGTGTTCCGCCCGCAACGTCCCCATCGCTTGTCCGGTCTGCTGGTAGACCTCCAACGCACGCACCACGCGCAGCTTGTCGTTGGGATGGATGCGCGCAGCAGACGCGGGGTCAACGGCGTGAAGGTGGCCGTGCATGGCGGTCGCACCTTCGCGATCCCAACGTTGCTCGAGGTGCGCCCGGATCTCACCGTTCACTTCCGGCACGTCCACCAATCCACGCAGCAGCGCGCGTAACCAAAGCCCCGTGCCACCGACGACTACAGGGATGCGACCACGCGCATGGGTGTCGGCGATCGCGCGGTCCGCGAGCGAGGCGAAGCGCGCGGCGTCGATCGGATCGTCGGGCTCCACCACGTCGATCAGATGGTGTGGAATGCCGCGCAGGGTTTCACGGGTCGGCTTGCCTGATCCGATGTCGACACGGCGGTACACCTGGACGCTATCGGCGCCGATGATCTCGCCGCCGATCCGCTCGCACAGCGTGATCGCGGCGGCGGTCTTTCCGGTGGCGGTGGCACCGACGAGGCACACGATCGGAATGCGTGCGTCCTGCCTCATGACGTGCTCATCGCCCCAGCCGACGCTCCAAATGCTCGAAGTCGACGCTGTACACCACCGGTCGTCCATGCGGGCAGTGACCGGCGAAGTCGTTCACCTCGTCCATCGAGCGCAACAGCGCTTGGGCCTCGTCGTTCGACAGCGGGTCGCCGGCGCGAATTGAGCCATGACAAGCCATCGTCGCGAGCGCCATGTCGATCGCATCACCGAAGGCGCGCTCCCCGCCGCGGCAGAGCTCCGCCAGCATGTCGCGCAACAAGCGTTCCGGCGGCGCGCGGTGCAGCAGCGCTGGAACGGATGCCACCGTCACGGTCGTCGCTCCAAGCACGCCGCACTCGAGACCGACCGCGAGCAGCGCGTCCTGGTGGTCGTTGATCAGCGAGACTTCGGCTTCACTGCACTCGACGCGCTCCGGGAAGAGCAGGGCCTGGGTCTTCACGCTGCGTGCCTGGTAACTCTGACGCAGGCGATGGAATCGCACGCGCTCATCGGCTGCATGCTGATCGATCACCACCAGGCCTTGAGGTCCCTCGCAAACGAGAAACAGTCGCTTCACCTGACCGAGCACGCGCAGCCCGGCGAATGTTCCTGCGGCGTCGATCAGCGCGCCTTGCGTCGACGGTGGTGGGCTCAGCATCGACGACAGATCGGCGCGCGTGAGCGCATCGGCGGCCGAGTCCGCAGGCATTCGATCGTGCACGGTCAACACGCGCGGGTCGATGTTGGATGCCAGCGGCGAGGGTGCAATGCGGTTCTGCCAGTAGTTGGCGTTGCGTTCGGCCAACCCGCCCCACGCGACGGTGCCAAGCTCTTTGGCCAGGAGACGTGTGAGGTCGTCCAGCACGTCTCGGCTGTTGGAGAAGCGCACCTCGAGCTTCTGTGGATGCACGTTGACGTCGACGCTCGCCGGATCGACCTGCACGTGCACCACGCCGATCGGATAGCGCCCCGGGCCGAGCACACTGCCGTACGCATACGCAATCGCACGGGCCAAGGCGTTGTCGCGAACCGGGCGCCCGTTGACGACCAAGTGCAAGTGACTTGCGCCGGAACGTGCGCGCTCCGGCGGGCTGAGCGCGGCGGAGAGCTTGAGCGCACCGCGCGTGGCGTCGATCGCAACCAGTGGCTCTTGGGGAAATGCAGCGCTCGCGCGCTCGTGAAGGTTGCTCGAAGGCAACAGCTCGCGGTGCACACGACCGTCCTTGATCAGCGTGATGCGTAGGGCGGGTTGGCTGAGCGCCGTGCGCACCACGGTCTCGGCAATGTGCGCTGCTTCGGTGGTGTTGGACTTCAGGAACTTGCGGCGCGCGGGAACGTTGAAGAACAGATCGCGCACCTCCACCCGTGTGCCCACCGCGCAACCCACGTCTTCGATCACGGGCGAACCACCGCCATCGATGTCGATCCGCGTGCCGATCAAGTCGCGTTCGGTGCGCGTGGTGAGAGTGAAGCGCGAGACCGAAGCGATCGAGGGCAGGGCTTCTCCACGAAAACCCAAGGTGGCGATGGCATTCAAGTCGTCGTGAGTGCGCAGCTTGCTCGTGGCGTGACGTTGAATCGCCAGCGCTGCATCTGCGCGGCTCATGCCGTGCCCGTCATCCACCACCACCACGCGCGCGACACCGCCGTCTTCGATCTCCACCGTGATCGTCCTGGCGCCCGCGTCGATCGCGTTCTCGATCAGCTCCTTGACCAACGACGCCGGCCGCTCGACCACCTCTCCCGCGGCGATCTGATTGACCAACGCATCATCGAGAACCTGAACCGGCCGTGCAGTCGCGGTCATGGACGACCTTGCTACCACACCACGTCGACGAGGCCGGAGTCGGTGAGCAGCGAATCCTTCGTGATGAGCTTGGAGCCCGTTGCGATGGCTGCGCCGACGATCAAACGATCGAACGGATCGCGAACACTGGACAACGTGGCAAACGTTTCGAGCTGCGCGAGGTCGAGTGGGAAAAATCGCAGCGCTGGGATATCGGCGAGCGTGGCTCTGATCTCTGCGAGGCCAAGCTCGATGCGTCCGAGATCGCGTAGCAGCAACACTTCGGCGGTCGCTGCCGCAGGCAGATACCCCTGAGCTTGACCATTCTCGATTCGCCGGAAGGCGCGTTGGGCATCCTTACCTAGCTTAGTGGGCTTGGTCAGGGCCAATACGATTGCGTGGGTGTCGAGGACGAAGCTCATCCGCCGCGAAGCCTCGCCCACATCAGCTGGCGCACTTCAGCGAAGTCTTCATCGGTTGGCACTTTGGTGCCGGCGAAGCGCCCCAGAAGCTTGCCGCCGGGCTTGGGTTTGGCGGGCGCGTCTTCGTCGCTGAAGAGCAGGGTCAGCTCGTGCTCGACCTGCGCCGAAAGCGAACGATGCTCACGCGTCGCCCGCTTCTCGATTCGCTTCTTCAGCGCTTCCGGGATTCGAACCGTGACCGACGCCGTCTTCGCCATGTAAGCATTTTGCTTCACATTGCTGACACGGGCAAACCGCGCCAACGAACGCCTGCCCAACTGTGTCGGTGTGATCAAAACCGCAGGCCGCTGCCGAGGTTGATGCCGATCTCGTGGGTGTCGATGCCTTGGCCATCGCCGTAGGCGTAGCGGAAGCCGATGAACGCGCTGATCTCGATCGATTCGGCAGACTCGTCAGCGGCGAGCGCGTAGCGGGTCGCGGTTTCGATGCCGCCGGAGACACCGAAGAAGTCGATCCGCGCGTTGCTCGCTCGTTCCGGCCCGAGGTCCGTGAACAGGCCCAGGCCAAGCTGGGTTTGATCATCGAGCTGATAGTCGAACCCGAGGCGTCCGTTGGGCACCAACCGGCGATCGACCAGGGCGTCGTCGTTTTCCAGCGCGGGTTGGACGTCGCCATCGACGCTGATCACGACGCGCCCGAAGTCATGGGCGATGCCAGCACGCACGCGCATCGGCGCGGACGCCGCGAAGCCAGGGTCCAGCGAGGTGCCGTCCTGATTCACGTCGCTGACCAAGAGCATGCGCGGAGAGATCACGGACAGGCCCATGTTCCAGCTCGGTGTGGGCGCCCAGTGCAGTCCGAGCGACGCAAAGGAAGACAGCGCCCGGCGATGGTTCGACAACGCCCACACCTCGGGCGCGGCGTTGGAGAACCCGGCGCGCGTCAAGTCTTCGTAGGCGGCGAACACGCCGAGTCCGACGCGCAACGTCGAACCCAAAGGCGCGCCGAGGCCGGCACCAAAGTTGTAAGTGTGGCGTCGGAAGGACGCCTCCGTGCGCGAGCTCGTGTCGCTCTCCAAGGCGAGCACGCGGGACTGGGCTTGGCTGGTGAAGACGCCGTAGCCGAAGGCCCAGTTGTTGGGCAGTGGCAGCTCGTGTCCCAGGGTCGATGGCACGACCGACAGCTCCGTCGCGTCGGCGTCCCCGGGGTCGACCCCGGTGGGGAGCACCGCGTTGTGAAAGCGCGCTTGGTCCAATGTGCCTGTCACGCCGAATTGGGCCCAGCGGGTGCGGCCGATCGCGCCGGGGTTGTACCAAAGGGCGGTGCTGTCGGTGACGGTGGCGGTGACTGCGCCGCCGAGGCGCGCGCCTTGGGTGCCGATCAGGATCTCGTCGTCGTTGCCGGCAAACGCGGTGGTCGGGATCGCAGCGATGACAAGCGTGAGGCACAGCGCGGAGTGACGATTCATACGGACCTTTCTATTGAAGGAAGAAAGCAGTGACGGCTTCTCCGCCTTCGTCGCGGGTGCCGGGGCGATGTTGATGGACGTGGGGGAGGGCGGTTTGCAGGTGCTCGCGGATCGCGGTGCGCAAGGCGCCGGTGCCATGTCCGTGCAGCACGAAGCCGGCGCGTTGCTGACCACCGTAGAGGCGGTCGATGAAGCTCTCGAGCATGCCGAGCGCGTCGTCGACACGCATGCCGCGCACGTCCACCGTGTTGTCGGAGTGTCGTTCAAGAGCGCGTGCTGGTTCGGGCGCTGTTGCCTTGCTTGCTTGCGCAGCGTCGCGCGACTTGTCCTTGCTCGTTTCACCGGCGTCATTGGGCGCACGCAGCTCTTCGGTGTCGACCCACAGCTTCATGCCGCCAATGGCGACGCGGGCTTTGCCCTTGCTCGGCGCCTCCACCAGCGTGCCGACAGCCCGCAGCCGCGCGACGTACACGGTGTCGCCGACCTGCGGTGCAAAGCCGGGCACTTTCGGCGGCTCCGGAGCCTGCGGCGCCATGGCTTGACCGAGATCACCGTCGATCGCCACGCGCGCAGCGATCTTGTCGATCACGTTGGCAGCGCTCTGGGTTTGATCGCGGTCTTGCTTGCGCAATTGCTTGCGTGCTTCGGCGAGCTCACTGCGGGCCAGCTTGACGTCGTGAACCAGCGTGTCGAGCTCTGCGCTCAGCTTGCGTTGCGATTGCTCACGCAGACGCTCGCTGCGTTCAGCCAGATCCCGTTCGCGCGCCGCCATCTGTGCTTCACGTTCGACCAGGTCGTGCTCGCGTGCCTGCAGACGCGACAACTGCGTCGAGAGCTGACCGGCGAGCGCGTCGAAGTGACGCACGTGCTCAGGCACGCTGGCTTGGGCCCGACTCACGATCGGTGCCGGGATACCGAAGCGCCGCGCCACCACCAGCGCGCTGGACGCACCCGGCACGTCCATCATCAGCCGAAAGGTGGGCGCCAGCTTGTCGATGTCGAAGCCGACCGAGGCGTTGCGCATCGACACGTCGTGCGAGCGGTCGGAAGCGGTGCCGCCAGCTCCTGTCGCGAGCGCCTTCAAGCTTTCATAGTGCGTGGTGACCACGACCGCAGCGCGTTGCTCACACAGGGCTTGCACCACGGCGCAGGCCAGCGCGCTGCCCTCTTCTGGGTCGGTGCCACCTGCCAGCTCGTCGAGCAACACCAGCGCCCCGTGATGCGCCCGCGCGATCACGGCTGCCAGGTTCTGCACGTGTGCCGAGAACGTCGACAGGTCTTTGATCGTCGATTGATCGTCGCCGATGTCGGTCAACACGTGCGCGAAGAACCCGCAGTGACTGTCCTCGTCAGCGGGCAAGGCCAAGCCGGCGCGCACCATCAACGCGCACAGGCCCAGCAGCTTCAGCGCCACGGTCTTTCCACCGGCGTTGGGCCCCGAGATGATCAACGCGTGGCCGGCCTCGATCGCCACATCGTTCTCAATCACGAGCTTTCCATCGAGCACGAGCAAGGGGTGTCGCGCGGCGCGCAAGGCAATCGAGGGCGCATCGGACACCACCGGCACGTGACTCCGGGTGTCGATGGCGAGACGTGCGCTGGCGTTGCGTAGGTCTGCGTGATCGATCGCGGCCGCCGCCGCCATCACCACCGGCAAGCGCTCGTGGACGCGCGCCGAAAGCTCCGCGTACAGCCGTTCCTGTTCACGTTCGAGCTCGGCTTCCGCAATCTTGAGGCGATTGCCCAGCTGGACGATGGCGCGTGGCTCCACGAACACCGTTGCGCCGCTGACGCTCGCGGTGTGAACGATGCCGTGGAAGGGCTCGTGTGCATCTGCGCGCACCGGCAACACGTAGCGACCTTCGCGCTCGGTGTAGAAGCGATCGGACAACAACGCGGCGTGCTCGGGCATCAGTTGATCGAGGCGCCCGACGATGTGCTCACGGATATCTGTGATC
>JACZCZ010057247.1_pt1 | contig 19813 bp, 14 predicted proteins | sample 8641811 | NCBI WGS metagenome assembly JACZCZ01 (sample SAMN15324610, study PRJNA640507) | soil metagenome | isolation source: intercropping peanut in the first line | place: China: Luxin town, Laibin City, Guangxi Province | collected 2019-07-25 | depth 10cm m | reverse complement strand
TCGCAAGGGCAGCGGCAGAGTTCGCTGTCGTTCGGGGAAACGGCCAAATCCTGATTCGAGGCGCCCGATCGCCTGTATGGGACGATACGGGCCCATACGGACATTCCGGCTGGAACTGTGATCCGATTTGTGCCGTCATATGCGGCATGCGCAAGCTGGTCGCCACCCTCGCCCTCACCTCCGTCGCCTTCGCCGCCAGCACCATCTACTTCGCTCGCGCGCTTGCCATCGAACGTGACCGATCAGCGGTTGCGTCGGCCGCGGCACTTCCTGCCAAGACCGTCAGCGCGCAACCCACGGCAGCAAGCCTGCCGGCCGCGATGCCGGCCAGCGTGTCCGCGCAACCCGCCACGGAGAAACCTTCGGGCGATCGCAATGTCGCGGCGAGTTTTCTGTCCGAGCCCGGTGTCCCACAGAGCTTGACCGAAGCCGACATCCGCAAGGCACAGGCCGAGTACAGCAAGACCATGCTCGCGCAGCTCGCCGACCCCGACCGTCGCGAGGAGATGCTGGCCGAGCACAAGATGATGATGCGTTACTCCTATCCACGCGTGGACCAGGTGCTCGGGCTCTCCGCCGAGGAACACTCCAGGTTCCTCGAGTTGTTCGCGCAACAACAGATGGACATGCAGGAGGCCAGCGCGCATTGCATGAACGACCCGGCCTGCGACCTGCGCGACCTGCACGTTCGCCAGGGAGACAGCCGCAAGCGCGAGATCGACGAATTGCTGGGCGCGGAGCGGTCGGCGAAGTTCGAGGCCTACAAGAACACCATCGGCGAGCGCGAGGTCGTCAACCAGTTACGCAACCGGCTGCCCGACGTGCAACGCCTGAGCGACGCGAACACCGAGCTGCTCGTCGCAGCACTCGCCGAGGAACGCGACCTCATCCAGCGCGAGGCGCGCACCACCGGCACCCGGGGTCTCGGCATGGGCGTGGGCATGGTGTTCGCACCCACCGAAGATGGCACTTTCGAAGAGAGATACGAGATCGCGCAACAGAGCAGCCAGCGGCTGCGCGACCGCGCCTCGCAGTACCTCACCGCCGAGCAGATGCGGGTCTTCAACGAGATGCAGGACGAGACCCTGATCAGCCTGCGCGGCGCGCTGCGCAACAAAGGCGTGTCGTTCAGCGCCGTGTCGGTGGCGCGGCCGGAAAACTGATTCAGGCGGAGGCCTTTCTCCCGCCCCGTTCGATGCTGGCATGCGCGATCTCGCGCTCCAGCAGGCAATGCGCCATCTCCGTCCCGCGCAGCACCAGTTCACGCGCGCCCGCGCGCAGGTGCTCGCTGGTCTCGACGAAGCTCACGTTGCGCTCCATGTCCTCGGCTTCCCAGCCCAGCGAATGCGCGATGAATGGAAACTGCGGCAGGAGGAAACCAATCTCGCTGAAGAAGCCCATCATCTGGCCGGCGACGGCCTGGATGCCGTCCTGCCCGCCCGTGATGATGAACGCCGCCACCTTGTTGCGGATGAGAACCTTGTTGTTCAGCGTGATCTGGTTCTGGATGCAGTTCATGCGCTCCACCATCTTGTAGTAGAGCGAGCTGGCCGCGCCCCAGCGGATGGGCGTGGCGACGATGAGGATGTCGGCCCAGTGCACCGCCATCTCGTACACACGATCGAGCTGGTCGTTCTGGTCCATCGAAGTGATGGAGCAGGGCCAGGTGCAGGCTTTCGCGGCCTTGGAGTAGTAACCCTCGCAGTGCCGGAAATTGAGCTCGTTGAGCCTGATGAGCTTCGACTCGGCGCCCAGCGTATTCGCGTGCGCCAGCGCCACTTCGAGCAGGTGTTCCGAGGTGGAGAAGCGCGGGTTTCGCGGGTCCATCGCAGTGGTGGAGATGCCGCCCACGCGCAACGGGCCCGGCGCGCGATCGGTGGAGCGCGCCAGCGGATGCGGCTCGTGCGGCAGATGGCCGCGCTTGCTCGTCGGCTTCGCGGTGACTAACAACCGCCCGTTCTCTTCCTTCACTCCGTAGCCGGGAACCTTGTCGGCCTCGTAACCTGGCTCGCCCTCGCCCGTGCAGCGATGGAACTTGTACTGGTGCCACGGGCACACGACGAACTCGCCATCGAGGCGTCCCTTGCCCAGCGGACCACCCACGTGGTTGCAGACATTGGAGATCACGCCGAATTTTCCATCCCTCCAGGAGACGGCAACCTTGCGTTCACCAAGATTCGCTTCGCGCAGCGGCGACTTCTTGAAATCCTCGGCGGCGCCGAGGTCCACCCACTCGGCGGGACCAGGCTCGGTCATGTTCTTCTCCGGAACAAATGCGAGGCGCGAATCATATCTCCTATACACTCGCCTCTCATGCAGGGAGCGAACATTCCAGCCGACGCGCTCGAACGCGTCACGATGGGCCGCGTGACCTGGCGGCTGCTGCCCTTCCTGCTGCTGCTGTACATCATCTCGTGGCTGGATCGCGTCAACGTCAGCTTCGCGAAGTTGCAGATGGGGCCGGACCTCGGCATCGGCGACGCGGCCTACGGCGTCGGCGCGGGAATCTTCTTCGTCAGCTACGCGCTCTGCGAGGTGCCCAGCAACCTGCTGCTGGCGCGCTTCGGCGCGCGCGTGTGGATAGCCCGCATCATGATCACCTGGGGCCTCATCTCCGCCGGCATGATGTTCGTCAGCGGCCCGATGAGCTTCTACGTCATGCGATTCCTGTTAGGCGTCGCGGAAGCCGGCTTCCTGCCCGGCATCATCTACTACCTCAGCCACTGGTTTCCGCGCACTCACCGGGCCAAGGCGGTGTCGTGGTTCATGATCGGCATCCCGCTGTCGGTGGTGTTCGGCGGGCCGCTCTCGGGCTGGATCATGCAGAGCATGGACGAATACCTGGGGCTGCATGGCTGGCAGTGGATGTTCGTGGTGGAAGGCCTGCCCGCCGTGCTGCTCGGCTTCGTGGTGCTGGGGTTCCTCACCGAGAAGCCATCCGAGGCGAAATGGCTCACGCAGCAGCAGCGCGAGTGGCTGAGCCAGCGCATCGAAGCCGAACACGTGGAGGCGCACGCGAGGCACGGCATGCAACTGCGCGCCGCGTTGCTGCATCCCACGGTGTGGCTGCTGGCCGTGGTGATGTTCTGCTGCCAGACCGGCAGCTACGGCCTCACATTCTGGGTGCCGTCCATCGTCAATGGATTGTCGGGTTACAGCGAGTTCGAGGTCGGGCTGTTCTCGGCGATTCCGTACATCGCTGCCGCGGCGGGCATGATCCTCGTGGGCATGAGCTCGGACCGCAGCGGCGAGCGTTTCCTGCACGTGGCGATTCCGTCGGTGGTCGGCGCCGCGGGATTCATCGCCGTGGGCCTGTTCGTGTCACCGATGCTGGCCATGGCGGCACTGGCCGTCGCGGCCGTGGGTGACTACTCGACGCGCGGCCCCTTCTGGGCGCTGCCCGGCAAATTCCTCACGGGCAGTGCGCTGGCCGGTTCGATCGCGCTCATCAATTCCATGGGCGCGGTGGGCGGCGTGGTCGGACCCAGCGCGGTGGGATGGCTCAAGCAATCCACGGGAAGCTTCGTGGGGCCCATGATCATGTTGTCAGGCGTACTGATCGTCGGCGCCGCGCTCACCCTGTTCCTGCGGCGCTCCGCGCTGCTGCGCTGACCGCGGCTAGAGATAACTCAGCCACCACGAGCGGTTGCGCGCCTTCACACCCGCCATCCACTTGCACAGCGGGTACAGCAGCGCGATGGCCAGCGCCCAGCCGACGTACACCCACCCGAGCGACACGCCGTATCCCTGCGGGTAGAACACCGGGAAGGTGGCCAGCTGGCTGGCGTCGAACCCCTGCCCGACTCCCAGCAGCACGCTCATGAGATGCAGTAGATAGAAGTGCGCCACGTAGAAGGCGAAGGGAACGCGCCCGAACATCACGAACGCATCCTTGAAGAAGCCGTGTATCCGGTCAGCGAACGAGCACAGGATGGCCGCCGGACCCAACGTCATCGCCAGGAACAGCAGGCTCGGCGGATACTTCGACGTGTTGAGAAAATCGAAGAACGTCCGCGATGCAGTGTCGTGCGTCTGCCAGCCATTCGGATCGCCGTACACATCGAGCGCGCGCAGCACCACGAAGAACAGCGTGATGGCCACGCCCCAGAACAGCAGCGTGGTATTGCGCAGCGCCGCCGGCCGCTGGAACAGCAGCGACGCGCCGAAGCCCAGCAGCATCACTCCCAGCCACGGCAGCAGCGGATAGAGGAACAGGAAGTGGAAAGGCCCGATCACCTTGGACATGGACGCATGCAGCGCCACCCAGAGCGGCGGCGAAGTATCCAGAAGGCTGGCAGGTGCGGGCCAGACGCCATCCAGCGCATTGTGGCCGAACACGATGAGCGCACCGAGGAACAGGCAGACCTTGCGGCCCAGGAACTGCAGCAACGCCAGCACCACCATGCTCGCGCCGATGGACCAGATGACCTGCATGAACGCCAGCGTCTTGCCGCCGAGTTGTTCCATGCCGCCCGGCGAGAAGCTCACGGCCGTGGAGATGATGAACAGCTCGACCAGGATCAGCCAAAGCCCGCGCGTCAGCAGGAAGCGCGCGAGTTCCGCGGGCGTCTTGCGCGCGACCATGAGACCGGCGCTCACGCCCGCCAGACACACGAACACCGGCGCGCAGAAATGCGTGATCCAGCGCGTGAAATACAGCGCCGGGGACACATTGGGATCCTCGAGCGGATCGATTGCCGCGCCCGCATGGAAGAAGTCGCGCGCATGATCGATGGCCATGATGATGATCACCAATCCACGCAGCATGTCGATGGAGCCCAGGCGGTACGAGCGCTGGTCGGCGGCGTTCATGTTGTCCCCTCTCCGTTCCCGTCGCGCATAATCGGCTCCCGGCAAACGCGAGGCAATGACAATCCGTGAAAAAATCCGTGGACCTGTACGGCATCCCCAACTGCGACACCATGAAAAAGGCCAGGAAATGGCTCGAATCGCATGGAGTCGAGTACCGGTTCCACGACTACAAGGTCGAAGGCGCGAATCGGGACACGCTGGCGGCATGGGCCAAGGTAGTTGGATGGGAGACCCTGCTCAACCGCGCCGGCACGACGTTCCGCAAGCTTCCGGACGAGTCGAAGGAAGATCTCGACGAAGCCAAGGCGCTGAAGTTGATGCTGGCGCAGCCGTCGATGATCAAGCGTCCCGTACTCGAGACGGGGACAATGCTGCTGGTCGGTTTCAGCCCGGAGAAGTACTCGGAGTTGTAATAGACGGGCTCGCCGTCTTCTTCGGATGGCGGCGCCCGTTGAGAAACACACCGACGAAGGTGCCGCGCACCAGCCAGTGATAGCTGGCGAGCAGCAGCAACAACGTCATGGCCAGCGTCAGCGGAAACTTTACCGTCCAGTGCAGGGGCCAGCGCAGCATCCAGGCTTGTAGCAGCCACACGATTGGCAGGTGCACCAGGTACATCCAGTACGAACCGTCCGAGAGATAACGCGTGCGTGCCGAAGGCTGGTCGAGGAATCGCACGGCGGCGCCGATGCAGGCGAAGCACCAGCACCAGCAGGCGAGTACATACGCGATGGCGAACCCCGTGCGCTCGAATTCACCGATCGGGCCCATCCCGAAATGCAGCCGGTCGCCGGCGAAGAAGATGGCCGCGGCCGTGGCGAGCACGGCCACCAGCAGGTACGGCAGCCAATCTTTCGCGAGCACCTGCAACATCTCCTGTTCGCGGTGGATCAGCCAGCCCAGCGCGAACGCGGAGCCATAGGCGAGCAGCGCCGGCAGATTGGGCAGGAGGCCGACGGCAGGCACGGGGATGCCATGCCAGACCAGCCACCATTTCGCCGACAGCAGCGCGGCGATGATCGGAACGCCCAGCACCACGGGCGCCATCCGGCTGCGGACCAGCGCCGCCGCCGAGGCCGCCACCCGGGCGCGAAACGTGCCGCCCGCATCCATCCGCGCGATGAGCGTACGCACCGGCAACACCAGTGCGAGCAGCACCAGCAGTAGATAGAGAAACCACAGGTGGAACAACGGCACCGGCGGCCCGATGACGGCCGGCTGCGCACCTTCCACCGGCTGGGTCGGCGGCGCCCCGGTGAGCTTGACGGCCAGGATGATGGCGAATATCACGAACGGCCCGATGAGCACCATCGACGCGAGGAGCGGCAGCCCGATGCGTCGCAGGCGGTTCTTCGCAAGCCCCCAGGTGCCCAGCCGCTCGCGCAGCAGACGCGCGAAGAACCCCGCGATGATGAAGAACAGCGACATGCGGAAGACGTGGATGACGAAAAAGGTCAAGCCCAGCGTTTCGCTCGTGGATTTGTCGGCGATGGGCCAGTGCAATTGCGCGAAGCCCGGTAGATGGGCCATGGTGGCGTGCAGCACGATGCCCGCGAGCAGCGCCCATGCGCGCACCGCGTCCAGCGAGTGGAATCTCGTCGGGTCAGCCGGGTTCATGCCTTCAACCTTTCGTTGAGATATTGCAGTCTTGCCAGCCGCCGCCGCGAACGCGCGGTCAGCACCAGATTCCAGCCCAGCGCCGCCAGCACCACCGAACAGCCCACGCCCGCCGCGATCAGCGTACCCGACGAAAACGCCTGCACCTTGTGCAGATGCGCAGAGAGCGCCGAAACGATGGCAAACAAGGCCACGAAGCTCAGGGCGCGTCCCAGTCGCAACTGTCCAGCCATCCAGTCCTCGCGCGCGATGGAATCTTTCAACGACTGCATGAGATCGACCGAAGCCGGCGGCCCGCCCTCGCGCCGCATGCGAAGCGTGAGCCACGCGGAAATCCCACCGAACACGATGATCACGACGCCCATACCCAGGTGCGGCGTGAAAAACATCAACAGCGCAGCGGCGATGAGGCCCGCGCCGATGCCCGCCATCTCGGCCAGCGTGACGCCGCGCAGGTGCCGGCGCTCGCGCTCGAGATGCGCGTCGATTTCCTGCAGCGAGACTCCTGCCGCATCGGCCTGCCACAACTTCGCGAGCTCGTTCCAGTCATCGGGTGCGGGTGTGTTCATGGCGTCTCCATGAGCGCGCGCAGCATGGCGCGTGCACGCGTGGCTCGGATGGCCACGGCATTGGCGGTGAGGCCCAGAGTCTCGGCCACCTCCGGGGGCGAGAAGCCCTCGAGCATGAGCACGGCCACTTCGCGATAAGCCAGGGGCAGTGTGCGTACTACCGACAGCAGACGTTGCTGGTCGCTCTGCAGGATCGCCGCCTCTTCGGGCGTGGGCCCGCCCGCGGGAAGCTCATCGGAGAGATCCGCCAGCGGCGGCTGCCGTACGGCGCGCGCGATATGCGAGACGATGCGGTTGTGCGCGATGCGCGCGACATAGGTCCGCTCGGAGCATTGCTGCCGGAATGCCGGCCATGCACGCCACACGGCGACCAGGATGTCCTGCGCGAGGTCGCGTGCCGCTTCGGGATTCGCCTCGTGGCTGGCCGCCAGGCGCCGCGCCAGGGCGGAGTGATCGCGCAGGATGCGTTGCAGGTCGTCGGCCATTCAGTGAACCAGTCTCCGCATCGCGCGAATCATTTCAAACCCGTTGGCCGCGCAAATGAAGAGGCGCCGCCGGATCTCTCCGGACGGCGCCCATTCAATGGAGATGCGACAGGCGCGTCTCCGTCCCCCCTCAACAATCCCCCGTCAGAACGTGAACACCGCGCGGGCGCTCCAGAAGCGGCCACGCGGGTTGTGCGTGCCCTGGACGTACCCGTACAGATCGTTGTTGCCGTCGCCGATCGCGAACGGCGGCTCTTCATCCAGCGCGTTGTCGACGCTCAGCACCAGCCTGACCTGGTCGGTGATGTTGTAACGCCCCTGCAGATTCAGCGTGGTGAATGACCCAACGCTGCGCGTGTCGAACTCGTTGTAGTCCGGAACCGTGTCGAAGTTCGAGTCCGGCAGATCCTGGAACGAGCCGATGTAGCTCAGCACCGCGAAGGCGCCCCACTTCTCGTGATCCCAGTCGGCGCTGAGTGTCGCGCGATCTTCCGGATACTCGTATTCGCCGGTCAGCTCGCGCCGCACGGCATCGCCCAGCGGTCCGATTTCCACGCGCTCGAAGTCGAGCAGCCTGCTGTAGCCAAGGCCGAGCGTGAGCGAGCCCGCGCCCACGTTGAACCGGTAGCTGGTCTCGAGGTCGAGGCCTGTGGCCGACTGCTGGTTGATGTTGTCGAACGTGGCGTTGATCTGCTGCAACGGGCCCAGCGTGTCACCCGGCAGAGGAGTGCCACGGATGCAGACGGTGCTCGCCTGGTTGTTGCACTCGCTCTGATAGGTGAAGCCGATGGCCTCGTCGATCTTGTCGTCCTGGGTGATGTCCCAGTAGTCGAGACTGGCGGCGAAGCCCTCACGCTCCCACGACACGCCGAAGTTGAAGCTCTCGGATTCCTCGGCTTTGAGATTGGGATTGCCGGTGAAGACGATGGTGAAGTCCGTCGACGTGCAGTAGCTGGCTTCCTGCTCGCACCCGAAAGAGTCGGAGAAGAAACGCGACTCCTGGGATGGCCCGAGGCCGATCTGCGCCAGCGAGGGCGCGCGGAAGCCCGTGCCCCACGAGGCACGGAAAGCCAGGTCTTCGATGGGCGCGTAACGCAGCGAGAGTTTCGGATTGGTGGTGTTGCCGAAGTCGCTGTAGTCGTCGTAGCGCAGCGCCGCGGACAGATCCAGGCCCGTGGCCAGCGGCACGGCGACCTCCACGAACGCGGACCAGCTGTCGCGCGAACCGGCCGCGGACACCGACTCGGTGCCGAAAATCAGGCCGCGCTGGAACTGGTCGTCGGGTACGTCCCGCACGCTCTCGTCGCGATATTCAAGGCCGGCGGCCATGCGTACCGCGTCGTCACGGAATTTGAACAGCTCGCCGGAGATGGTCGCGTCGTACATGGTCAACTCGGACTTGCCGCGGCGGACCAGGCTCGTGGTGATCTGGTCGATCACGTCCTGCGGGTTCTGCACGCCGCCAAACGGGTTGTAGGCGCCGAGATCGATCTGCTGCTGCAGGAAATCCGTGCGCACCCAGCCGTTGTTGCGGTTGCCGCTCTGCTCGGATTCGCTGCGGGCGCGTTGCACGGCGACCTCCCAGTCCCATTCGCTGACCTTGCCGCGCAGACCCACGACGCCGCGCAGGTTGTCGGTCTCGATGTTCCACTGGCGTGCGCCGGCATCGACAGTGCGATAGCGGCTGATGTCGATCGTCGTGGCGGTCGGGAAAGGATTGTTCGGATGCGTGACCGGCACCGTGAGGCCCGCGCCTTCATCGAGAGGCGTCGGCGCGCCCTGCGCGATCGAATTGTTGTGTTGCGCGGCCAGCTCGAAGAACAGCTGCGTGCCGCCCGCGAAATCCTGGTGCGCCATCATCATGAGTCCGCTGCGCTCGGCCTCGGGGATCAGCAGGTTCCAGATGCCGAAGTCGTACAGACAGGTCTCGCCGGCGATGCTGCCCGCCGGACAGGCCGGGTCGCGCCTGACGGTTCCGTCGACGACGAAGCGGCCTGGATAACCACGCGAGGAGCGGAAGTCCTCGCCGCCGCGTGGCGTCTGGTTCGCGGTGGCCAGTGTCCCGCGCTCGAGATTCGCCAGCGTGCTGTTCTTGAAGTAATCGAAGATGAAGGTGACGTTGTTGTCCTCGCCACCGAAGCCCCAGACCGCCGAGTAGTTCTGCTCGTCGTAGCCGCTCTCGGTGGTGCTGCCGTACGAACCGGAAAGCTCGAGTCCTTCGAAATCCTTGCGCAGGATGATGTTGATCACACCGGCCACGGCATCCGAGCCGTACAAGGCCGAGGCGCCGTCCTTGAGCACTTCGACGCGTTCGATCGCCGATACCGGGATCGAATTGATGTCGACGAAGTTGGTGGTGATGCTCTCCGCGAAGGAGCTGATGGCGACACGGCGGCCGTTCACCAGCACCAGCGTGGCATCGGCGCCGAGGCCGCGCAGGCTGATGGAGGCGGCGCCGTTGGCCGTGGAATCCTGGTTGTTGCCGCGCGTGGAGAATGCTCCGGCACCGTTCGAGGGGTTCTTCTCCATGAGCTGCTGCAGATTGGCGTAGCCCGACTTCTCGATGTTGTCACGCGCGATGATGTCGACGGGCGAGGAGTTGCCGAAGTCGGACGGGCGCGAGATGCGCGTGCCCGTGACCACCACGGTCTGCGTGTCTTCATCGGACTGCTGCGCGAACACAGGTATCGATACGATGGTCCCCAGCGCTGCCCCGATTGCGAGGCGCAAGGTTTGCTTGTTCATCACTGACCTTCCCTAGATTGTTGGATCGCTGCCCCCCTCCTGGCGCAGCGAAGTGCGCCAATTGATACGCCTGCGTCCCGGAAAAGGGAAGTCTTTTGTGGTGTTTGCGCTACCAGAAAATGCCGCTATTGGTGCACCGGGAGCGTCGTTGTTGCCTTGATGCAACCCGCCTTTTGCCCGATTTTGGGCAGATCGGGGCAGGCTCTCGATACTTCGGATGGATTGCTCGCTCGCAGCCGCACTCGCTAACCTCGCATCGGGGGCCCGGAGTAAACGATGAAGATTTTTTCGCGCGCCTGCGCACTGCCCCTGTTGCTGCTTTCCAGTCTCGCCGGCGCCGGATCTCCCGATGAAAATTCGGACGACGGACGCTTCTACGGAATGCTGCGTTCGCGCGACCTGACGCCCTTCGGCTTCCTGCGGCTCGACATGCGGCCGGCGCATGCCCTCAGCATCGAGCCCGGCACGTTCGCGTTCGAAGCCGAGCTCGGCTATCAGAACACCTGGGCGCTCAGCGAAAACGTCGAGAAGTTTCTCAAGACCCTCGAACCCACCGGCCGGCGCGAGATGACGCCGGAACTCATCCAGGCCATCCAGGATCTGCCGGGCGAGAACTACCTGCTGGATCTTGAGTCGGCGACGCTCGACGTCGCCGTGCACTACAAGCTCTCGACCCACTGGAGCGTTTACGCCATCGCCACGGCCGTGTCGTATCACGGCGGATTCATGGACTGGGGCATCGAGAAATTCCACGAGACCTTGGGCTTCGACACCTTCGGAAGACATGCCGTGGCGCGCGGCGGCACCAATCTCATCTACAACCTCAAGGGCGCGCAGGTGGTGCTGCTCGATCCACCGCAGCCGCAGGGATTCCTCGATCCCACCATCGGCCTGCGTTACACGGGCGTCGAACTACCGGGCAGGTGGGAGATGTCGGCCGAGATCGCGGCCAAGGTGCCGCTGGGCGGCGCGCGCTCGCTGTTGTCGACGGGTCGCACCGACTACGGCATGCAGGCGTCCGTGCGCCGCCTGGGTAAACGCAACGCAGTGCACGTGGACCTGGCGGCGGTGTACTACGCGGGCGAAGACATGCCTTCGCCGCACGATTCGCAGGTGGTTCCCACCATCGTCATCGGCTGGGAATGCCAGCTCACGGCCAGGACCAACTTCAACCTGCAGGGTTATGCGAGCCGCAGCGTGTACGGACGGACGCAGACGGATCTCGACGAGCTGCTCAAGGACAAGTTCCAGTTGAGCATCGGCCTGCGGCACCGCTTCGAGAACACCATCGTCTCGTTTGCCGTCACCGAGAATCTTCAGAACCTAAACAACACTCCGGATATCGGCTTCCAGCTCGGATTCGGCTGGGTGCCGCGACTGCGGGAGTAGCCCGACGATGGTGGTGTCACCACTGGTCAGCATGGCGGTGGCGTTGTATTCCACCACCCAGGTCATGAACTGGTCGGCCGGCAGTGCGCGCGAATAGCGGAAGCCCTGCGCGACGTCGTAGCCCGCGGCCTTGAGGAAGGCGGCATCCCAGTCGCTCTCCACGCCCTCGGCCACCAGCTCGAGCTTGAGCGCATGCGCCATCTTGGCCGTGGATTCGACGATGATGCGGTCGTCGCTGTTGTTGCGCATGCCCATGACGAAGGACTTGTCGAGCTTCAGCGCCTTCACCGGCAGATCGCGCAGATAACCCAGCGACGAATAGCCCGTGCCGAAGTCGTCGATGGAAATCAGCACGCCCAGTTCGTCGATGTTTTTCAACACGCGCAGCGCGCGCGCCGGGTCGAGCATCATCGCGCTCTCGGTGATCTCGAGTTCCAGGGAAGCCGCGGACACGCCGGAGGTTTTCAGCAGCTCCGCCAGGCGGCCCGGGAAGGCGGTGTCCTGTAGCAGCCGCGCCGAGAGATTCACCGCCACGCGCAGATGCACGCCGCGGTCTCGCCAGGCGCGCACCTGGCTCAGCGCCACCGACAAGGTGTACTCGGTGAGCGGCCGGATCAGGTCGGTGGATTCGGCGATGGCGATGAACTCCGCGGGGCCGACGGCGCCCTGCGTGGGATGCCGCCAGCGCACCAGCGCCTCACAACTCTCGACCAGGCCGCTGCGCAGGTTCACCTGCGGCTGGAAATGCAGTTCGAGCTGGTTGCCGGCGATGGCCGACCGCAGCTCGCCGCCGATGGCCAGCTTGCGCACGGTGTTCTCATCGTAGGCCGGGTCGTAGAACTCGTACGAAGCACCACGCCGCTTGGCCACGTACATGGCCACGTCCGCGTGACGCAGCAGCGCCTGTGCGTCGGACGCATCCTGCGGGAACCGCGCGATGCCGATGCTGACGCCCACTTCGATCGAGATGCCGGCGACGTCGATGGCCGTGCGCAGGGAGTCCGCCAGCTGCTGCGAGGTGGCGGCGATGTAGTCCGTCGATTCGGGCACATCGAGCACCACGGTGAATTCGTCGCCGCCGATGCGTGCGATCAGGCCCTTCCCGCCCAGCGCCTGCGCAAACCGCTGGGCCACGTCGCAGAGCACGCGGTCGCCGATGTTGTGTCCCAGCGTGTCGTTCACTTCCTTGAAGCGGCACAGGTCGAGCATCAGCAAGGCGGCCGACGGGGCGGGCCCGGTGGCCAGCGCGTATTCGAGATGCGTGAGCAGGGCCGCGCGATTCGGCAGGCCCGTGAGCGAATCGTGCGTGGCCTGGTGCTGCAGCCGGCGATGCTGCGCGCGGCGCTCGCGGATGTCGCGCACGATGGCCGTGAACAGCTTGGTGGAGTCGGGCTTGGCGCCCGTCGATGACAGGCCGCGCACGCGGCTCACCGAGATCTCCACCGGGAACACTTCGCCGCGCGCGGTGCGTGCATCACATTCGCGGATCACGCCATGCAGCGCGCCCAGGCGCGCGCCCGGGCCTTCACCCGCGAGCAGCGTGATGAACTTCGAGATGGGCTCGTCGACGAGCTCGTAGACGGGGCAGTCGAACAGACGCGCGGCGGCCGGGTTGGCCGTCCGGATGATGCCCGCTTCGTCCACGCAGACGATGCAGTCGGTGGACGACTGCACGATGCTCTTGAGCAGCGCGTCGCGGCGGCGCATGCCCAGCGCGTAGGTGAGCGCGCGCCAGTTCTGGGTCTCGAGCGATGACACGACGCGGGCGACGAACAGCAGGCTCACCGCCAGCGCCGGCGCCGCGACGTCCAGCCACAAGCCCTGCGCATGGAAGAAGTAGATGGACGCGCACGCGATGCCCGCCAGCGCCAGCACGGTCGTGCCGAGATTGCGCAGCCATCGGGTCCCGCCCTTGAGGCCGAACAGGAAGGCGGCGAGCATGGTCCACCCAGCCAGCAGCGCCAGCTCCGCCGAAGCCGGCAGTACGCGTGGCGCACCTCTCTGCACGGTCTCCGTGGCGAGAGCCTGCACGACCACGCCCGGTAGCGACCGATGCAGCGGCACGGGGATCATGTCGTTGAGCTCCACGGCGGTCGCGCCGACGAACACGGTCTTGCCGGCGAACACTTCGCGCGGCACGCGGCCTTCCATCACATCGACGAAGGACACGTAGGTGAAGGAGCTCGGCGAAATCGAGAAATCGATGCGCACCTCGTGCCCGTCGGGCAGGCGGCGCTCGCGATCGATGATGCTGGGCTCGCGCGCGCCCAGCACATCCCAGGATGTGCGCCACGTGCGAGTGAGGCCATCGCGTCCCGTTTCCGCATTGACCATGACACGCTCGGTGCGGCGCGCGAATCGCGGCCGTGGCGCGGTGACCAGCACACGCTGATCCGTGCCACTGGCGTTCTGGAAGAACGCCGGCAGGATCACCGGGAAATCGCGCGGCTTGTTGAGCGCGGATTCGAGCAGCGCGTCGTCGAGCGGATTGGAGAGCGCGCTGAAGTCGACGTCGATGAACACCGAGTGCGGCGCGGCCTTCGCAAGCTGCTCCAGCATGCCGGCATGGTGCCGGCGCGGCCAGGGCCACTGATCGAGCGCCTGCACGCTGGCAGCGTCGATGCCCACGATGACGATGTTGGATCGCTCCTCGCGCAGCGCCCAGCGCGCACGCTGATCGGCAAAGGCGTTATCGAGAGCCTGCAATTGTCCGAGCGCGCGCAGGCTCGCGACTCCCGCGAATACTGCCAGCGCAATCAGCCACCAGCCGCGACGACGGCCGACGCGGATCATCTACGGCCTGGACGACGCAAGAGGCTGTCCAGCAGGCCTCCAACGTCGACAGTGCCGGTGTTGCCAGTATCCGTGGCAGGTGTGGTTGAACTTCCAGTGTCCGTTGCCGGCTCGTCCGCGCCGAGGCCAAGGTCGAGTCCGAGCCCGAGATTCACGCCTCCGACGGAGACGCCGACATCCACGGTTCCCGAGCTCAGGTCCGCGTCGGCGCTGACGCCGGCGGTCACGTCCGTGCCGGCCACATCGAGCGCGGCGCCCGTATCGACAACGACGGTACCGCCGGTGCCGACATCCACGGCCGTGCTGGTGCCCAGATCGGCGGTCACGGGGCCGGCATCCACACCGGTCCCGGTAGTCAGGTCGGCGCCGATGCCGCCGGCGCCGACATCAACGGCAGCGCCCGTATCGACGTCCGCGACGACGGAGCCCGCATCGACGACCGTGGTCGTACCGACGTCGGCGCTGATGCCGCCCGCGCCCACGTCGATCGCGGTGCTGGTGACCGTGTCGACCGCGAGCGGTCCGGCGGACACACCGACGTCGGTGCCGACATCGGCGGAAATTCCGGACGGCCCCACGTCGACGCTGGTGGTCGTGGACACGTCCACGTTCGCCGGCCCGGCGACCACGCTGAGATTCGTTTCATGATCCACCGACACCGCACCGGCGGAGACATCGACGCTCGTCGAAGTCGAGACGTCGGCGCCCAGAGGCCCGGCGCCCACGCTGGCACCGACGCCCACATCGGCGGAAACCGCATCGGGTGTGACGCCGACGTTGGCCGAGAGACCGAGATCGGCGCTCGCAGCGCCGGCGGTCACGTTCGCGCCCGCGGTTACGTCGACGGCGGCACCGCCGGAACCCGCATCCACCGAGATATCCGCGCGGGTGTCGACCGCATTGCTCACGGCGGCATTCACCGTGACGTTCGCCGAGGTCTCGGCGCCGGAGGCCAGGACCGCGGCATCACCCTCGATGGCGACCGGCAGTGCACGCACATCGGTGCTCACCCCGGTGCCAGGGCGCTGCGGATCGAAAACGGCCACGACCCCGGTCCCGCTGCCGCTGCCCGTCTGGTGATCGACGAGCGAATCACCCTGGCCGCCGGGCGACGAGCCACCGTTGCCTGCAGGTGCCGGCGCGCTGGTGGGCAACTTGCCCGAGTCCATGCGGATGACGCTGATCGACTTGTCGCCACGGCGACGCGACGCGATCTCACCGGCCTTGAGGTCGATCACCGCGCTCTCGTCGGTGGCGTGCACCTCGAGCAGGCCTTCGAACAATGAAATGGTCGTGGCCCCTTCACCGGCCGCCACGTTGAATTGCGTGCCCTTCACCACTCCCACGAGATACGGCGTTTCCACGCGCAGCTTGCGGCCCTCGCGCTTGCCGATGTTGTAGAAAGCATTGCCTCGCGGCTGCTGGATGCGATCGATGGGCGCTCCCGGCCGCTCCAGCGCCGGGAAGTCGAGCGCAGTGTCGGGTCCGACGCTCACCGTGGTGGCACCCTGCCGCAGCTCGACGCTGCCGTCGCGACCCGTGCGCAGACTGGCAGGCAGCTCGAGCACCGAGCCCGCACGCACGTCGCGCGCGGCACCCTTCATGATGACGTGCACTTCACCCTTCGTGCTGACCACGAGGATGTCGCCGGAGTCGACCGCGAGCGCGACCGGCGCGGCGAACATCGCCGCCAGGAACAGCGGCACGACGCGCAGCCAACTAACTACCGAATCATTTCGGGAAACATTATGGTTATTGCAGGGCATTGCCCGAATTCCCCTTCATCGAATTCCTGCGAATCCTACTAAGAGGCGCCCCGTCACAATGTGAGTCGCATCTCATCATCGCGCGCACGCGGAGAGGACAATGCGCACCCGCTCCGCCAGGCCCGCGCGCCCCCAGACGCAAATGACAATAACCAGCGACGAGAGCACCGGAAAACACCGCGCGAAGATGCGCACCGCCCGCCTTGTCATAATCGCCACCGGCATGTTCGCCGCCGGCACCGCATCCTCCGCGCCGCCCGCCTATCTAACTACCGAATCCGCGGCGTCGCCCGTGCGCACCGCGAGCGCGTCGCTGCCCGCCATCGCCGTGCCGGCCACGCAGGCGAGCGTCCAGTCGGCCACCATCGCGGCCTCGCTGACGACGCTGCTGGTCGAAGGCAGCGTGTATTCACCGCCGCAGCTCTTCCCCACGTACAGCGCCGCGCTCGGCCAGCCCGTCACGCGGGACGCCGCGCGCGCCATCGCCACTTCCATCGCCGACCTGTATGTGCGCGACGGCTTCGTGAAACCCGAGGTTTCCATCGACGATCAGCTTGCCGCGCAGGGCATCCTGCGCGCCCAGGTGCACGAGGCGCGCATCAACCGCGTGGTCATCGAGGGTGACGGCGGCGCATTCCGCGACGATCTCGAGCGCATCGCGGCGGGCCTGGAGCGCGCGCGCCCGCTGCGCCGCGACGACGTGCCGCAGGCTCTGCGCGCCATGCGCCAGTACGCAGGCCTCAACGTGTCCGCGAGCACGCGGCGCGCGGCCACGCGCAACACCTTCGATCTCATCGTGAAGGCGGACTTCAAACCCGTCGACGGCGTGGTGCGCATCAACAACCGCGGCACCGACCAGGTCGGCCCCGCCTTCATGCTGGGCCAGGTGTTCGCGAATGGCCTGTTCGGTCATGGCGAGCGTGTGGGCCTGATCTTCGCCGCGGCCACCGACCACGAGGAATATCTCGGCGGTGGCCTTTACTTCGACACGCCATTCGGTGCGCATGGCACGCGCGCCAATGCGTTGCTGTTCACCTCGCGCTCGGCGCCCAACGAAGCGCCGGTGAACCTCGACGACGAATACAACCGGCAGCGTTTCACGTTCCGTGTCGCGCATCCGCTGCGCCAGGACGCGGCGTTCACGCTGGCGGCCAGCGCCGCGTTCGAGGCCGACAACCTGACCATCGAACGTCTGGGCAACAGCATTCGCGAGGATCGTCTGCGCATCGTGGAAACCTCGCTGCGCGCGACCTGGCCCATCGGCGCGACCCAGCTCTCGGCCAATCTGCAGCTGCGTCAGGGGTTGAACGGCATCGGTGCCGGCCTGCATGCGCCCGACCTGCTGAGGGATGCGCGGCGCGAGGACTTCGTCGTCACGCTGGCGCAGGCGACCGCATACCGGCGCTTCGCGGAGCGGTGGTCGTTGCGCTTCGATGCGTTCGCGCAAACCACCGGCTACGTGTTGCCCGACAGCGAACGCTTCAAGATCGGCGGCGACCGACTGGGGCGCGGATTCGAGGTGGCCGAGATCGCCGGCGACCGCGGCCTCGGCGGCAAGCTGGAGTTGCGCCGCGATCTGCTCAACACCGATTCGCTTGCAGGGCGTCTCTCGACGTACGGCTTCTACGACATCGGTGCGGCGTGGAAGCAGGATCGGCCCGGCCGTGAATCCGCGGCCACCGCGGGAATGGGCCTCGCGTTGCAGGGCGCGGAGCTCACGGGTTACCTGGAAGTGGCGGCGCCGTTCACCGGCCCGGACATCGAGGGCAATCGCAGCGCGTCGGTGTTCGCCGAGTTGAGCTACCGCTTCTAACCAGCCGCGCGCGCGGGCGCCGGGCGCCGCAACGCGTTCCGCAGCACCAGCGCCGCCAATATCACGCCCAGGCAGGCGAGACTCGCCCACATCTCGCCTTGCCGCGCCGGGATGAAGCACATGGCCACCGATACGCCGAGCATGGCCAGCGCCGCGCCACCGGCCACGAGATTCGTGGCGGTATTGCGCAGCGACGGGTTCGAATACGGAAAGCGGAAGTGCGCCACCGCCACGAATAGATAGGTGAACATCATGATGGCGCCGCAGGAGTTCAGCAGGAAGGTGAACAACCTTTCGGGCGTGACCCAGGTCATGGCCATCACCACGAACCCGAACGCGCTGCCGAGCAGGATGGCACGTGCCGGCACCTGCCGCCGGTTCACCTGGACCAGCCAGTGCGGCGCATCGCCCTTGTCCGCCATGGCGAACAGCACGCGGGCGGTGACGTACACGCCCGAGTTCAGGCACGACAGCACGGCCGTCATGACCACCACGTTCATGATGGTCGCCGATCCCGGAATGCCGACGGTCTGCAGCGCCACGGCGAACGTGGAATCACCCGGCCTGAAGGCGTTCCACGGCACGATGCAGAGGATCAGCAGTATCGACAGCACGTAGAACAGCAGGATGCGCAGCACGACGTTGGCTGCCAGCCGCGCCATGGTCTTGTTCGATTCCGCGGACTCGGCCGCGGCGACGGTGACGATCTCCGCGCCCACCATCGAGAAGATGACGGTGACGATGCCGGCCAGCACGGCCGACCAGCCGAAAGGAATGAAACCCTGGTGCGCGGTCAGATTCCCGAATCCGGGGCTGGACGGGTTTCCGACACCTAGCAACCAGCCCGCGGCGATCACGATGAACACGAGGATTGCCGCCACCTTGATCGACGCGAACCAGAATTCGAATTCGCCATACGAGCGCGCGGAGGCCAGGTTCACCGCCGTGAGAACTGCCATGAGCGCCAGGCCTATCTGCCAGACTTCGAGCATCGGCAGCCACAGGTGGATGATCTTGGCGCCCGCGATGGCTTCGATGGCCACCACCACCACCCAGAACCACCAGTACAACCAGCCGGCGATGAACCCCGCGTTGTCGCCGAGCGCGACCCGAACGTACTCGGTGAAGGAGCCGAGGCCCGGCTGATCCATGGCCATGCGCGCCAGTATCCAGATGACGCCGAACACCACCATGCCGGCGAACAGATAACTGAGCAGCACGGCCGGCCCGATGCTGGCGATGGCGGCGCTGCTGCTGACGAACACGCCGGCGCCGATGATGCCGCCGATGGAGATCATCATCAGGTGGCGCGCACGCAGGGATTTGGAAAGTTTTGCGGAAGCGGGAGCGGTGTCGGCGTTCAAGGTATGCGCTCTTGTGGTACCCGGTTGGCCGCGAACCTTACGCCTTTCCGTGGCATGTCGAAATCCCGGGCGGCCGTTCGGCAACTCTTCGAACAACACGAGGAACCGACATGAATCCACTCAAGTGCTGCCGAAACCTTGTCCTGGCTATCGCGCTGGCCATGGCTCCGCCCGCCTTCGCGGCCGAGACCAGGACCGGCTACGTCAACGCCAATGGCATCGACTACTACTACGAAATTTCCGGCAAGGGTGAGCCCCTGCTGTTGCTGCACGGTGGGTTGGGCTCCATCGACATGTTCCGCCCGCTGCTGCCGACGCTCAGCGAGCATCGCACGGTCATCGGCGTGGATCTGCAAGGGCACGGCCGCACGCAACTGGGCACGCGCGAAATCGATCTGCGCGCCATCGGCAATGACATGTCGGTGGTGCTGAAGCAGCTGGGATACAAGCAGGTGGACGT
>JACZCZ010121695.1_pt1 | contig 19839 bp, 20 predicted proteins | sample 8641811 | NCBI WGS metagenome assembly JACZCZ01 (sample SAMN15324610, study PRJNA640507) | soil metagenome | isolation source: intercropping peanut in the first line | place: China: Luxin town, Laibin City, Guangxi Province | collected 2019-07-25 | depth 10cm m | reverse complement strand
CGGATGTAGGGGAGCCGACAGCCGGGTGTTCAAAATTCTTGCGGGGTGACGGCACGGGGTTGCGGCGGCAGCGGGCCCTCTGGGCCCCCCTGACGCCCGCAAATCAGGCGAGCGCTTCCTTGAACAGCGCCAGCAGGCGTCCCCACGCCTTTTCGGCCTGCTCTTCGTTGTAGACCTGCGAATCCGGAGGGCACCAGCCGTGCATCGCCGGGTAGACCTCGATCTCCGCCGGCAGCTTTGCTTTCGCGAACGCCTCGCGCAGTGCGTCCTTGGCTTCCGGCTGGCGCTTGTCGTCGTTGTCGGCGATGGCGATGAGATAGTGCGCCTTCATCTGACCCACGAGCAGGTGCGGACTGTCGGGCTTGTCGGTGACCAGACCGCCGCCGTGGAATGAAGCGCCGGCGCCGATACGCTCGGGAAACGCGGCCGCTGTACGCATCGTGAAGGGTCCGCCCATGCAGTAGCCGGTGGTTCCGATCTTGCGCTTCGTGTCTACCGAGGACTGCTTGTCGAGATACTCGATGAAGGCCTTCGCATCGGTGAGCACGGTTTGCGGACTCAATGTGCCTGCGAGCGCCATGAGTGCCGAGCGCGTCTCCGGATCCTGGAAGTTCGCTTTCTCGGGCGCTGTAGGCGCTTTCTTCGTGCGGTAGAACGGATTCACGACGAGGACCGAGTAGCCGGACTCAGCGAGGCGCTTGCCCATCTGCCGGAAGGTGGGGCGCAGGCCGAAGATGTCCGGCCAGATGAGCACGCCGGGATGCTTGCCCTTCGCGGGATGCACGAAGTACGCATCGCACACGCCATCAGCCGTCTTGATCTCGATCTCCGATTCCTTCGTCTCGGCGGCATTCGCGATGCCGGGCATCATCGCCGTCAGTCCGGTTCCAACCGCCAGCGCACCGAACGTTCGTCGCGATAGCTCCTTCGATCGCAGCTGATACTCGATCATGTCGTCCATGGAGTCGTTGTCGCACATGTCGTATCCCCTTTGAAATCGCATGAAGGTTGGACAGTGTAGTCGCCGTGCGGATGGTACAGCCGGCAGACCGGGTCATCCGTGTGTAAACGTCAATCCGCCCGTGATTTGGACATTGGTTCCTTCCCCGCTTCTGCGGGGAAGGTTAGGAAGAGGGCTCTTACACGCCGGAAAGAAACTCCCTCCCCACGGAAGCAGGGGAAAGAACACAGACGCGCACCCACGATCGCCTTACGCAAACACACCGGGCACCATCGCGCGCGGGAAACGTTAGGGACTCGCCAATCCGGCAATTTCCGCTACGAGGGTGATGCACATGGCGAATCCACAGGGGCCCGGCACAGGAGGCCAGCGGCCGTCGAAGCAGAAACAGGGAACGTTCCGTCCCGAGCAGCAAGGCGCGGATGAAGATCAGGCCCGGCAGACGACACCGCAACGTCAGCGGACGGACGAGCCCGAGCGCGACGACGAGTCCGAACGCAGGTCCGCGGACAACGTCGAGATCGGCGATCCGGTGCCGGAGAAGGATCGGACGATCAAGGCGGATCGGGGCAACGCAATGGATCGAGGCTCGACCGATGCTCGTGGCGGGCAAGGCGAAACGGGTGAGGACGAAGATCTGCCGGATGACGATGGAAGCGTCGAAGGGACTCGGAGCGAGAAACACTAGGTCGGGCGCCGCTCCGGCTGTGGGTCCGGCTTCAGCTGGACCCACAACAAGAAGGAGCCGGCGAACCAGCACCTCCATGGATCGGCTCCGATTACCCGTAAGTCGGCTTCTGCGGCCACCCCTCCGGCGAATCCTCGAAGCTTTCCTGTCGACCGTACGGCGTGCGATCGAGCAGAGCGTACGAATCCGTGAGCGACTCTGTGCCGCGCGCGTAGGTTGAGTACGTGTGAAATACCTCGTCGCCCACCCGGAAGAACACGCTTAGGCCGTGCTCTTCGCCTTGGGTTGCACTAGGAACGCCGAGACTCTCGATCTCGGCCTTGCTGCGATAGTTGTACTCGACCGGTCTGACCTTCTCGTCCAGGGTGACGTGGAAGTCGTAGTTGAAGTCGCTGCCCTGTGAGGAGTACCAGGTGCGATTCCAGCCCTTCCGGGTCTTGAAGCGTTGCAGCTTCTCGAGCGGCGCACGCGACACCAGCGCGAACGTCGTGTTGCGCGCATTGAGCAACGACAGGTCGCCCATCTCATCCACGAGCCCGGTGCAGCCGGTGCAGCCTTTCTCCCAGCCGGGATCGAACATGAAGTGATAGATCACCAGCTGGCGGCGACCCTCGAACATGTCGAGCAGGCCGACCTTGCCGTTCGGACCGTCGAAGCGATAGTCCTTCGTGACTTTCGTCATCGGCAACCGGCGCCGCGCGGCATTGACACGATCGAAGTGTTGGGTCAGTTCCTTCTCTTCCTCGAGCAGGGCCTTGCGCTGTCGCAGCCATTCGTCCGGCGAGACGATCGGCGGCATGGGGATGGTTTCCTGGACGCTCATGGCGAATACCTCCGGCGGTGTCTGGAAGCCCGAGGACGCCGGATCCGTCGCCCTTCCGACAAATCAGGCCGACACTTCGGAGGATTGCGGATCCGTACGGTGTCGCGACCGCCCTGCGCTCGCCCGTCTTGACGATGATTCTCCGAACGCCTGAGATTCGGCGAGGGTTCGGATGGTCCGTGTCGGAAAACCGGAAGCGTGATGAATTCAACCGCATTGAGCATTGCTGCCGCTTCGCTTGCCGACGTCGCGGTTCTCAGCGACATCGGTCGCGAAACTTACAGCGACCATTTCGGCGCGATCTGGACACCGCAGAACCTGTCGCGATTTCTGGAACGCGATTTTTCGCAGAGCGCATTGCGCACGACGCTCGGGGCGCCCGATCGCCATTCCTGGTGGATCGCGACCGTGCCACCGGATCGGGTCGCCGGCTTTGCGAAGGTCAACTGGAATTCGACCGAGCCCGTCACCGGCATGCGCGGCGCGGAGCTGCAGAAGATCTATTTCCGTCGCGGCATCACCGGCAAGGGCTATGGCGCGCGGATGATGAACGTCATCACAGGAGAGGCCATCGCTCGCGGCAGCGGGCTCATCTGGCTCGACGTGCTGAAGACGAACCTCGGTGCCCAGCGCCTGTATGCGCGGCTCGGATTCCGTATCTGCGGCGAGCAACCGTTCGCGGCCGACACGGGCGAGATCGGGATGTTCATCATGCGCCGCGACATCTGAGCCCGGCTTGCATTCCGGGTGGCGGGAGCCATAAATAAAGTCGGGCCCGAGAGGGGTCTGTAGTGATTTGCAGGCGGAGAGGCGATGGCGACAGGTTGGGCAGGCGATGGCGCGGTGCAGGATCAGATCGATGCAACCGTGAAAGATGGCATCAGCCGGGCCAAGGCGCGCCTGCCTTCCGGACCCAGCCTCACGAATTGCGAAGAATGCGGAGCTAAGATTCCCGAAGCCCGTCAACACGCTGTCCCTGGCGTGCGGCTGTGCGTCGTCTGTCAGGAGGCGGAGGACAAGGAAGAGGCGCAGTTCGCGGGATATAACCGGCGGGGGAGTAAGGATAGTCAGCTGAGATAGCGAGCGATGAGCTGTGAGCAGCGCGCCAGATCGGATGCGGGATTCCCTCCCCCGCTACCGCGGGGGAGGGTCAGGGAGGGGGTCCGCTCCTAGGCCGCCCGTCGCAGGTAATTCTCAACCTCCTGCAGATACGCGGCGCGCTTCTCATCGGGCAGCCACGCCACGACAAAACTGTTCTTCACCAGTTGCACGATCTCCGCGAGGCTCAGGCCGCCTTCATCATGGAGCGCGGTCAGGTTCTCGTTCATGTACGCGCGGAAGTACGCTGGATCGTCCGAGTTGATCGTCGCGCGCATTCCCAGTTGCAGCATCCGCTGAATCTCGGTCGCGGTCAGGTTCTGGACGACGAAGCGATTCGAGATGGGGCAGATCGTCAGCCCGAGGCCGCGCTCGCGGATCGTCTTGCAGAGCGAGGGGTCTTCGAGCGAGTTCACGCCGTGATCGATGCGGTCGACACCGATGACATCGAGGCACTGGCCGATGTGGGTGAGCGTGTTCTGCTGGTTCACGTCGCAATGCATCGTGAGTCTCAGGCCCTCCCGTCGCGCGCGTGCGAAGACTTCTGCGAACTTGACCGGCGGATTGTTCTTCTCGTCCGAGTCGAGCCCCACGCCAATGATCCATTTCCTGTAAGGCAGCGCCTGTTCGAGGGTCTGCATTGCCGACTCGGCGCTCATGTCGCGCAGGAAGCAGAGGATGAGTTGACTGTCGATTCCAAGTTCCGCTCGCGCACGTTCCTGCGCGCGACGGATGCCCCGGATCACCGTGTCGAAAGCGACGCCGCGACTCGTGTGGGCCTGCGGATCGAAGAACATCTCCGCGTAGATGACATGCTGCTCGCGCGCTTTCGCCAGGTACTGCCAGGTCAGCTCGAAGAAGTCATCTTCGTGCCGGAGAACGTTCATTGCCCTGTAGTAGATCGAGAGGAACGAGGGCAGATCGTGGAAGTCGTACGCGGCCAGCAGCGCTTCGGGAGTGTCGTAGTCGAGCGCCACCCCGTTCTTCTTCGCGAGCGCGAAACTGAGTTCGGGCTCGAGCGTGCCCTCGAGGTGCACGTGAAGCTCGGCTTTCGGCAGGTGGGCGATGAATGCGTTCATGAGGATCCCCGGTGTCTTTCTCTCCGGCAGCTTCGCTGCAAGTCCGGGGCCACGAAGATTCACGGGCCGAATCGGGGATTCTGTCCGACGACAGTGCAGCGTCATTGGATTGACGCTCCACGTCTGGGCGACGCACCGGCATGACGAGCGCGGACGGGTCTCGAATCTGTGACCTGTGCATGGAACGCACCGCGGGCAGTGCGTTGCAATCGGTCCGATACCGGCCCTTCGTCGAAGGCCGGCCGCTCCCACAAGAAACGAGGATCGCCCGCGATGACCAACGCCAATTGGATGAGCCGGATCCAGGACAACCCGCAGTTGATCGAAATGGTGCTGCCGGCGAGTCATGACGCAGGTGTGTATGGCGACAGCCTCACTCGCGTTGCGTGCCCGAAGCGTTACGCACGCTGCCAGGGGTCCAACATCTACAACCAGGCATATGCAGGGTCCCGTGTCTTCGACGTGCGCGTCTTCCTCAAGCGGATCAAGGATGAAAAGGGCAAGAGCGTCGTCGAGCCCACGATGGGCCATTTTGCGGCGGAAAAGTTCAAGTGGCCGAAGATCGGCAAGAGCACTGGCGCGTTCGGCGGTTACGGCGGCTCGTTCATGACGGCCGTGAAGGATGCCGTGGCGTTCGTGAAGACCTACCAGAGCGAGTTCGTGATTCTGCGAATCTCGCACACGTATTGTCCCCAGGAAGTCGGCGCCGCGCTCAATGAGTTCATGGCGACGGGCGACAATGCCAAGTATGTCTACAACAAGAACGGCAACGTCGCGCTGTGCACCCTCGATGATCTGCGCGGCAAGGTAGTCATGGTCTTCGCGTCCGAGTTCCACAAGGGGTTCAGCCCCAAGGACGGATATCTGCCGATGTTCAAGTATTCCGAAGGGACGTCGAACACCTCTGGCCTGTGCTTCTGCGGTACGTACAAAGGCAAGAAGGAAATGAAGGACGTGCTCAAGACCGCGCAGACCGCGGCCGACGAACATCACGGTCACCGTCAGGATCATCTGCACTGGGTGTACTGGCAGCAGACCGGGGGCAACGTTTCATCGAATACCAAGGGCAGCGACGGTGCTCACGCGAAGCTCGGCAGCTTCATCACCGAGATCAAGGCGAAGACGAGCATGCACCGGTGGTCGCTGCCCAACGTGATCGGACACGATTTCGTGAACGAGCAGACCTGCAAACAGATTTTCGAGCTCAATCCGTCTTACGGGAATTGAGTACCGGTCGCCTACCTGTCATCGAAGTATTCGGTCACCGCCGCCAGACAGAATGGTGACACGAGCGACGTGTGATACGCCTCGAGCACGGCTGTCGTGCCGCCGCTCAGTTCGAGCGCTTGCTTCGCCGCTGCAAATCCCGTCTTCAGCTCCAGGTACGGATCGTCGAGCGACGGCTCATCGTCGACGTCGAGCACTGTCACGCCCGTGGCGCCGTTGTCTGCCCAGTACTGCTGCATCAGGGATGTGTTCAGGTACAGGACAACCGGATCTTCATTGCCCGCACACAGCAATGTCGGCGCAGTCGGCACCCAGGTTCGCAGATCGTTGGCCTTGAAGGCCTGACGTAATCCATTCGCTGGCGTCGCCGCCGGCCTGCCGTCGGTTCGCGTCGGGAAGCCGCCATCGGGATTGGCTTGCGCGTCCTGCAGGTAGTTCAGCCGGTAGCTGTTCAGGATCAGCGCGTCCGGGCCGAAGCCAAGTGCAAAGACTGGTGCCAGATCCGCGGGCGATGTTGCTGGCGTGTACGCGGCGAAGGCCGGGTCGGGTGGCGTACTGCTGAACAGCTGCTCGCGCGGCAACTGACCCTGATCGTAGATTGCGGAGCGACTTGCGGCCGTCGGCAGCAACGACTCGATCGTGGGCGCGTACCGCGCATCGAACATGTCAGCCGGTGTCGCGTAGATGTTGCCGTAGACGCGTTGATATGACGTGGCCAGCCAGCCGACGAACAGTGGCGCACTGCCAACCACCTGTCCCTGAAAGACGGCATCGCCGAACGCTCCGAGCGCGTAGGGTCCGGACATCGGTGCGGATGCCGTGACTGGTGTCCCGTTCTGTTGCAGCAACCGATGAGTCGCCATCGCCACGAATCCGCCTTGCGAATAACCGGTGATGAACAGCTTGCCGCTGTCGCTCACTGCGGGCGCGGTGCTTGTTGGCAACGCACTGCGAGCGGCTGAGAGTGCATCGGCGGTGTCGTCCGCCTGCTGCTGCGCGTGCAGGTATGGATGCCAGGTCAATGAAGAGGTGTCATAGCCCGCATAGTTCGGCGCCACGACGATGTAGCCACGTGCCGCGAACGCGAGTGCCATCAGCAATCCTTCGCCGCTGTTCGAGTCGCTTATGTCGGCGATGTTGAATGAGCGTTCGGCGTTGGTGCCGTGCGCGTACACGACGATCGGTCGCGGGCCCTGGCATGCGGCGTCCGTGCCAGTCGGAATCATCAGAGCGCCTGATGCCGTGATCGCACCGCCCGCGGGATCGAGTGTGTTGTAACGCAGTTGGTGGACATCGACGGCGCAGACCGGATCGACGATGAGTTCCAGCAACTCCTCGGCCGCCGAACCGGCGTCGACCAGCGCCAGCAGTTGCGATGGATCGTAGGTGGCTAGACGTTCGGGTGGGCTCACGGTCAATGTGCCGCGTCCCGTGACTGGCGGCGCAGGAGGTGGCGGCGTTTCGCCCGATGAGTCGTCGTTGTTGTCGCCGTTGCTGCAGGCAGTGAGAAGAACGGTCAGAAAAAGGGCTGTCAGCGGCTTGCGTGCGTCGGTCATCGGCTTTCAGAATCCTGTGCGGTACCTGCCGGCTGTAACGCACGAGACCACTGGAAGGGTGGCCGGCAACGCATCTTTTTTTCGATTCCGGACGACAGCCGCGGACACAGCGGCGGAACCGCAGGGAAGTTATGTCGGTTTTCGTATCGCCACCCCGTCCTAGTTCCAGCAGAGCGGCTCAACCAACGCAAGATGGAGACAGACGATGGCCAGGAACGTGATTTGTCTTTGGTATGACGGAACGGCAGAAGAGGCGGCGAGGTTCTACGCCCGGACGTTTCCGAACAGCGAGGTAACGGCGGTCCATCGTGCCCCCGGCGACTTCCCGAGTGGCAAGGAAGGGCAGGTGCTCACGGTTGAATTCACCGTGGCCGGCATCCCTTGCCTCGGCCTGAACGGCGGCGCGGCCTTCAAGCACAGCGAGGCGTTCTCGTTTCAGATCCTCACCGAGGACCAGGCGGAGACCGATCGCTACTGGAACGCCATCGTCGGGAACGGCGGTTCGGAGAGTGCGTGCGGATGGTGCAAGGACAAATGGGGACTGTCGTGGCAGATCACGCCGCGTGTTTTGATGGACGCAACCACCGATCCCGATCATGCGGCCGCAAAGCGCGCGTTCGAGGCGATGATGAAAATGAAGAAGATCGACATCGCCACCATCGAAGCCGCGCGACGCGGGCCATGAAGCTTGCCCGGTGAAGCCTCGAATCACACTGATCACGCTCGGGGTCGATGACCTCGGGCGTGCCGTTCGCTTCTACCGCGACGGTCTTGGCTGGCAGACGCAGGGAATTGTCGGCACCGAGTTCGAGCACGGTGCGGTTGCGTTCTTCGATCTGCAGTCCGGGTTGCGGCTTGCGCTGTGGCCGCGGGCGAGCCTCGCGCATGACGCTGGCATCGTAGTGAGCGCGCCGAGTCCGACGGATTTTTGCCTTGCGCACAACGTGGCTTCGAAGGCGGAAGTCGACACGGTCATGGCGCGGGCGCGCGCTGCTGGAGCGCACATCGTCAAACCGGCGAAGGAGACGTTCTGGGGCGGCTACGCCGGTTACTTCCAGGATCCTGATCGGCATCTGTGGGAAGTGGCCTGGAATCCCCAGATGCTGCCTGCCGACTGAACCATTGCACGGTCAACAGCTGAGCATGCCGCGGCCACAATTCGGCTGCCACGAGACGAAGGCAGACATTCTCAAGGCGATCGCCAATCGTCCGTCCACCGTCCGAAGCTGGTTCGGCGATCCCGGCGACGTCCAGGTCCGCTTTCACGAAGGCGTTGCAGCGGTTCGTTACCGCATCACGGAATTCACTGATGTGAACGGGCACGTTCAGACACTCGAACAGCGCAGAACGAAAATTGTATCTGTGTCGTGCGGACCGATGGATTCTCATTGCCGCTGCGGAGAATCTCATTGCCTCCGATCCTCAACCCATTGCGCTGTCGCGCCAGACGCTTGCAACATACGTGGGCAGGTATCAGTACGCGCCGGGCTCCCCGGCCCGATCAGCGCGGCGCGGTGAAGCAGGTCGTGTTCCGGCAGCAGGGACAGGGGTTCGTTGGCGAGCGGGTTCAGTAGGGAGAGTTGCAACAACCCGCATTCGTCATTCCCGCGAAAGCGGGGATCCATCTGACGGAGCAAAGGATCTTTCATGCAGAAGACACCACCCGCAGCCAACCCCGACGCCTATGTCGATGGTCTTTCCGGCTGGCAACAGGAACTCGTCGTCGCGCTGCGCCGTGCGGCGCGCTCGACACCTGTGGATGAAGTCGTGAAGTGGGGCCACCTCGTCTACTTGTCGAACGGACCCGCGTTCCTCATCCGCGCTGAAGCGCATCGCGTCCTGTTCGGTTTCTGGCGCGGCAAACGCTTGCTCGATCTCGAGCCTCGTCTCAAACCCGGTGGAAAGTACGAGATGGCGACACTGGAGTTGCTTGAAGGGATGTCGGTGAGCGCGGCAACCGCGCGGAAGCTCGTGACGCAAGCCGTCGAACTGAACGAAACAGTCGGTGATCCGACACGCATCGCTCCTCGCCCGAAGACAGCGAAGAAGGCGCCGCTGCGGGCTTCGAGCAAGACCACCAGGAAACGACGCTGACGAGATCATCGCGGCGTCTCACACAGGGGAACAACACATATGCATGTCGCTGTGCTCGGAGCGAGCGGAGTCTATGGACGACATCTATTGCCACAGCTCGCCGCTGCAGGCCATCGAATCCGCGCGCTGGTCAGGAATCCGGCAGCAGCAACGATTGCCGTGGCTTGCGGTGCCGAAGCCGCCGCAGCGGATATCTTCGATGAAGCATCGCTTCGTGCAGGCGTCGCCGGATGCGACGTTGTGATCAACCTGGCGACGAGCCTGCCGCGGCCGAATGCGCAGGGCGGCGACTTCGCGGCGAATGATCGGCTGCGTCGCGAAGGAACGCCGTCGTTGATTCGCGCCTGCCATGACGCCGGCGTCGCCCGGATCGTTCAGCAAAGTATCGCGATGACGCACGGAGGGGGCGGCGACGCGTGGGCCGATGAAGAGACGTTTCACACCGTCGACGAGCACAGCATTTCCGGCGCAGCCATTGCAGCCGTTCGTTCGATGGAAGCTTCCGTCGAATCCTGCGATCTCGACTGGCTGATCCTGCGCGGCGGGCTGTTCTACGGCCCGGGGACGGGATTCGACGATGACTGGTTCGCGCGGGCCGCAGCAGGCAAGTTGCGATTCCCGGGCGAAGGACTCGACTACGTGTCGCTCTTGCATATCGCTGACATGGCAGCGGCGACAGTGGCTGCGCTCGAACGCTGGCCGTCGCGTCGCGCATTGATCGTTGCCGATGATCAGCCCGCGCAGTGGCGCGACGTATTTGCGTATGTGTGCTCGGTCGCCAGAACCGCTCCGCCATTGTCCGGCGGACGCCCCGGCTTTCCTTCCTTCCGCGTGCGCAATGCGCGAGCCCGCGAGTTGCTGCACTGGCGTCCTCGATACACGGATTATCGCGCGGGCCTGGTGCGATGACTGCGCAACGACTGAATTATGGAAAGCACATTCGTCAGGAGTTGTCGTAGCAAGCCGGAACATTCATCCTGCAGCAGCGTTCTCCGGCGTGACTGCTCTCACGCTCCTGGCTCAAGAATGAGCGTCGTGACATAACTCCTTTGAGGTCTGTCATTCCATCGTTTAGTTTGTGCAAAGCTCCCTGGTAGAGGTGCCGCATGAAAGAGTCCGGGTACATCGACTTTACGGACACGTCCGAAACCGAAGTCGAACTGACTGCACAGGATTTGCTGAGTCTGCCGGCCGCTGCCGCTCCCGCCAGAGGATCGGAACCGGTCGCGACCAGCAGTGCTGTGAACAAGGCACAGCCAGCGGCGATCCGCGTACCAGCTGAGAAAGCGAAGGCAGCGTCATCGCCCGCCCGCAAGCAAGGTTTCTCGCTGCCGAAGATGGCGTGGGGCGTCGGGCTCGCTGTCGTCGGCGGCGTCGTTGTCGCTGCCAATCACATGTACTCCGCGCCGAAGCACGTCGAGCCGGCACCGATCATCGTGTCGACCATTCCGCAGGAACCCGATCCGGTGGTCGATGAACGTCCGCCGACACTGGTCGCCAATCCGTTCGATCCCAGTGAAGTGTTCGAACTCGCGCCGGGCCTGTCGGAAGAGGAAGCGCGCACAGCGGTCGAGCAGTTGTTGCTCGAGCGTGCGTCGCAGCGTCATGCGGGGATCGGCGGGATCCGGTCGAGCCGCTGAGTACTTCCGCGTGTCATTCCCGCGAAGGCGGGAATCCATGGGTCCCTGCTTTCGCGGGGATGACGGCGATGTTATTGCCCGAGCTTCCGCGCCGCCGGCTTCGATCCCGGCAGAATCACGATCGCGTCATAGCCCTGCAGCAGGCACTGCAGTTCCCACTGCTGGGCCGCTTCCACCTGTTGGCGGAATAGTCGCTGATACGGTCGCAGCGCGCGCAGGTCGATGACGACAGGATTCTGTGGAGCGTCCCTGGGCAGCAGCGGGCGCATCCATGCCGGGTAGTCGTCGTAAGACGCGTATCCCTCGCCGAGCATGATCACGAAAAGTCCGTACGCGTCCATGTCGTTCACGATCGCGAGTTCGTGAGCGAGATTGCCGATGGGGAAGGCTTGCGTCGGATTCTTGCCTCGATACAGATGATTCGCGCCGAACTTGAACAAGGCCTTCGGCAGCTTTCCATCTTTCGCGGCCGCGCGGTAGCGCGCGAGGAAGTGCTTCTTCAGCACTTCTTCGCGGACGGTGTTGTTGTAGAGGCCGACGAACTCGCCGGCTTCAGCGCGACGGTAGTAACCGAAGATCTCCGACGATTTCGCAAGGTTCGACAACAAATAGTCGGCGCGCGATCCCGGTGTCGCCGCGAATGCCTGGCGCAGCGAGTCGATCGCTGCGGGCGTACGCGCATCGATCAGCCAGTGCACGCTGTATGTGGGGCCCGTATCGACTGCTCTGGCAGCAGCGAGCGATCGCTTCGCTTCGTCGCGTGCTGTGTCGTTGGGCGCGAGTGCAACGAGTTCTTCGAGGTATCGAACAGCGCCCGTCGTCTGCTCGACGCCCCAGATGGCATCAGGGCCCTGCTCGATCGATCCAGCGACAGCGAGGAAGGTCAGGTCTTCATCACTGTCGAATTCGAACAGTCCCGGGTTTCGCCGTGCGTGCAATGCCAGTTGCTCCGCATCGCCCCGGCGTGGCGGCTGCAGCGCCTCATCGATCGCGACGGGGTCCTGTTCGACGACGACATGCCGGAAGCCGTGCCGGTCGTGAAGCATCCTGTAGAGCGCGGCGGAGAAGATCGGGATCGCGTGATCCATGTGCTCTTCGCCCAGCAGTACGAACTGACTGCGCGCCGTCTGCGTACGAAGGAACTCTGCCCCGGAACCTTCGAGCGTCGTGCTCGTGTAAGAGAAGGGACGGCTGTGCTGCGAAACCAGCGCCGACGGCTCGGGTGGCGTTGCAGTTTGAGCCAGCGCCGTCTGGGCCAGCGCGGCGAATGCGCAGAGCAGTGCGATCGGGCGGAAAGCACGAGTCATCGGGTTCTCCCTCTCTCTTCGTAGGTGGGCTTCAGACGCAGGCGGAATCCGAAGGGTTGCAGCGGATCCGTCCGTCTGGACGCGGGCCTGACCTGCCCGTCAAACACTGTTACATTCAAAGGCTCGTTGCTTTCCCGCCCGCGTAGGTCCTCCATGAAATTGCGCCTGTCGCTCCTGGTCTTCATCTTTTCCCTGACCGCAGTCCAGATTGCTGCCGGCGCGGGCATGCGCCCCGAGCGCGCGGAAAAGGGCATGGTCGTGAGCGTTCACGGGCTGGCGTCGGAGGCCGGTGTCGAAATGATGAAGGCCGGCGGGAACGCTATCGACGCGGCAGTCGCGACGGGCTTCGCGCTCGCGGTCGTGCATCCGACCGCGGGCAACATCGGCGGCGGCGGCTTCATGCTCGTTCGTCTGAACGACGGCACGACGAACTTCATCGACTATCGCGAGAAGGCGCCTGGCAAGGCGACCGAGAAGATGTATCAGGACGCGCAGGGCAACATCGTCCCGAATCTGAGCCGCGTCGGTTACAAGGCGGTCGGGGTCCCGGGATCGGTGAAGGGGCTCGTGCACGCACAGAAGCGTTACGGAAAGCTGACGCTCGCACAGGTCATGGCACCGGCGATTCGCCTCGCGCGCGATGGATTCACGCTGGACTACGGCGATGCGCGTTCGCTGACCGAAGACAAAGGCCTCGCACAATTCGCCGACTCGAAGCGCATCTTCCAGAACGGCGGCAAGGGCTGGAAGCAGGGCGATGTGTTCAGGCAGCCGGAGCTCGCGCGCACGCTCGAACGCATCGTTGCGTCGCCCGATGACTTCTACACGGGCAAGATGGCCCGTGAGTTCGCCGAGTTCATGCAGGCCGGCGGCGGATTGATCACGGCACAGGATCTCGCCAACTACGATGTGAAGGATCGCAAGCCCGTCACCGGCACGTATCGCGGCCTCGACATCATCAGTGCACCGCCGCCGTCATCCGGTGGCATCGCGCTGATCGAGACGCTGAACATTCTCGAAGGCTTCGATCTCGCGAAGGCGGGCTTCGGTTCCGCCGAATCGATTCACCTGATCACCGAAGCGTATCGCCGTGCCTTCTACGACCGCGCGCAGTTCCTCGGTGACCCCGAGTTCAGCGAACTGCCTGTCATGGAACTCGCTGACAAGAAGTACGCGGTCGAGTGGCGCCAGTCGGTCGATCCTGCGCAGGCGTCTCCTTCGCAGAAGATCGTGCGCCCCAAGACGTCCCCGAAGCTCGAACGCTATGTGAAGGAACATCCCGTGTTCGTGCCCGGCTTCGAGCCGACGCAGACGACTCACTATTCAGTGGTCGACGCAGAAGGCAACGCAGTTGCCGTGACGACGACGTTGAACGGCGGCTACGGTTCGAAAGTCACCGCCGGCTCGCTCGGCTTCCTGCTGAACAACGAGATGGATGATTTCTCGTCGAAGCCCGGCGCGCCGAACATGTTCGGCCTGATCCAGGGCCAGGAGAATGCGATCGGTCCGAACAAGCGCCCGCTCTCCGCAATGACGCCGACCATCGTGCTCAAGGACGGCAAGTTGTGGCTGGTACTGGGCTCGCCGGGCGGGCCGACGATCATCACGACGGTCACGAATATCCTCGTCGGCGTCGCGGACTTCGGTCTCGATATCCAGCAGGCGGTAAACGCCCCGCGGTTCCATCATCAGTGGGTGCCTGATCGCATCATGCTCGAGCGCAACCGGTTCTCGCCGGACACGATCAAGCTGCTCGAAGGCCTCGGTCATGCCATCAGTTTCGGCGGTGTCGGCGATGGTGAGTGCATCCAGATCGACCTGGCGACCGGCATGCGACTCGGTGCGAGCGACGGGCGCAATGAATCAGGGAAGGCGGTCGGGTACTGAGGAGAGGAGTCCGACTGCGACCTCAAATACTGGCTGAGGAATGAAGCACGGCACCCAGCGTGCCGAGCGCGAAGGCGAACACCGTAACTGCGTCTCCAATCAGATCCACGATGTCGAGCGTCTGCCTCGCGACATCGTGGTCCGCGCTGTGTCGCTTGATGAGTTGCCGTGCGATCAGCAGCACGAGTTGCACCGCGACGCCCACGAAGAAGAGCAGCCGCGCAGACGCGAATCCGCCCAGCCCCTCGGCTGCTGCGTGGAGCGGTGAACGGGACAGCAGCCATGAAAGGCCCGCGACGCCGTATGTAATCAGCGTCGTGCGGATCAAGCCGGAATTGCGGCGGGTGGGAAACACAGGATTCCTTCTCTGCTCGTCCAAGCCTCGCACGATCCCGCGCGGGACGCTGCGCTCCCGCGCACGGAACAGGCTCCTGGCCCCATTGACAGCCATCTCCAGAATACTGGATATTTCGTCCAGTATGAAAGAAAAGCTGGATGGCGCCGAATCAGATATCAACCGCCGTATCGCCACTCGCGTCCGGGCTTTGCGCGCGGAGAGTGGCCTGAGCCTCGATGCGCTCGCGGAGAAGTGTGCCGTGAGCCGTTCGATGCTCTCGCTGATCGAGCGTGGCGAAAGCAGCGCAACGGCAGTCGTGCTGGAAAAGATTGCGACGGGGCTTGGCGTTCCTCTCGCCAGTCTGTTCGAAGATGCCAGCGCGCCGCTCAATCCGCTGTCGCGTCGCGCGGAGCGCACATCGTGGCGCGATCCGCAGTCGGGCTACGTCCGCTGCAACATTTCGCCGCTCAACTATCCGTCGCCCATCCAGATCGTCGAGGTCATGCTGCCTGCGGGTGCGCACGTGGCGTATGAGACCGGCGCTCGCGATGCCCCGTTCGAGCAGCAGGTCTGGGTGCAGGAGGGGCGCATCGAGCTGACGCTGGGGGAGGTCACTCATCGACTCGAGGAGGGGGATTGCCTCGCGATGCAGATCAACCAGCCGACCGCCTTTCGCAATCGCACACGCAAGCCGGCGCGCTACATCGTGGTGCTGGTCACGGACCGTGGTCGCGCGGGCAGGAGATGAGTTGCATGTCGACCGAGATCGTCGTTCGTCGTCTCGACACGGTTGCCGAGTGGGAAATCCGCGGGCTGAGCGACGTGCTGATCGATTGCGTCGAAGGCGGCGCGTCCGTGAGCTTCATGTGGCCGCTGTCGCGCGACAAGGCAGAGAAGTTCTGGCGGCAGTCGCAGGCGAGCGCGGCGAAAGGCGAGCGTGCGATCTTCGCGGCACAGGAGCCCGACGGTTCGATCATCGGCACGGTGCAAGTTGTCTGGGCGCAGGCGGAGAATCAGCCACATCGCGCCGATATCGCGAAGATGCTCGTTCATCGTCGCGGTCGCAGGCGGGGCGTCGGCGCAGCATTGCTGGTCGCTGCCGAACAGTACGCTTTGCAGCAGGGCAAGACACTGCTCGTGCTGGATACTGCAAGCAGCGATGCTGAACGGCTTTATGAGCGCCAGGGGTGGCAGCGTTGCGGAGTGATTCCAGACTATGCACTGATGCCCGATGGCGTGCCGTGTGCAACGGTCGTGTTCTTCAAGTCGCTTTCCGCTGCCGCGGGTGGACGGATGCCTTCGGCATGACGTCCGGCTGAAGCCGGACCCGCAGGCTGAGCAGACTCCGTTCTGGTTATGGTCCGGCACCAGCCGCACGCCATCGCGTCAGCGAGAATCTTGTCCGACGAAGTCGGATCTCATCCTTCCGCCGACGCCAGCCACATTCCAATCAGCGCGAGCGCGCCGCCCGCAATCTGACCGCCGTGCAACGTCTCGCCAAAGAACAGCACGGCGATGAGAACGCCGACGATCGGATCGAGATTCGTATAGACCCCGACGAGACTCGCGTCGAGTTCTCGCAGGACGAATGCGTAGACGATGTACGCGAGCGCGGAAGCCACTACGCCGAGGAAAAGCACGCTGCTCCAGGCGGACAGCGCCGGATTCGACCAGCCGTGCTCCGTGATCTCGACGGCGGCTGGCGGCAGCAGCATCAACGTGCCGAGAGTCGACACGATCGCAATCGTCACGATGGGATCTGCATTGGCCAGTCGTTTGGCGATGACGGTGTACGTGGTCCACACCGTTACAGCGCCCAGCATCCAGAGTGCGCCGAGCAGCGGTTGCGGAGACGCTGCGTCCGGCGTTCCGGTCAGTATGAGCAGCGCGACGCCGATGACTGAGAGCGCAATGCCCGCGACGCGTCGCCGCGTCGGGCGTTCATTGAGAAAGGCCACAGCTGCGACTGCAATCGCCGCCGGCAGCGCCGCATAGATGAGGGCGCCCTGCGAAGCAGATCCGTAGACGAGCGCGTAGGTGAATGTGATTGCGAAGCCAGTGATACCGGTCAGCGCCAGCAAAGTCAGCGCGCTCCACGGAATCGGTCGCGGTAGTCGCTGCAATCCTCCGCGCGAGAGGGCGATCGGAATCAGCACGAGTGATGCAATCAGGAATCGCAGGGCTGCCAGCGTCAGCGGCGGAAGGTCGCGCGCCGCTGCTTTCGTAACTACGAATGTGCTGCCCCAGACGGACATGAGCACGATGACAGCGACGATGGCGAGGGAGCGACGCGACTGGGTCAAGGAGCGAGTCTCGGGATGGGAGGTGCGAAGCACGGCACTATCGCACAGAGGGGAGTGCAAGAGCTCCCCCTCCTGCCTTCCCCGGCAGTCGCGGGGGAAGGAACAGGGCTACTCAACCAGCAGCGCGCCGGCGACGTCGTCCGGGAAATGTATGCCCCGTCCGTCGACCCTGAGGCTGACGTAGGGATGACTTACATTGGGACCGGATGGCCGACGGGTTGCGCCGGCTCGCGGCTTCGCGCACATTCCGCGGATCGCTTATCGCCCAGGGCAGGACATCATGGTTCAAAAAATGACAAGAGTGCTGCTGGCCATCGCCTGCGGCGTCGCCGCCGGTTGCGCGGCGCAGCCGGCGGCAACGCCAGCGCAGGCCGTTGCAGCAGCGGCGCCGGTACGTTCGGCGTTTCCGTCAACGTACACACCGGCGGCGTCTGTGCCGACATTGATCCGTCACGCGACGGTGCTCACCGGGACGGGTGAGCGACTCGATGATGCCGACGTGCTCATCGTCGGCGGGAAGATTCAGGCAGTTGGCCGCAATCTCCAATCGCCCGCCGGCGGCACCCAGATCGATGCGACCGGTCGCTGGGTGACGCCAGGTCTCATCGATGTGCACTCACATCTCGGTGTGTATGCAAGCCCGGGTGTCGACGCGCATTCGGACGGCAACGAAATGGTCGCGCCGGCGACCCCGAACGTCTGGGCCGAACATGCGGTGTGGCCGCAGGATCCCGGATTCGAGGCCGCTCTCGAAGGCGGTGTCACGACGCTGCAAGTGCTGCCGGGCTCGGGCAACCTGATCGGCGGCCGCGGTGTGACGCTGAAGAACATCGCTGCAACGGGCGTGCAGGGCATGAAGTTTCCCGATGCGCCGCACGGCCTGAAGATGGCATGCGGCGAGAATCCAAAGCGCGTCTACGGCAGCAAGTCGCAGGCGCCGATGACGCGCATGGGCAATGTCGCGGGCTACCGGCAGGCGTTTGCGGACGCACAGGAATACCAGCGCTCATGGCAGAAGTACGAGCGCGAGCTCGCCGATTACGAAAAGAAGAAAGAGAAGGACAAGGACGCGGAGCCGCCCACTGAACCGAAGCGGGATCTCGGCAATGAGACGCTGGTCGGTGCGATGGACGGCAGGATCCTCGTTCACATTCACTGCTATCGCGCGGATGAGATGCAGCTGATGCTCGATCTCGCCGACGAGTTCGGGTTCCGCATCGCCGCGTTCCATCACGGCGTCGAGGCGTACAAGCTTGCCGACAAGCTCGCCGAGAAGAAGGTGTGCGGTGCGCTTTGGGCCGACTGGTGGGGCTTCAAGATGGAATCCTTCGACGGCATCCAGGAGAACCTCGCCTTCGTCGATCACCCGAAGGACGGCTGCGCCATCGTTCATTCCGATTCCGCGGAAGGCATCCAGCGGCTGAACCAGGAAGCCGCGAAGGCCATGACGCGCGGTGCCCGCGTCGGGCTCGCGATTCCGCCCGAGCGAGCGATTCGCTGGGTCACGGCGAATCCGGCGAAAGCGCTCGGCGTTGCCGATCGCACCGGCACGCTCGAGACGGGCAAGATGGCGGACGTCGTGATCTGGAATCGCGATCCGTTCAGCGTGTACGCGCTGGCCGACCAGGTGTTCATCGACGGCGTGCTGTCCTTCGACCGGGCGAATCCGCAGCCGAGACCGCGATCCGACTTCATGCTCGGCCAGCAGGAGGTCGCACGATGAGAACTTCAATGATCAAAGCTGCGTTCGCGCTTTGCCTTTTGACCGCAATCACGACGGCCTCCGCGCAGGAGTTGCTGATCCGCGATGCCCGCATCCACACCGGCACTTCCACAGGCGAGACCGTGGACGGCGACGTGCTCGTGCGCGCCGGCAAGATCGCAGCCGTGGGCAAGGATCTAGCAGCGTCCTCGGGCGCGACGGTCATCGACGCGAAGGGCCGGCCTCTCACGCCCGGGCTGTTCGCAGGTCTGACGGCGATCGGTGTCGAGGAAGTGTCGCTCGAGGCGTCGACAGTCGATGAGTATCTGAACACTGGTGCTCCCGCATGGGAGATGCAGTGGCGCCCCGAGTTCGATGTCACGCTGGCCTTCAATCCGCGCTCGGTGTTGCTGCCGGTTGCGCGAGTGGAGGGGTTGACGTGGACCGTCGTTGCGCCGGGCAGCAACGCAGGCGGCGCAATTCTTTCCGGGCAGGGCGCTGCGGTGACGCTCGATGGTCGCTATGACGCCGTGCTCGATGGCAGCCGCGCTCTGTTCATGCAGTTCGGCAGCGATGCTGTGTCGATCTCGGCAGGCAGCCGGGCGGCGCAGTACATGCTGTTCGATCAGGCCGTGCGCGAAGTCCGTTCGCCTCAGGCCGGAGGAGCGCATCCGTTGCTGCTTCCGGCCGGACGCGAAGTGTTCGGGCGCTATCTGAATGGCGGTCGCTTCGTCTTCAACGTGCATCGCGCAGCGGACATCCGCCAGGTGATTGCGCTGGCGAAGCGCTACAACATCAAGCCGGTCATCGCGGGCGGGACAGAGGCGTGGGTTGTCGCCGATGAGCTCGCCGCAGCGAAAGTTCCGGTGTTGCTGGATTCGCTGGAGAATCTGCCGGCGACGTTCGATCGTATCGGAGCGCGCTTCGACAATGCCGTACTGCTCTCGAAGGCAGGTGTCGCGGTTGCGTTCTCGCAGTCGTCCGACCCGACGCAGAACGCGCAGAAGATCCGTCAGCTGGCCGGGAATGCTGTCGCACACGGATTGCCTTGGCAGATTGCGCTCGCTGGCCTGACATCGACGCCCGCTGATATTTTCGGCGTCGGCAGCACGCGCGGGCGCATCGCAGTGGGACAGG
>JACZCZ010151176.1_pt1 | contig 19840 bp, 15 predicted proteins | sample 8641811 | NCBI WGS metagenome assembly JACZCZ01 (sample SAMN15324610, study PRJNA640507) | soil metagenome | isolation source: intercropping peanut in the first line | place: China: Luxin town, Laibin City, Guangxi Province | collected 2019-07-25 | depth 10cm m | reverse complement strand
GCAGATGGAAGCCGAGGGCGTGACGTTCAAGACCAACGTCAACGTGGGCGTCGATATCAGCGCCGCACAGTTACGCAAGGACTTCGACGCGGTGGTGCTTTCCGGTGGCGCGACGGCGCCGCGCGACTTGCCGGTGCCAGGCCGTGAGCTCAAGGGCGTCCACTTTGCGATGGAGTTCCTCACCCAACAGAACAAGGTCAACGCGGGTGACAAGGTCGAAGGGCAGATCAAGGCGACCGGCAAGAACGTCGTGATCATCGGCGGCGGCGACACCGGATCAGACTGCTTGGGTACATCGAACCGTCACGGGGCCAAGGCGGTGGTGCAGATCGAGCTGTTGCCCGAGCCGCCAGAGAAACGCACGCACGACATGCCGTGGCCGTACTGGCCGATGATCATGCGCACGTCGAGCTCGCACGAAGAGGGCGTGAAGCGCGAGTTCAGCATCGCGACCAAGAAGCTCACTGGCGACGCGAATGGCAACGTGAAGAAGCTCCACGGCGTGCACCTGCGCTGGACGATGGACAACACCGGTCGTCAGAAGATGGAAGAGGTCCCCGGGTCGGAGTTCGAGATCGACGCGGACTTGGTCTTGCTCGCGATGGGCTTTGTCGGTCCGGAGAAACCCGGCCTGCTCACTGACTTGGGTGTGGCGTTCACCGAGCGCGGCAACGTCAAGGTCGACGCCAACTACCAGACCAGCATTCCCGGAGTGTTCGCGTGTGGTGACCTGCAGCGCGGTCAGTCATTGGTGGTGTGGGCGATCTGGGAAGGCCGTGAAGCTGCGCGCGGCGTCGACACGTTCCTGCTGGGCCAAGCCAGCGATCTCCCGAAGTCGCCGAACCCGAACCCGTTGGTGCTCGGCGGCTGAAGCGCCGTCGCGTGACTTGGCGTGTGGCTACGCGGCGGCCTCCACGGTGACTGGCAGGCCGTTGAAGGCGGCGTTGCCGCTGATCGGGTCGAGCGCGGTCTGATCGGACACTAGGTTCACGTTCACACCGGCGTGTTGCTTGGCGATCGAGAGCTGCGTCCCCGCGTGGTCGTGGCCCCAGCCGTGTGGCAGTGACACCACGCCCGGCATCATGTCGGTGGTGATTTCGATCGTAGCGATCACTTCGCCTGCCGCGCTCTTGAGCCGCGCCCGGTCGCCGGTCTTGAGCTTGATCGACTCGGCGTCGTTCGGATGGATCAACAGCGTGCAGCGCTCGGGCCCCTTCACCAATGATTCCACGTTGTGCATCCAGGAGTTGTTGGAGCGCAGGTGACGGCGCCCGATCAACATCAGCGAGCGTCCGCCTTCTTCTCGCGGCTTGGTGGTGGCGGCGCCGAGCGCATCGCGCAGACGCGGCAGGTCGTCGATGATCAGCGCCGGTGCGAGATCGATCTTCGCATCTGGCGTGCGCAACACATCCGGCAGCTGCGGCTTGAGCGCGCCGAGATCGATGCCGTGTGGCTGCGCTTCTAGGGTCGCGAGTGAGATGCCGTGCAGGTTACGACCGAAACCGTCTCCGTGCGGACCCGTGCGCAAAAACAGATCGAGGATGCGCGCGGCCCCGCGGCGATGACTGACAGCTGCGGTTGCTTCCTCGACGGTGAGACCAGGCCAGCGACCGCCGTCGGAATCGATCTCCCCGGCAGCGACCTGTGCGAACACGAAATCATCTGCGGTTTTGAGATCCACATCGCGCATGCCGATCAGGCCTTTACCCAGGGTGAGGAGAATTTCCCATTCCTCCGGCTGACCAGCCGGCCGCTCGAACACCGGTTGGGAGTATTTGGCCACGTCACGCACGGCCAGCTGGTACAGCGCGTAGTCGTAGGTCTCGCGCTCGAGCGGTGAGGGCGGAGGCAGGATCACGTGCGCGTGGCGCGTGGTCTCGTTCAGGTAGAAGTCGACGGCGACCATGAAGTCGAGCGACGCAAATGCGCGATCCATGTGCGCTGAGCCGGGCGCGCTCAGCACTGGGTTGCCCGCCACCGTGATCATCGCGCGGATCTGCCCGGAACCCGGGGTGAGCATCTCATCAGCCAACGTCGCCGACGGGGCTTCGCCGAACCACATCGGCAGCTTGCGAACGCGCGTCGTCTCTCGCGGCGCCGTGAGCCCGCGTCCACCCACGCTGCCGGGTGCGCGATTGCTGCCACGGTTGGCGGCCGGCATGGTGAACATGGCGCCGCCTGGTGTGTCGAGGTTGCCGCTCAACACATTCACGAGATCGACCGCCCAGCTGGCCAGCGTGCCGAAGGGCTGACAGGTGGTGCCGATGCGCCCGTAGCAAACCGCGCTCTTGGCGGCGCAGAGCTCGCGCGCAATGCGGGTGATGGTGCCCGCGTCGATGCCGCAGAAGGACGCAACCTGCTCGGGTGAAACGTCGCGCACTGCGTCACGCACGGCGTCGAGGTTGCGCACGTGGGGTTTCGCGCGACCTAGCTTGACCAACCCTTCGGCGAACATCACGTGCGAAAGGGCGAGCAAGAACGCGGCGTCGGTTCCCGGAACAATGAAGTGATGTTCACTGGCGAGCTTCACGGTTTCGGTGCGGCGCGGGTCGATCACCACCACCTTGCCGCCGCGCTCGACGATTCCGCGGATGCGTCCCGGTGCATCGGGCGCCGTCATCAAGCTGCCGTTCGAGACAGCTGGGTTGCCGCCAAGCACGAGCAGGTAGGACGTGCGATCCAGGTCAGGCACTGGGATCGTCAGGCCCGCGCCGAACATGAGGCCTGCGCTGATCATCTTCGGCAGTTGATCGACTGAGCTCGCGCTGTAGCGCTGAGTGGATCCGAGCGCCCGCAGCAACACCTGGTTGTAGAGCATCGCTTGCAGACTGTGCGCGGTCGGGTTGCCGACGTAGGCGCCGAGCGACTGCGGACCGTGTTGTTCACGCACGCGCAACAGGCCGTCGATGGCGAGCTGAAACGCTTCGTCCCACGAGACGGCCTTCCAACCTTGGTCGGTGCGCTGCATGGGCGTGCGCAAGCGATCGGGATCCTCATGCAAGCCCTTCAGTCCGTACGCCTTGGGGCAGAGGAAGCCGCGAGAGAACGGATCGTCGTTGTCGCCTTTGATGGTTTCGATGCGCTCGTCGTGGACATGGACCGTGATGCCGCAGGTCGCTTCGCACAACGTGCACACGCGATGAACATGGCGGGCTGTCATCAGGGCCTCCCCGTTTGCTGCGTCGAGGATAGGTGCGTCGACAGAGGTTCGACAAACGCTGACCCGGGTGAACGGCTCGGAACATCGGCGCTGACCGCAAAGATTGATCGCCGGTGCGAACCCTTGACCCTGCTCCGGGCTTCGTCGCATGGTCCGTACCCATGTTGCGCAAATGTCACACGGCGTCTTTGGCGCTCGGCCTCGTCAGCTTGCTCGTGCTCAGCGCATGCGGACCCGACTTGGGACCCTGCGACATGACCGCTGCTACCCAGCTCATCTACAAGCGCGGCACCGACAGCATCGGTTGCAAGTATCCGGACATGCCCGACGCGGGTGTCGGCAGTGGTTGCGATCGCGATGCGGGAACGCCCGCCCCGCCGTTCGAGCCGATCACGTATTACGTCCCGTACTACGAAGGACAGGCCCTCGCGCACGCCTCATGCGGCAATGGAGGGGTGTGTCACTCGGCCAACGCGACCGGTGCGCTGCGTCACGGTGCTCCGGCCGGGCTCAACTTCGATGTCGCGATGAATGCCAAGGTGTCGGACTACACCGGCATGCTCGCGATCGATCCGGCGACCCGCGCGCCGATCGGCGAACGGGGACACGCCAAGCTCAAGGAGTGGCGCGAGGAGTCGTGGGCATTGATCGACGATGGCTCGATGCCCCCCGGCGAGATCGGTGCAGCGCTGCAAGCGACGCCGAAGTGGTACGTGCAGTCAGCAGCAGACAACGATCCCGCGGAACCCTTCGAGATCGAAGAGCGGGTCGTGCCACCGATCTCCACCAGCGCCGGCAAGGAGATCGTTCGCAATTGGCTGGCCTGCGGAGCTCCGGTGCCAGAGGGGCAAAGGCTCGGTCAGCGTGGCCCCGATCCGGTGGCGGCCACGTGGGACGACATCCACAGCGTGATCATTTCCGACCAATGCGTCGGTTGTCATGCCGGCACGGCGGACCCGGCGTTCAACGGTGGTCTATTGCTGTCGAGCGCGTGCGCGTCGTGGAAGGCCGTCGTCAACCAACCGGCCCACAGCTCCAGCGTGTGCGACGCGTTTCCCGGTGCGCTGATTGCTCCCGGCATGCCCGAACAATCGCTGCTGTACCAAAAGCTCGTGCAACAGGACGCCGACATCTGCGGCAGCCCAATGCCGCTCGGCCCAGCGCCCACGCTCGGCGAGTCCTTCACCAACGCCGTCCGCGACTGGATCATGAACGGCGCGTTGCCACCGAGTGGCTGCAACTAGCGTCGCGACGTTTGTGAACCGCGTCTGTGTAACTTTCGTTCACGGCGCGCCGCTTCGGCCAGCGCGGGTGCTTTTCTAAAGCGGACGCGTGCAGGCGTGGCTCGTGTGATTGCTTGACCGGTGAAACCCACGACGTGACGCTCGGCCCAAGTCATGTCGCGCATCACGGTCGTCGGTTCGGGTCATTTCGTTCCAGGTGTTCCCATCACGAATCACGCGCTCGCCCGCGTGATGAACACGAACCACGAGTGGATCGCCCAGCGCACCGGTGTGCATCAGCGTCACTTTGCGGCCGAGGGCCAGGGCGCGACCGATCTCGCGGTGGAAGCTGCCAAGCGTGCGTTGGAGTCGGCGAAGCTGACGCCACATGACATCGACTACGTGATCTTCGCGACGATGACGCCGGACTACGTGATTCCCGGTCCGGGTGGAATCCTCGCGCACAAGCTTGGCTGCCGGCACATCCCGGCGCTCGACATCCGCCAACAGTGCGCTGCGATGCCGTATGCGATTCAGGTCGCGGATGGTTTGGTGCAAGGCGGCGCGGCGAAGACGGTGCTCTTGGTGGGCGCCGAATGCCATGCGGGCTTCATGCCGTGGAAAGACTGGGATGTGCTCTACGGCGCGGACCGTGAAGTGGCCAAGGAAGACTACGACTACGCGACGCTGCATCGCGGTATCGCCGTGGTGTTCGGTGACGGCGCGGGCGCGTTGGTGTTGCGCAAGAGCGACGTGGAAGGCAGTGGCTACATCGGCTCAAAGATCGTCTCGGAAGGCGAGCACGCTGATTACTTGATGATGGATGCGGGCGGCTTTCGGCATCGACCTGCCTTGAGCGCCGAGATGATTCAGCAGGATCGGCACATCCCGGTGATGAAGGGGCCGGAGCTGTTCAAGCGTGCGGTGCGCGAGCTGCCGAAGATGATCGCCGAGCTGTGCGAGACGCACGGCGTCGCGCCAAGTGACATCGACTGCGTGGTGGCGCATCAAGCCAACGAGCGCATCAACGATTCCGTCCGCCAAGCGATGAAGCTCACGCTCGACAACATGCCCTCGAACATCGCGCGCTACGGCAACACCTCAGCCGGAACGATCCCAATCCTGCTCGACGAGCTGATCCGGGACGGCCGCGTGAAGAAGGGTGATCTGCTGTGCCTGGTGGCGCTGGGCGCCGGCCTCCACATGGGTGCCACCTTGCTACGGCTGTAGGGGCAGGTTTCAAACCTGCCCCGACGTGTGGCGCGCGTTGTTTACGTGCGTCGCGTTGCGCGCGTTCGGTTACGCGCGTGGCGTTGCGCGCCTTGTTTACGTGCGTCGCGTTGCGCGCACGACGCTGGCGACACCGAACGTAAGGTGCTCGATGCGCACGTTCGTAAAGCCGTTCTGCTCGAGCAGTGTCTTGTAGCTGGCGGTGGTCTGAAACGCGCCGATGCTACGCGGCAGGTAGAGGTACGCGCTGACATTGCCCGTCGCGAGGTAACCGATCAGCGGCAACATGGTCTTGTTGTAGACGCCGTGAAAGATCCGCGTGAACCACGACGTGGGGCGAAAGAACTCGAGCACGGTGAGCTCACCGCCGGGACGCAGACAACGGGCTTGCTCGCGCGTGGCCAACGGCAGGTCGGACAGGTTGCGCACGCCGAACGCGCAGAAGATGGCGTCGAGGCTGTTGTCGCCGAACGGCAAGCTGTGCGCGTCCATTTGCTTTGCGTAAACGCGATCGGCGATGTCCGGCGTGATCTTGTGCCGACCGTGCTCGATCATGCCTGCCGAGAAATCACCGCCGGTGACTTCGGCGCTCGGGTACTGCGTATGGATCTCGATCGTCGAGTCGAGCGTGCCAGCACAAAGATCAAGGATGCGCGGCTTCGGACCGGCGTCGCGAGGCAACATCGAAGCCACGGCCTTGCGTCGCCAGCGGATGTCGGTGCCCATGCTCATCCAACGGTTGGCACGGTCGTAGCCGTGCGAAATCGTGGAGAACATCTGCTGCACGGTGGCGCCATGCGCATCCACGGTAGGAACGCTCTCGTCAAACTTGGTCATGGTTCGATTCCAAAGGCTCGCAGCAGCTCAGCGGCGGCGAGGGTCGGTGTGGTTTCGCCGTTGAGCACACGGGGTTCGAGGGTGACTGCCGCTTGGGTCACGAGCGGGTGGTGATGTAGCGCGTCGAGCACGCGCGCCTCGACCATCGACCACATCCAACGTCGCATCTGCTCGCGTCGTCGTTCGCTCAGCTCGCCGCTGTCGCTCAGCGCTTGGCGGTGTTCTTCGATCGCAGCCCACACACCATCCAAGCCTTCACCGTTGAGGCCGCTGCACGTGAGCACGCGTGGTTTCCAGCTGTGGGTGGTGGGACGCATCAGCTTGAGCGCGCTGGCGTACTCGCGGCGAGCGCGTTGGGCGTGCATCGCGTTGTCGCCGTCCGCCTTGTTCACCGCGATCACGTCCGCCAGCTCCAGGATGCCGCGCTTGATGCCTTGCAGCTCGTCGCCGGCACCCGCCAGCATCAGCACGAGGAAGAAATCGACCATGTCGGCGACGATGGTCTCGCTCTGACCGACACCGACCGTTTCGATCAGGATCACGTCGAACCCTGCCGCTTCGCACAACAGCATCGTCTCGCGAGTCTTGCGGTTGACGCCGCCGAGTGAGCCCGACGACGGGGACGGGCGGATGAACGCCTGCGGATCGCGCGCGAGCTTGTTCATGCGCGTCTTGTCACCAAGGATGCTGCCGCCGGTTACGCCGCTGGTGGGATCGACGGCGAGCACCGCCACGCGATGACCTTGGGACGTGAGCATGGTTCCGAGGCCTTCGATGAACGTGCTCTTGCCGACGCCTGGCACACCGGTGATGCCGACGCGGCGCGCGTTGCCGGTGAACGGGAGCAGCTGCGACAGAACCTCTTGCGCTTGCGCGTGATGCGCCGCGGCGTTGCTCTCGATCAACGTGATCGCTTGACCGAGCACCGCCCGATCGCCCGCGCGCACGCCAGATACGAGCGCATCGGTGCTGAGACGCTTGCGGCGTGGCGAGGTGGACGTTCCGTCGGTCCCGTCGGTCATAAATGGGCGCGCGACTACGCGGCTCCCAAACGTCGATCGAGCTCGTCGAGCAACGTGTTCGCCGCCTCGCTGATGACGGTGCCTGGCCCAAAGATGCAGGTGGCGCCCGCTTTGTGCAGCGCGTCGTAGTCGCCGGGCGGAATCACACCGCCAACCACGATCATGATGTCTTCGCGGCCGAGCTTCTTGAGCGCGTCCTTGAGCGCGGGCACGAGCGTGAGATGACCCGCCGCCAGCGAGCTTGCTCCGATCACGTGCACGTCGTTCTCCACTGCTTGGCGCGCGGACTCTTCCGGCGTCTGGAACAGCGGACCCACGTCGACGTCAAAGCCCATGTCGGCGAACGCGGTCGCGATCACCTTGGCGCCGCGGTCGTGTCCGTCTTGGCCCATCTTCGCGACCAGGATGCGCGGGCGTCGACCTTCGCGCTCTGCAAACGCCGCAGTGCGCTTCAGGGTCTGGTTGACGGCATCCGATGTGTTGGACACCTCGGCACTATACACCCCAGCGATCGAGCGAATCGTGGCCTCGTGGCGGCCCCACACCTTCTCCAGCGCGTCGCTGATCTCACCGACCGACGCACGCGCGCGTGCCGCATCGACCGCCAACGCCAGCAGGTTGCCTTCACCGCTCTCGGCCGACTTGGTGAGCGCGTTCAAGCACGCCGTGACCTTGGCCTGATCGCGCTCGGCACGTAGCTTCTGAAGGCGCGCAACCTGAGCGCCGCGCACCTTTTCGTTGTCGACCTTGAGCAGCTCGATGTCGCCTTCCTTGTCGAGCTTGCGCTTGTTGATGCCGACGATGGTTTGGGCGCCAGAGTCGATGCGCGCTTGGGTCCGTGCCGCGGCTTCTTCGATCCGCATCTTGGGCAGACCACTCTCGATCGCCTTCGCCATGCCACCCATGCTTTCGACCTCTTGGATCAAGTCCCAGGCACGGTGGGCAAGGTCATGGGTGAGCTTCTCGACGTAGTAGCTGCCCGCCCACGGATCGATCACGCGGCAGATGCCGGTCTCTTGCTGCAGGTAGAGCTGCGTGTTGCGTGCGATGCGTGCGCTGAAGTCGGTCGGCAATGCGATCGCTTCGTCGAGCGCGTTGGTGTGCAACGACTGGGTGTGACCACAAGCCGCGGCGAGCGCTTCGATACATGTGCGCGTGACGTTGTTGAACGGGTCCTGCGCCGTGAGGCTCCAACCCGAGGTCTGACAGTGCGTGCGCAACGACAACGACTTGTCGCTCTTGGGTCCGAACTGCTTCACGAGCTTGGCCCACAGCATGCGGCCCGCGCGCATCTTCGCGACCTCCATGAAGTAGTTCATGCCGATCGCCCAGAAGAAGCTCAGGCGCGGTGCGAACGCGTCGATGTTCAAGCCCGCGGCGAGCCCCGTGCGGATGTACTCGACGCCATCGGCCAGCGTGTACGCCAGCTCGATGTCCGCGGTCGCTCCGGCTTCCTGCATGTGGTAGCCGCTGATGCTGATGCTGTTGAACTTGGGCATCTCCTTCGACGTGAACGCGAAGATGTCGCCGATGATCCGCATCGATCCCTTCGGGGGATAGATGTACGTGTTGCGTACCATGAACTCTTTGAGGATGTCGTTCTGGATCGTGCCGGTGAGCTGCACCGGCTTCACGCCCTGTTCCTCGGCCGCAAGGATGTAGAGCGCGAGCACGGGCAACACGGCGCCGTTCATCGTCATCGACACGCTCATCTGATCGAGCGGGATCCGATCGAACAGGATCTGCATGTCCAAGATCGAGTCGATCGCGACGCCGGCCATGCCCACGTCACCGATCACGCGCGGGTTGTCGGAATCGTAGCCACGGTGCGTCGCGAGATCGAACGCGATCGAGAGGCCGCGCTGACCTGCTGCCAAGTTGCGGCGATAGAACGCGTTGCTTTCTTCTGCGGTGGAGAAGCCAGCGTACTGACGGATCGTCCACGGTTGCTCGACGTACATCGTCGGGTAGGGGCCGCGCACGAACGGCGCGACACCGGGCATGGTCTGAGCGTGCTCGATGGTGCTGAGGTCGCTCGCGTCGTAACGCGGCTTCACCGTGATGCGCTCGGGCGTCTCCCATGCCGCGCGCGTTTCCGCCGTGGCGACATTGGGCGTTCGTGCGTCGTCGAACGTGACCTTCGAGAAGCTTGGAATGCGGCTCATGTCAGCGACCTTTCTGCGAGGTGGCAGCCTTCGTCAGCAACGTGTCGAGCGCAGCGACCACATCGCAGCCCATATGAATGAACAAGTCGGCACCGGCCGCGCGGTAGCTTGCTTCGTGGTCACCTGGCTTGCCGGCGACCACCACCAACGCTGCCCCCTTGTCGTGAAGCGCCTTCGCCAGCTCGGGTATCAGCGCGGGGTACAGATCATCGTGCGAGCAGATCGCCGCCAGCGTTGCGCCCGATGTGGCGAATGCGTTCACGGCGTCCGTCGCGTTTTCGTATCCCTGTTCGGCCCCGATCGCGTCGATGCCACCGGCCCACACCAGGTTCTGTGTGAAGCCAGCCCGCGGCTTCCATTGCGCCATGCTGCCCACGTTGCACAGGAAGATCTGTGGGCGCTTGCCGTGCTGCTTGAGGTGAGCATCGCTGCGGTCACGCAACGCTTCGTACGGTTCGGCCAAACGGGTCGGCGTCAGCGCTTCGATCGTGAGCGCACCGTTGGCCCGTGTGGCAGCGGGCTTCGCGCTCGTCTCAGGCACCGGTGCTTCGCTGATCAACGCGAACTCGCTGACCCCGGTGATCGGTCGCTTGCGTGTCCTGACCTCGCTTGTCGTCTTGTCGGCGTGCGGTTTGATCAGCTTGTGGATCAGGCCGTCGGTCAGCGCGAGCGCCATGCCGTCGGCGCTTTCGATCTGATTGAGCACGCTCCACGCTGCGCGGGCGAGCTGTTGCGTCAGCGTCTCGACGTAGTAACTGCCGGCGGCCGGATCGGTCACCGCGCGCACGTGTGACTCCTCGTCGAGAATGATCTGTGCGTTCTCCGCGATGCGCTTGCCGAGCTCGGTCTCATTGCCGAGCAACGCGTCGTAGCCCGCGGTCGTGATCGCATTGGCTCCACCCGCCGCGGCGGCGAAGGCTTCGGTTGTCGCGCGCAGCATGTTGACCCAAGGATCGCGCTGCGTGAGTGAACGGCGCGACATGCGTGCGTGAATCGACACCGTGGATGCGTCCGGGGTGCCGCCGCTCGCGGTCATCACTTTGCCCAGGCACAGCCGCAACGCGCGCAGCTTGGCGATCTCGCCAAAGAAGTCCGTGCCGACGCTACAGGACACTTCGATCGTGCGCGCCGCGTCATCGACGGCGATGCCGGCATCGGTGAGCCAACGCAGATAGGTGACGAACGTGGCAACCGCGATTCCGGTCTCGAGCGCGGGGCTGGCGCCGGCGTCGTGATAGATGCTGCTACTGACGATCACGGGCCGCTCGGTGGGGTTGTCGCGCAGGGCTTGCTGGGCGCGGGCGACGAGCTTGGCGCGTGCTTGCTCCAGATTGTCGGCGAGCATGCCGTGACGCGCGAGGCTACCGAGTGGATCGGCCTCTGGGCTCGGAACCGCAGCGCCTTGGCGAATCTCCCAGCTGCCACCGGCCACACCGGGGATCGGTGCGAAGCCACCGGGCGGCACATCGGCGGGCGTGTAGAGCGGCTGGATGTTGAAGCCGTCGAGGGTGCGCGTGACGAGCTTGCGATCGAAGTCGTCGACCTTGAGCTGCGCGCGCCACTGTTCATAGGTGGCCGGCGCAAACTCACCGAGCAATCGTTGCTGAGACATCGTGGTCACGTTTCCGCTCGCCGGGTTCACCGGGAGGGTCGGTCAGCGTGGCCCGGCATGGACCGTGCGCTGCCGCCCCGCCGGATGGCGTTTCCAAGGGCGAGTCGGTGCACGAAATAGCGGCCCGATCGCTCGCTTGCAACCGCTCTTACGCCTGCCGCCGCAAGCGCGCCGCTTTGATGCGATGACCGTCCCAGGGACGATCGTCCCAGGGACGACTGTCCCAGGGACGCATGCGTGTGACCGTCCCAGGGGACGCGTCAAGCGTCCGGTGGTTCGGAGGGGCGTCCCGCGGCCTTGTTGGCCAGGATGATCCGCTCGAAGGCCTCGATCACCGCGTTCACCACGGTGGTCACGCGCATGGAGCCTTGATCGCCGTAGCTCAAACCATCGACCACCAGCAGCGCGATCACCTTGCCGCGCAGCATCACCGGGCGGACCAATGTCACGCCGCCATGGCTGCCAGTGACGGCCCGGTACACGCAGTCGATCGAGGAGCTGCCGGGCGGGCCCATGTAGTCGCGTGCGCGCGACAGGGCATCGCGAAACACCGACGGTCCCGAGATCGGTAGCCACAGGTTGCGCACCGCATCGCGCGAAATGCCGACGCCAGCGCCTTCCCATCCGATCAGCAGGTCACGCCGTCGCGCCATGAAGACGGCGGAGCGACAGACCGTTGCCGTGGCGTGACAGGCGGCGCGCAGGACCGCATCGCGATCGGCGGCGCGGGCGATCTCACGCAGGGAGCTCTCGATCGGAACCGGCGGGCCACCGGCGACTGCTTCAAAGGACGGCACGCTGTTGCGGCGGCCGGTCAGCGAGAGGAAGTCGCGGTCGGGGCCCGCAGTGGGCTTGGCGACCATTGCTTGCGCGACGGGCGGCGGCGGACGTACTGACCGCGGCGTCGGTTTCGGCGGCCGCGACGAACGATGCTCGGTGGTTGGCGTGGGACTGGCCAACGTGGTGGCGGGTGTCGCGCTCGGAGCAAACGACGCCCGTGCCGGGATCGGTCCAGGCGGCAGTGACAGGCTGGGTTCGGTCGGAACGGTCGGGCGTGACAAGCCGCGTTCCGTGGGTCGATGGGTTGGCTCCGCGGCAGCGATCTCAGGCGAGGTCCCCCCCGTCGAACGGACCACCAACGGGATGGCGGGCGCGGGCATCTGCGCGACCCCGGCTGGAATCGGCAGCCCCGCTTCGCTCGGGCGTCGCTGTACCTGGTCGATCGCGGGCGTCTCCTGAATCACCGGCCGTTCGAAGGACGAGGTGTTGCGGCGCACCGGCATCGAAGGCGTGCCGTCGCCGTAGGCCTGCGTGATCAGCACTTCGAGATCCGATACGCGCGCCAGGACGGGTCGAATCGGGCTGTCGAGGCGGTGGGCGAGCTCGGCAACCGCGGCGCGGTCCGACGGATCCGCCATCGCCGTCAGAATCGCGGATGCCACCCGCGACAGCGGAAAGGCCAAGAGTCGAGTGACTGTGCTGCGCGGGATGCGATCGGTCAGGCTCGAATCACGCGACGTGAGCTGGGCGCCTTCGATCGGAGGACCGTACCCGCGCCGCTCGAAGAACGCGTACACCGCATTCTCGTCCGCACCCATTCGCAACACGTCGCGCACGATGGCGCCGCCGCTGGTGTTGGGGACGAGCTGCAGCGAGGTGAGCTGCGCCTGGGTGATCACCCCCGCTTGCAACAGCCGCTCCCCCAAGTCGTCGTGCATTGAGCTTCGTTTACAGGCGCGGCCGCGCGCGCGTCAATCCCGCGTTTTGGTTCTGGCCAACGTCATCGTGTTAGCGTGCCCGGCACATGGCGCGCGTGCTGTATATCGACGACGACGTCACCGCCGGCAAGCTCGGTAGCGCCCTGAAGAAGGGCAAGTACGAGGTCCAAGCCACGGCTGCTGGCGGCGATGGGCTCGGCCTCGAGGGGGCAGGCGCCGACGACCTGATCGTCGTGAGCGCCACCCGTCTGCGCGCGCGCGTGGAGGCGATGGTCGCCGAGCTGTCCCAGGCCAACCGGCGCTTGGAGGAGAACTCACGCCTGCGGCAGGAGTTCTTGCGCAACCTTAGCCACGAGTTCGCCACGCCGATGACGCCGGTGGTCGGCTACCTGCGCTTGCTGCTGAACGAGGAGCTCGGGCCGATCTCGGCGCTGCAGCGCAAGACACTGGAGTCGATCAACACCTCGACCCAGAAGCTGCGCGCACTGATCGACACCTTGCTCGACGTCAGCCATTTGGACAGCGGGCGCCTGCACCTGTACGAGCGCGACTACGATTTTGCCGATGTGGTGGAGAAGGCGCTCGACGAGATCGGTGACTCCGCAGCGCAACGTGGGGTGGACATCGTGCAAGAGGAGCTGGCGGCGAAGCTTCCGGCACGCGGCGATCCGGACAAGCTGCGGCGCGCCATGGTCCACATCCTCGACAACGCGGTGAAGTTCACGCCGCGCGGGCACGAGATTGCCGTGGCGATCTCGGAGCTGCCCCATGACCAGGGCTACCAGTTGGCGGTGGCCGACAGTGGACCGGGCGTATCGATGCGCGACCGCGAGCGCATCCTGCAGCCGTTCTTCCAGGTGGATGGCTCACCCACGCGCAGCCATGGCGGTGTCGGTTTGGGGCTGGCTTTCGCCCGTCACGTGGCCGAGAAGCTCGGCGGCGGGATCCAAGTGGAAAGTCCCCCCGCGAACGAGGTTGCCGGCCGACGCCTGCCCGGAACATGTGTGCGTCTCACTGTGCAAAAGCGACCGCGTCTGAGCGACCCGGCCACCAGTCATCGACGGCGCTAGAACATCGGCCGTGATCTATCTCGACCACCACGCGGCGACCCCGCTCGCTCCCTCGGTGACCGCGACCATGCACGCGGCCGAAGCGACGGCCTGGGCCAACCCTGCCAGCGTCCACTGGGCTGGCCGTGCCGCAAAGCGCGTGCTCGAAGCGGCCCGCACCCAGGTTGCAAGAAGTATCGGATGTGAGCCTAACGACCTGATCTTGACGTCCGGTGGCAGTGAAGCCTGCAACCTGGGCGTATTGGGTATCTCAAGTGATTCGAATCGGGTCGTCACGACATCGATCGAGCATCCGGCAGTGAAGGCGGCGGTTGATGTCCGTGCCGCCCAGGGGGCCACGATCGAGCGACTGCATGCGCTCGATGGCGTGCCAGACAGCCCCGAAGCGCTCCGTCGCCTACTCGGTGGAGAGCCCTGCCTGGTGGCCGTTCAGTGGGTGAACCACGAGACCGGAACGATCTGGCCGATCGCCGAATATGCCAATGTTTGCCGCGAGGTTGGCGCGGCGCTCGTGGTCGACGCCACGCAGGCATGGGGCAAGCTGCCGCTCGACGTGGCGGGCTTGGGCGCGACGGCGGTGGCGATCGCTTCGCACAAGGCGGGCGGGCCGGCAGGCGCTGGCGCGTTGTGGGTCGCGCGTGGTGTCGAGGTTGCGGCGCAGATCATCGGCGGCGGGCAGGAACGCGGTCGTCGCGCGGGCAGTCCGGACCCCGTGACTCAGGCGGGCTTCGGCGCTGCGGCGTTGGCTGTTCCAGGGCGCTTGGCTGGGCAAGCCAGCATCGCCGCCCTGCGCGATCGGCTGGAGGCGGCGGCGTGCGACTTAGGCGGTGTGGTCAACGGCGGTCAGGGTCCACGTGTTGGCACGGTCACCAATCTCAGCTTCCGCGGACGTACCGGCGCCGCCTTGGTTGCCGCGCTCGACCTGGAGGGCGTTTGCTGTTCCAGCGGCGCCGCATGCTCCTCCGGCCTCAACGAACCCTCACCGGTCTTGCGCGCGATGACACCGGGCGAGCCGTGGCGGGCCGAGTCCGCCGTTCGCTTCAGCCTGGGGCCGGAAACGACTGAAACTGATGTGGAATTCGTCCTGGCCGCGCTGCGGGCCGTGCTGTCGCGCCCGCCTGCGTGATACCTCAAGTGATCTCGAGCTCTTCGGAGCGAATCAGCATGATCTTCTGGTTTTCGTTTTCAACACTATGAAATTGCACGTGTAATAGGTTGTGATCTTGGGTGATCGTAAATTCTATTCAATGGAACGCGGCGGGATCACGGAGCAAGCGACGGTCTTGACGGTTGTGGTGCCGTGGCGCACGACTCAGCGCCCATGACGTCGTCCGCCAGCACATCGCAGTCCCAGCCCTCGCGACCCGCGATCGGCATCGAGCCGGGTCGTGGACGTGTGCTCGTGGCGATGAGCGGAGGCGTCGACTCGTCGGTGACCGCTGCGCTGTTGGCGGAGCAAGGCCATGACCTGGTCGGGGTCACGCTTCATCTCTGGGACGCGGAGGGCGAACACAAGGTCGGTCGCTGCTGCGCGCCCGAGGATCGCGACGATGCCCGTCGAACCTGCGAGCACCTGGGCATCCCGCACTACGTCATGGACGAGCGCAGCGCGTTCCGGGCCCACGTGGTCGATCCGTTCGTCGCCGACAACCGTGCCGGGCGAACGCCTAGCCCGTGCGTGCAGTGCAACCAGCACGTCAAGCTGACCCGGCTGTTGCAGCTGGCAGACTCCTTCGGTGCCACCCACATCGCGACCGGGCACTACGCGCGCATCGTTCGTGAGTCGTCCGGGCGGGTACAGCTGCTGACCGGGCTCGATGGCGCCAAGGACCAGAGCTACTTCCTGTTCGGCGTTCCGCTGCCTGTGTTGTCACGATTGATACTTCCGCTCGGCGAGCTGGTCAAGGACGACTCGCGGCAGCACGCGCGGCGGCTCGGGCTGCCCAACTGGGACAAGCCCGATTCCCAAGAGCTGTGCTTTGTGCCCGACGGCGACGTCGCTGGGTTTGTGGCGCGCGAGCAAGGGGCAGAGCCCGCCGGGCGCATCGTGGACGAAGCCGGCGAGGTGCTTGGCCAGCACCTGGGAGTCTCGGGTTTCACCGTTGGCCAGCGGCGCGGCTTGGGCATCGCGACCGGCGAGCCGCGGTACGTGTTGCGCGTCGTAAAGGAATCCAACGATGTGGTGGTGGGCGCCGACGACCGTTTGTTCGGCACGACCTTCGACGCCGACGACGTCACCTGGACTGCAAGCACGCCCGACGCGCCGTTCTCGGCCCAGGTTCGGGTTCGCTACAAGCATCGGGCGGCGCCAGCGACGGTCACGCCGACCACGTCTGGGTTTCACGTGAAATTCGATCAAGCCCAGCGCGCGATCGCTCCGGGTCAAGCGGCGGTGATCTACGACGGGCCGCGCGTGATCGGCGGCGGGACCATCGTCGGCTGATGCCACCGCGCCGCGAACGAGTGACCGGACAAGTCCGCAACCTGGCGCATGGCGGCGAGGCGGTGGTCGACACATCCATGGGCGTCGTCTTGGTGCGGGGAGCGCTGCCCGGCGAGCAGGTTCGAATCGAGGTCGGCGACAAACGCAGCGGTGTGCGGCGCGGCAAGTTGCTCGACCTGGTGGGTGAGCCGAGCCCAGAACGACGGCAACCAGCATGCGAGATCGCAGGACGCTGTGGTGGCTGCCCGTTGATGATCTGGTCGCTGCCGGCGCAGCATGCGCACAAGCGTGACTTGGTCGCCCAGGCGGTGGCGGGGCTCGGCGTGACTGGCGACGTCGACGTGGTGATGGAAGCAGGCGACGCCGACCTGGTCTATCGGCGGCGGGCCCGCTCGGCCTGCGGAGTGGAAGGTCGCGCTGCCGTGATCGGATATCGGCGCGCCGGCTCGCGCGGGGTGATGCCGGTCAGTCGCTGCGTGGTGCTAACCCCTGCGTTGTCTGCAGTGATACCTGCCTTGAGCCGGTTGTTGTCGCCGGTGTTGGCGGGCGAAGGCGAGATCGAGCTGACCCCTGGGCCCAATGGTTCGATCTGCGTGTCGATGACCACAGACGCGGCCCAGTCGGCGGCCGCGTACGCAGCTTGCGGCGAGCTGGCGAAGAGCGACGGCGTATCGGGGGTGGCACTGCGCGCCGGCGGCATTGGCGCGGCAGCAACCTGGGGGGTACTGGAGCAACACGTCCCTGGGACGGAACAAGACGTCCCTGGGACGTACCGATTGCCGTTGATCGGCCCGGCGCAAGGCTTCTCCCAGGCGAACGAAGCGGTGAACGCGCGCCTGGTCGAACGGGTCGTGGCGCTGGCACAGCCGGAGGGCGCCGAGATCCTCGAGCTCTACGCTGGCAACGGGAACCTGACGGTGGCCTTGGCCAAGACCGCGCGACAGGTGTGGGCGGTCGAGCTCGATCGCGAGTTGGTCCAGGCCTGCCAAGCGAACCTGGCCGCGCGCGGGATCGTCAACGTCAAGGTGCGCGCCGACGCTGCCGAAGCCGGGGCCAAGGGCGGCAGCGTCGATTGCGTCGTGCTCGATCCACCGCGCACAGGGGCCAAGGAGGCGATCGACGGCATCCTGGCGCGCAAGCCGCGACGTATCGTCTACGTATCCTGCGACCCGATCACGCTGCGACGCGACGCCCAGTTGCTGGCGGCCGGGGGCTATCGGGTGACCGCTGCGCATGCGCTCGACATGTTTCCGCACACGGCGCATGTGGAAGCCGTGGTTGGCTTTGTGCGCGTTTGATACGGTGCGCGACCTTTCCATCAGGCTTCGTGCCTGGAGGGCGGCCTCATGAAATGCCCGTTCTGTAGCTCGATCGAGAACAAGGTGATCGACTCCCGCCTGTCCCAGGGCGACGAGGTCACGCGGCGTCGCCGCGAATGTGATGGCTGCGGGCGTCGCTACACCACCTACGAGCGGGTTGAGCTGGTGCTGCCGATGGTGATCAAAAAGGACGGGCGCCGCGAAGCATTCGACCGGCTGAAGGTGATGGCTGGCCTGCGCCGTGCCTGCGAGAAGCGACCGATTTCGTCGGAGCAGTTGGATCGCCTAGTCGACAGCGTGGAGCGCGAGCTGGTCGAGATGACCGACAAAGAAGTGGATGCCTCGGTCATCGGCGAGAAGCTGATGCGCGCGCTGAAAGACCTGGATCAGGTCGCCTACGTTCGCTTCGCCAGTGTCTATCGCAGCTTCAAGGACATCCACGAGTTCATGGCCGAGCTCAGCCGGTTGCTCGCTCAATCGCGCAACGAAGGGTAGACCGGGCGCGTGTCGTCACGTCCGCGCGCTGTGTTGCCCAAGGTCACGTTGAAGGCCGCTGTCACGCTCGACGGGCGGATCGCGGGCCGCGCGGGCGACTCGAAATGGATCACTGGCGTTGCTGCGCGCAAGCACGCCCATCGTCTGCGAGCACGACACGATGCAGTGATGGTCGGCGTGGGTACCGTGCGCGCGGACGATCCCGAGCTCACGGTGCGCATGGTGAAGGGTCGCGATCCGATCCGCGTGGTGCTCGACAGCGACCTACGCTTGCCGGCCAAGGCCAAGCTGCTGCGACATCGATCGAAGGCACCGACATGGATCGTCCACGCGCTCGATGCGAAGCGACCGGGCTGGAGAGTGCGCGCTGGGGTGGAGCTGATCGGCGTCAAGCGCGGTCGCGACGGTCACCTGTCGCTGCGCGCGGTGCTGCAAGCGTTGGCAGCGCGCGGCGTGAAGACGGTGTTGGTGGAAGGCGGTGCGCAGTTGCACGGCGCGTTGCTCGATGCGGGGCTTGCCACTCGCGCGGCGGTGTTCGTGGCGCCAGTGATCCTGGGCGATGCACGCGCGATCCCGTTGGCAGCAGGCAAAGGTGTGGCGACGATCGCGGCGGGCTATCGCATGCGCACACCCAAGATCACGCGGCTCGGTCCCGACATCCTGTTCGAAGGCCTGTTGGTCAAAGGGGGCAAGTGATGTTCACCGGAATCGTTCACCACATTGGGCGCGTGCAGGCGCTGCGGCTCAACGGCACTGACGCCGTGATTCGCCTGGTCTCGGAGTTTCGCGACTACGTGTTGGGTGAATCGATCGCAGTCAACGGCACGTGTTTGACCGTTGCGGAGATCCACAGCGACGGTTTCACCGCACAAGCATCCAGCGAGACGCTGCAGAAGACGACGCTCGGCGAGCTCAAGGCGGGTTCCGCGGTGCACTTGGAGCGCGCGCTGAAAGTGGGCGATGCGATCGGCGGGCACATCGTGTCGGGGCACGTGGATGGCGTCGGCAAAGTGGCGGCCCATGAAGCGCTCGGTGAAGCGCTCAAGGTGACGTTCGAAGCTCCGACTGTGCTCGCGCCGCTGATCGCGCCCAAGGGGAGCATCGCGGTCGACGGCACGAGCCTGACGGTCAACCACGCGAGCGGAACGCGCTTCGACGTGGTGTTGGTGCCGTTCACGCGATCGCACACGTTGTTGGATCAACGTGCACCAGGCGCTCGTGTGAACCTGGAGGTCGATGTGCTGGCCAAGCACGTGGCGCGCTTGCTGGGCAAGGCGGGCGTCGATGGCGCCGAGCCGAACAACCCGACGACCTCGACGGAGCAGGGCGTGTCCCTGGACCTGCTGAAACGCCAAGGCTATTTGTAGGCAACACGTTTGGGCGCGATTGAAACGCGACCCGACAGACGAAGGAACAACATGGCTGATGGTGCAATCGAGCGCGTTCATCGCGCCCTGGAAGACATTCGCGACGGCAAGATGGTGGTGCTGGTCGACGACGAGCACCGCGAGAACGAAGGCGACCTGGTGCTGGCCGCCGACAAGGT